>VFQN01000490.1_pt1 | contig 73361 bp, 112 predicted proteins | sample 3512371 | NCBI WGS metagenome assembly VFQN01 (sample SAMN10412370, study PRJNA504923) | tailings metagenome | isolation source: Replicate 2 from Balatoc abandoned mine | place: Philippines: Itogon, Benguet | collected 2017-08-28 | reverse complement strand
CTGTTTGCTTGGCAGCACCCAAAGGAAGCCACGGCGCGTAAGACTGCCCTCAGCGCTCGCGGACGCACCTTACGGCCAGCGCAAGACGCCTTCAAGGCACTGAGCACCACAAAACACACGTCGTGGTAATGAGCGCCTCTCGCACCGGCCTCCCGCCCACAGGTCGCAGGCTCCGGAGCCCGAAGCGCGGCGCTTCGGCTCCCGCCACGTGAACCGCATCAAGCGCTCCTGCCAGCACGGCATGCAAGACTATGAATGCACGAAGTGCAAGGATAAGGCTGCTGCTGCCAACGAAGACGACCCGGCCCGGTGCGCCCTGCCCCCGACCCTCTCCCCGTTGGTATCGCCGCGCGAGCCTCTCAACAGCCCCGGCATGGCAGCCCCCGCAGCGCCGCCCCGCACGTTCCTGGAATCCATTGATGAGAAGACCTTCCGCACTGACATCAGCACCTGGTGCCCCGGAGCGGCCGCCCCCAACCCAACGCCCAGCACCCTCGCGCGCAAGCCCTCCTCCGAAACCATCCCCGCGCCAGCTCCCGTGCTGCAGGCGGCCGCACCCACCGCCGCCTTCAGCCTCATCGACGCCGACGATTACAGCTCCCGCAGCAGCAGCGCCTGCGGCTCCCACCTGCACGCCATGCTGCAGGGCGGGTCGCGCTCCTCCCTGCTGTCCGCCGCAACCACCACCTCAACCACCTGCACACGTACCGAGGTGCAGCTGCTGGTTAGCCAGCTCGCCGACGCCGAGGCACGCAAAGCGGAGCTGGAGGCCCGGAACGCCTCCCTGTCCCGTGCCAACGCCTCCCTGTCCCGCGAGAACGACCGCCTGCGCCAAGGGCATCAGCAGCTGGACCACATGACCAACGTCCTGGACGGCAGCGTTCTCCGCAACGAGGCCGAGGTCCAGCACAAGGACGACACCATTGAGATGCTGCGGCGCCAGCTGCGGGAGCTCGAGGACCAGTACAACGAGCTGGAGGCCACGGCACGCGCCTCGCCCACCACCTCCCAGCCCTCGGACTCCATGCGCGAGCGGGCGCTCAAGGCCCAGGGTGCCATCACCGAGGAGGTGCAGCAGCGGTTCTGCGGCCACACGGGCATGACGGACATCGGGGTGCTGCTGAAAGGCGTCGGCACCGACCCCTCAATCCGCAACCCCGCAACCCACGTGGAGCTGCTCAAGGCCGAGCCCCTGTCCGCCGTCAGCTGCACGTCCAGCGGCAGCAGCAGCAGCAGCAGCAGCCCCACAGCCTACCTGCCCGGGACCAAGTCGGTGTGGAAGGTGAGGGACTACGTGCAGGAGCAGCAGCAGCAGAAGCAGCAGCAGCAGCAGCAGCAGCAGCAGAAGCGGAAGCTAAAGCAGAAGCAGCAGCAGAGGCAGAAGCAGGCGAGCGTTGCCACCGTCCCGACCTACATCGCCAAGGTGACACCCTTCCACAGCCCGGAGCGTATTGAGGAGCTGCAGCAGGGCACCTTCACCGCCGCCCACGCCGGCAGCGGCCGCATCATGACCGTACCGGTCCCCTGGTCGGAGGCTTCCAAGGAGCTCATCACCACCACGGCCATGGACCGGGCGGCGCGGCACTGCTCCCCGGGGGCCCACGGGCCGTTCCTGGCCCCGCTGCAGCACCTGGTGCGGCCGTGCTCGCAGGTGGGCGGGCCCCTGGACGCGGGCTACGACCTGGAGCTGGTCGTCCTGTACGAGTACTGCGCGGGAGGGGACGCGGTGGAGGTGGTGGAGGAGGCGGTGGGGGCCGTGCTGCGGCGCGGGGGCAGCGTGGAGGAGGCGGCGGCAGCTGGCGCGGAGGTGGCGTGGGGGGCGACGGCGGGCACGCTGCGCCAGATGCAGATCGTGCACAAGTTGGGCTACGTGGTGTCAGGTGAGACCCAGCTTGCACTGCATGCACCTTGTAAAGCTGTATGTTGTACATGCATTGGGCAGGCATCGCTCTTGCCGCCTGCCGTTGCATGGTATGTATGCATCGACGCACAGCACAGGCTCGCTCTCATTGCTTGTACGGGATCATCTACCCACAGCTGACCCCCACCCCCCTGCTGCCTTCCTCCCTCGGTTCCCCCCCAGACCACAAGCCCACCAACATGGTGTACCATCCCAACCAGGGCTGGGTGCTCATCGACGCGGAGGGCGCCGTGCTGCTCGGCCCCAACGGCCGAGTGCAGGGCCGCGGCTGCCACACCGACTTCTACGGAGCGCCCGAGCAGATGCGCCCGCAAGACCCGTACCGCAGCCGCGAGTCGGACGTGTGGGCTGTGGGGCGTACGGCCTACGCTTTGATTGTGACCGTGGAGGAGGCGTGCCGTGCGGAGGCAGAGCAGCAGCACGAGGGTGACTGGATGGCGGTAGTGCACGAGGGCATGGGGCAGGCGGGCGACCAGCTGCAGAGCCTAAAGGCCGCGTGCTGCGCCCAGGAGCCCTCGGAGCGGGCAACGCTGGAGAAGGCGCAGGAGATCCTGGGGGTGTAAGGCCGTGCCGTGCGTTAGGCTGCTTGCGCAGGGCAGGGGCGCAGAGGACGCAGCACAAGGGGCTGTCGACAAGGGCAGGATGTGGGATGTGGGCTTGCAATTGGACAGGGCTGTGGTCCAGAACAATGGGAACAGGGTACGGGCGCAGGTGCTGTGAGCGACTGGGCGTCAAGTGTCCACACGCTTGCGTGCATCGAGAGGGGTATGGCACGCCTGGGTCGGCCTGGGCGTAAACGTTGCTACGGGCGTGGATTCTGATGGGGTGTCTTGTTACTACTATGTATGCATCTGCTTACACTGTACACTGGTATTGCTGCATTGAGTACTGAACTAAAGTGTGTGATGCCTTGCGGTGCTGGTCTGGCGAACTGCGAGGGGGACGGTTTGTACGATGGCTATGTGATGAGGCAGTTGGCACGAAGGCTGTACCACCTGAGACTGTGAGTGTCCCGAGTCTTGATAGGAGGCGGTAGGTAACGAAGGAAGTACTAACGCGTATTGATGTGGCGACGCGTGACGTTTTCAACGGCTTAGCTACAGCAGGGTAGGCACTGCGACCCTGTGAGGTGTGGATGTCGAGAAGCCGGGAGTAACACTGTGATGCTGGCTGTGCTGAGCTTGGTATGCTGCAGTAAATTGGTGTCCGTCGGGCCCTTGTCGACACTTGTGGGGTGAGCATCGTTTGCTCTTCAGTTTTATAAACGACTGGTAGCGCCCGCATGAACGAAAAGGCCGTGCTGGCAAGGGGTTGGGTGCCCTCCTTCCTGGGTGCCCACACCGTATGGTCCAGTGCGTGGTGGCCTGCATGGAAGCAAGGAGCTGCCTACACGGTGTCCACTTTTGCAACTTTGGCACCCATGTCCAACTTGCCATGTCCAACTTGCCCCTGCTGCCTCGCAAACGGGCGGTCCCCATTTCATGTCAAGCACCCGAACCATACCTACATAACCGGAAAATCGCATGGACGTACCGGTAACCGAGAAATCGCAAGCAAAACCAGCGGAAGGCCAACATGCAAAAGCAAAGCACTCGATCAGGAGTACTAAAGCACGGAGCTCTTTGCCCTTGCGCAGCTGCAGCACCACCCTTGACATGCCCATGGCCTTGAACCAACACCAAGTAACACGTGCCCCACCCGCACGCGTCAATACGGTAGTTCAGTAAAACCCTGCGTCACAAATCACTCCGTCCGTGTCACCTGTCCAGTCAAACCAAGAGGCTTTCATAATACCTTGCGTCAACGCAGTAGCTCAAGTCACATACACACCCCCAACGCTCCTCCACACTCCGCTCCTGCCAGCCCCAGACCCTCCCCCGCCCCTCATTGCGCGTGCGTGGGGGCGCCTTGTTGCTGCTGCAGCTGCGCCTCCAAGCTCCTGATCCGCTCCATCAGCCACTGCTCCCGGTCCGCACCCAACCCACTACCACTGCTCCCATTCCCCGCCGCCTTGCCAAAGCTGAACGTCACCGCCGCCCCGCTCCCATTCCCGCTCCCGCTCGCCTTGGCCCCGTTCCCATTCCCGCTGCTGCTGCTCCCGCTCGCCGCCCCGGTTGCTGCTGGCGACCCGTGCCCCTTGAAGTCAATCTTCTCCATGGCCAGCTGCATGGCCTGGTCCAGGTCCGCGATGAGGTCACGGGAGTCCTCGATGCCGGTGCTGATGCGCACCAGGTCGTCCGGCAGGCCGCGAGCGGCGCGCACCTCGGCGGGGATGGAGGCGTGGCTCATGTAGCAGGGCAGGCTGATGAGGCTGTTGACGTTGCCGAAGCTGACCGTCACCTTGAACAGCTTGGTGGCCTCCACAACCACCTGCGGGTGCGACGCACAAAGCAGGTAGGACACACACCAGTAAGCTGCAGGCACAGCGCACACGGCATGGCCGCATGGAAGGCTCCCATAGAAACGTGCAAGTACGACACTGGTGCGGTCGCCTGCGCTCTGCCAAGCCAACGGAGTGGACAGGCCCTTGCAAGCGGGCTGGCCGCATCCCGCTTTCCTGAACCATTCCCCTTTTTCAGGACCCGTTCCCGACCTTGCTGGCCTCCACGCCCACCAAGCCGGTCTCAAACTTCCAACTGCCCATCCCACTACGCCATGTTACACCCACGTTGCCAGTGCGTCACTACCCACCCCTGCCCCGATCCCCCACGCACCTTGCTGGCCTCCACGCTGCCCGTCTCGAAGCTGAGCAGCGACCCCCCGCTGGTGGCCTGGCGCAGGTGCAGCTCGTGGCCCGGGTGCTTGGCCAGGCCGGGGTAGTTGACCTTCTTGACCAGCGGGTGGGACGCCAGGTAGGCGGCCAGCGCGGCGCAGTTGTCTGCGCTGCGCTCCATGCGCAGGGCCATGGTCTTGAGGCCGCGCAGGGCCAGCCAGCAGTCGAAGGGGGCCAGGCCGGCGCCCTCGGCGTTCTGAGGGGTGGGCAGTGGAGAGAAGCAGAGTGACGGGAGAGGAGCCGGTACAGGTGGTGGAAAAGTGGTGGGGGGTGCGATGTGCGGCGCAGAGGGGCATTTAACTCAAGGTGCTTGCGCTTCTGGCAACGCTGCATTCGGCCTGCATTCTGGGCAAAGGGGTGATGCACGACGGGCTGTACCGCGTTGCGTGCATGGCGCACTGACTGGTGATCCGCAGCCGCACTGGCGGGGACACCCTGCCGCTCTTGCCCCCTGTCCCACCTGCAGGAAGTAGATGCGCTTGGCCAGCTCCGCGCCCTTGACGCTGAGCAGCCCCAGCGTGATGTCCCCGTGGCCGCCCACGAACTTGGTGCCCGAGGTCATGCTGATGTCCGCCCCCAGGTCCAGCGGGCGCTGGAACACGGGCGCCATGATGCTGTTGTCCACGCACGTCACGGCGCCCGCGGCACGGGCCATGGACGCGATGGAGGCGATGTCGCAGATCTGCATGCGCGGGTTGGTGGGCGACTCCACCATGACCAGCTTGGTGCGGCCGGGCTGGATGGCGGCGCGCACGGCGCTAGTGGGAGGAGGGCGAGGAAGGGCAGTAGTGAGGGAGGGCAACAAGTAAGGTGGTGTTGTCATACGCAGGCAGGCGGCTTGAACCGGTTGATTACTTTATTGCCTAATTGGTGGTTGACGGATACTGCTGTCGCTGTGTCCCCGCTTTCAAAACAACTGCGATCCTGGCAGCACCCTCGATTCCTGCGGCTGTTTTCCCGCCTCCTGCCCCCGTAGCCCTCCCCACAGGTGCACCCCCGACAAGTCCGCCGCTCCTCCATGACCCCATCCCACCATCCCTCCACCCCCCAACGCACTCTAGGTCCGTCATGTCGACGTTCGTGACGCTGACGCCCGCCGCCGGCACCACGTTGGCCAGCAGGCGCGAGGTGCCGCCGTAGATGTCCTCCCCCGCCACGATGTGCTCCCCGGCCGACACCAGCTTGCACACCGCCGCCAGGGCCGCCATGCCGCTGGTGAACGCGAAGCCGCGGTCGCCGCCCTCAAGCTCGGCGATTTGCTCCTGGGCAGATACATGTGGAGAGAGGATGTGAAGTACAGGTCTGCAGAAAGCGGCAGGTGGCATCGTGGAGAGTACTGTCTTGCAGCACGACGCTGTGAGGTGCTGACAAGGTTTTTGCACCTGACATAGACGGGGGGCTGCGTTGCGAAAGGTGCGGTGAAGGCAGTACGGCAGGCCGTGACCAAACTGATGCAGCTACACCGCCCGCCCCTCTCCCGCCCCGCCCACCTCCAACATGGTACGCGTGGGGTTGCCGCTGCGCGTGTAGTCGTACTCCCCGAAGGTGGTGGCGCTGGGCTGCGCGAAGGTGGCGGTCTGCCACAGCGGGGGCATGGAGCCGCCGTACGGGTCAACCACCTGCGGTGTACGGCAAGGGGAGACGCGGCGCAAGAGCGTTGGGCATAGGCAGGCATCGGCAAGGAAGAGCGTCATGGCATGTCTCCTCTCCGCTTGCACGTTTCAGGGCTTTTACTTTGCCGCAGTTCCCACGCATACCCAGACATATCATCGCCTCCGCCTTCCCTCACGCGCCTTGCACCTTGCACAGGCGCTCCCAGTGGGCCCCGGCTTGCTGCCTTCTGCACCAAGCCCTGAGTGCCTGCGTATCCCTTTCCCTACCATGCAAACCTACCCTCGGTATACAAGCCCACCCCGTCGCCACCTGGCTTTTGGGGTGCACCAGGCCCTGAGTGCCGGCCTATCCCTTTCCCCACCACCCCAACCCTCTCTGAAGTGCCCGCCCCCACCCCACCTTGCTCTTGGGGTGCACGAGGCGCGTGGCCACCGCCAGCTTGTCGGGGGAGGCGGGCGGGCTGCCCTGCGCGTCGTACTTGGCGGCCATGGCGCGCAGCTGGGACAGCAGGTTCACCTCCAGCGGCATGACGCCTGGCAGCGGACAGGAGAGGCCGCAGAGCGTGTCAGCAAATTCTGGTTGTGCCGGCACCACGGCACCTGCCGCATCGTGCAAGCACCCCAATATCCCCGGTGTCCCAAGCTTTGCCAACGTAACGCCGAGCCAGTGAGCATGCGACCCTAGCGTTCCCAGTCCCCCCACGCGCCAAGCGCCAACCCGCTGCCAATGCAGCCCCACTCCTTCCTATGTCCCTTACGGGTGCCCCGCTCCTATTCTCACCCTCATTCACCCTCCCAGGACCCGTTGTGCCCACCTGCCGCCAGCCGCGCGTTGGCCTTGCGGTTCCCCCGCTCGCCCGGCAGCAGGATCTCCTCCACACCAGGCAGCCGCTCAGCGCCACGCACACGGTCCAGAACCACCTGACAACAAAGGCGCGGGCGACGGCGGAGGCGGTTGCAGCTCAGTCATGTTATTCTAGCAGCACAGCTCCCTGCTGCTACTCACCAAACCACGCACCAGGCTGGACCCATTCCGGTTCATCTCATAATCTCGTCCACGTCCCTCAGCACGTCCACGTCCCTCAGCAAACCCCGACAGCTCCGGATCAGTTGCCACCACAGGCACACCCACCCTGTCAACACACCACGCCGGCCCTCTCCCAAGCCTCCCCACCCACCTGCACCCTGCGCTTGATCTCGTCCACGTCCCCCAGCAGCCCCGGGTCGATGGCCACCACCAGGTTGCCCCAGTTCTTCTCCTCCAGCTTGTCAGCCACCGCAGCGCCGACCAGCGGGCCCGCGAGCAGCTCAACCATCAGCGCAAGGTTGCTGCCCTGCGGAGGGCACGGGCAGAGGGGTAGGGCGGCAGGATGCAACGCGGCGCACCCTTGTCATGGCAGTGGCATAGGGTGGACGTCCCTGGGCCGTTCGACGCCCTGACGTTTGTTCCTTCCCACAAAGCCGGAACTTGCGCAGACAGGGGTCAAAGCCGGAACTTGCGCAGACAGGGGTCAGAAAAGAGCGCCGCAACAGCAGGAGCCGCGCCACCTTTGGTTCCAGCTCCATGTAGCCATCACATCGCACGACATCCCAGGAAATGACGAGCTCACCCCAGGCGCTGCTCCGCGCCCTTTCCCTCACTGACGCCCGCGCCGCACCTAGTCAAACGGTGGCCCAGCCCCTCGCAGTTGCGTGCTATATCCTCGGCCCTACTCCAAAAGCCAATGCGCCCCTTCCTGCATCCCACCCATTGCACCCCCACCCGCTCCAGCCCGGGACAGCCCTCACCCCCAACACCACCACCCCTCCCCCCGCTCACCTTGTAGCTCTTGTCGAATACGCGGATGGCTCCCCCCTGCAGCACCTCGTTGGGGTCTGTGGTTGGCAGGCCCTCCGCGTTCATGGCCACGTCCCCGGGGATGGGCCGCCCCGCAGCCTTGGCCTCCAGCAGCCCGAACCACGCGTAGGCGGCGGTGGCCATGTCCATGGTGACGGAGCCGTCCTGGGGGGAGGGGCATGGGGGAGAAGGTAAGCATGGGAGGGAGGGGAAGCATGGACACCGGCATCAGGAGGCGGCGGTATGTGAGCATAGCACGGTCAGGGAGCCGGGCCACGGGGGTGCAGGAAAAGATAAGGCGACTTCCGGGAGCGGGGTGCCCAGGTCGGGGCAGTGCGGTAGCGCTTGCGACAGCGCGTGTCCATGGCTACCGAGCCGTCCTAGGGGTGGGGCATGGGTGAAAGGAGGTTGTTCCACGCTAATGAGTTGGCCTGGGTGGCGCGTTGGGGGCCCGAGGAGAAAGGGAAGGCCATGAGATTGAGGAGGACCCACGAGGATGCCACGCTGCAGTAGCTGGTCCGTGAGGTGTGCCCATGCAACACACCCTGAATGCTGTTGCGGCTACTCAGCATGCGCTAAGCGTGGCACAGCACGGTTCCGCAGTTGCTGCACCCTCCACCCTGTGCGCCGCCACGTGTGCATGGCATGTAGGCGCGGCCCCCTGCTGCCTCGCACCTGTGCGGGGATGGAGATGCCGATGGGGTTGGTGCCGAAGATGGGCTGCTTAGCGCCGTGCGGGGCCACGAACTCCGGCGACTGCGCCAGCACGATGCCGATGAGGCCCTCCTTGGAGATGAGGTCAACGTAGTAGCTGCATGGCATGGGGTGTAGTGAATGGCACTCAACGCTCAGTTGGACATACTTGGGAATTGTGGAGGCATTGGGCCATGCGGGGGAGTCCATGGTTGCCGCCTTGGTGCCAGGCAACCAACCCGCATGCTGGCGCGGGCGTCCTGCCGTACAGCGCCACGTCGCAGTGCATTACCGTGCAGCTCGAAGGCTCACGTACAGGGCTGCAACAGGAACACCCCAAGCAGGAGTGCCGCAACCAAAGGGTGGGCGGTAAGTGTGTGCACCCAGTGTTGATACCCCTGGGGGCCACACGTGCCACCCGTAAGGACGGACACAGCCCCTGCTGTCTCACCCGAGGGCGCCCGTGCTGCTGGGCGTGTGGTTTGTGCCCACAATGCCGAACCCGTTGGACCTGGCGCGCTCAACGGCCATGCGGGTGGCCTTGTGCAGGACCAGCATACCAGCGCTGTTGTTCCCGTTGATGAGGGCCGAGAGGCGCGTCTCCTTCTCAAGGACTGGGGGCCGCGCTGCAGGCGACTTGTTTAGCCCACCCGAGGTGATTTTGACAATGCCCTGGTTGTTATCGCGCAGCTGCGCGTAGAAGAGAACCTGCAGCGCGAGCCCGGCGGCGATGTAAGCCAGACGTTGGCCCGCAGCGTCGACCCAAACGGGTTTCGACTCGTAAGGGACGTCTGCTTGCGCTTACATCATTCAAGATGTCAATTTCCTCAGGCGTGTAGCCCAGGGTCTTCAGCGCTTTCGTGCAGAGCGTACGCAGCTCTGCAATTGGCACCTCCGTTGTCTGCTTTGCACCCGAGCCAGTTGAGCTGGCAGCCATAGTTACAACAGATGCTCCTCGGAGCTGTTGCTGCTTCGCAGCAGGTGCAATTGCTCCTCGAGTCGCCTGTGCCGATGTCTCCATGGGACGACCGAACAAAGCCGCAGGCCGAAGGCCAGCCGGCCTTGGCGCAGCAGCAGGCCTAGCTGCAGGGATGCCTCTGGGAGCTACCGTTTGGCCATTCAGCAGCCCTATCGCCGACATGGCTCTGGCTTGGTCAACGCGGGGCCAGGGCAACAGGCGCCTGAGCCAATCAATGCAACTACCTAAGCTTCAATGTAAAGTATAATTGGCAACAATTTAAGTAGGCAATGCCTATCGACGAATTCACACGGTGCAACCGTTTCCCAAGTGCCCACGCAGCAGTGCGACTGCCAGCTGCCGGCTTTGTCCTCCGCGCCAACAAACTAATGGTAACCGGCATCAAATATCCCTGCACTAAAGGCATTACACCAGTCCACCACGCCAACTTGCACCTCATTATGTTGTGCGTCAGGGGAGGCTCCCCCCTGTCCCTCGACCTACCCCTACCTACCCCTAACCAGGGGGCCCACGCCCGGCTAGCCAGCCCTACGGCCCTCTCACTCCACATCTCGCACCACAAGGTCGCCCTTTCAGCTCTTTCTTGATGCTCTTGGGTTTCTGTTAGTTTGCCCTGATAGCCTCCACCACCCAGCACCCGTTGGCCTGCATGCCGAGCTGGAACACGAGTGTCACCTGCATCACACGAGTCGGGACGAAAGTGAGGGCAGGTGGAAGGGCAGGAGGCAATCATGGCCGCCAGACAAACGCATGACATCCATTTTTCTTATGTTACGCACACCTGCTTTACCCCACCGTGAACATGCCGTGCACGCTCCAGACCCCGCCCAACAGTCCTCCCAAGCCCGCACGCAGCCGCAATGGCTACGCGCCAGTCCCGTTCCCAATCCCACCATGACACCTACCGCATTGTCGCCGCCACCACCCGCCAGTCTCCCTGCCGGCCGCTGCCCCGTCAGGACCACCTCCTGCACCATCTTGCGCGGGGACAGCAGCGCCGAGGACCCCAGCTCCGCCTCATCCGCCGTCAGCAGCACATGGTAGGAGGGGTGGCGCAGCAGCGAGCGGAACGCGCTCAGATGCAGGTCCCAGCCGCCCTGCGGCGCGGTGGGGGCAGGACAAAACTGCTCTGCCAGGGGAACATGGCAGTAGCTCTAGGGTGGAACATGGCTCCGTGGGTTGCGGCTGCGTGGTTGAGCATGGGGGCAAGGGCAGGGAAAACCAGGAAGCCACGACGGGCTTGAGTGGGCGTCATGGCGGTGCGGAGGTTTGTGGACAGTGTACTTGCGGCTAGCTGCAGCTTTAGGGGCATTGCATCTGGATCTAAGTACCGTGACATGCATTGACTCCCAAACGCACCGAGGTACTCCTGCTCCACAGGTTGTACCCCGCAGCTGACACCACGTCGCCCCGACGCAGCGCCGCCAGCTGCGCCTTGACCACCTGGGGGAACGGCGGTAGGGAACAGGACAAGAGGGGCGCCCGCCGCAATCCTAACCGTCAAGACACCGTGTTATGCACACGGTCGCCACACGACACAGCCGTCCGCTCGTCAGTTGGTCCACCTACCACCTAACACCTACAGCCGGACGAGTGGCAATCTGCGCGCATCTACTTGCAATCGTCCCCCGCCCGCCCCCGTACCAACCGTACCCCACGCCATGAGCCCCACATGACCAGGCCACGCCTCACCAGCTCCGGACTGCACCTAGGGTGCGGCGCAGGCGGCAGCTCCTCCTCATCGTGCGAGTCGTCCCTCGACACCCGCTCCACAACCCAATCCGTGGCCACCGGCCCTCCCGCCCCTCCCCGTCCGCGGCCCCCAGGCCCTGTACCCTCATCCCCGCTGTCCTCCCCTTGGCTGCCATCGCTCTCTGACACGTCTGACCCAGCGCCGCGCTGCCATCGCCCGCTGCTGCTGTTGGGCAAGCGACCCACGGGTCCATCGGCCTTAACCGCGCTCCTTAGCCCGCCTGACCCTGCTCCAGCAGCTCCTATGGATGCAGCTTGTCGACCAGAGGTGCTCGCTGTACCACTCGGACTGCTGCTGGTTGTTGGCGTGCTCGCTAGGCCTGAAGCTGTGTGAGTCTGCTCCCCTGCTGGCGAGCCGGCAGCAGCAGGCTCAGGAGCTAGCCCAGGGGGGCTCTCCGCTACCCGCCTTAGCCGCCATACAAACACGGCCTCTTCCCCTGTGCAGGCTGAAGGGGCGGAGGGCGTGGAACGGACAGGCGAGGAAGGAGTTGGTTGTGGGTTGTCGCACAGCGTGCGCGCGCCACGTCGGTTCAGGAGCATCAAACTTGGGTACGAGGGCTCCAGGTGGCAGCAGCTGCTCTGACGTTGTTCTCTTCGGTTATATGCCCATAGCCAGCTCGTGGACCTGCCTCAAGCCTCGCTCCGGAGGAGCTGCGCGCGTGACTGCTACTGCTGCTTGGGCTAGCGCTGTACGTTGTTGCGCCGCGTGCCCCGTGCGGCGATGCAGTGCCTTAAGCCCGCCTCTAAACACCCAAACATACGCACCTGTCAATGCCAGGCTCGGTAAGCTCGGCTGGTACGTGGCTTTAAGTGTCATGCTGGACAGCACGCACGTGCAGCGGCGGTCAAGTACCCTAGCCTGCCCCAAAACATACAAACACCGGTAGGCGCACCTGTGAGCGCCACGCGCTGTTGGCACGTGGCCCCAAGCGTCATGCTGGACAGCACGCGGCAGCGCCGCAACAGGTGCCCGGGCAGCACACGGCGGGCGGCTGCGGTGACATTGCACACGTGGGCGCGGGCGTTACGAGAGGCGCAGCACACTGAGGGGAATACGCGGGCATTTGCCAAGACGCTCCGGCCGGCGTTTCGGCCGGCTGCGGTTAGCACATACCATTTCATCGTGGACGGCTTGCTGCCTGCGGCAGCCACAGCTGCCGTTGCATATTTTTGTCCACCCTCCCACAATAACTGGTATCGGCACCATTTGTCCAGCGCCCCACCCACCCGTGTCCATGAAGCCATGGCAGCACGCCAGCGGCCCGCCCTCTGCGACCACCTCACCCCCTACCCGCAGGTGGGCAGTGCGGGATGTGGGGTCGAAGCCGCTCGGCAGGAAGGGAGTAAGGCTGCGGGGCAACGTGTTGGGTTGGTGTGCATGGTGCCCGTTAGGAAGCTTCAAGGATAGCCTGTTACCAGTATCCTGGCATTTGTGATGTGGCCAGACAGGTATGCATCAGATTGGGTTGCATGCATGCTATGCGGTTGTTGATCGAGGAGCTCAAGTCTCCTCGAGAAGAGTTCCTCCTTGCAGTACGGCAACAGGGTCTGTGCAAGAGCGCATCAGTCATGTACCCCTGGATGTGTCGGGTTGGGGTGCTGGGGTTGGGGTGCTGGCTCCGTTGGTGACTACATGCCGTACCTTTCCAAATCTGGTCGTCGTAGGAGGGTAAGGCATTCGTACACAACATCCTCCGGTGCTGTCAAGGGTCCCGTGCTTTGCTGCACGCAGTGCAAGTTGTCAGAATTGGGGTTGCTATCGGCTATATGGTGGCAAGCTCTGGTCCAGGTCAAGGGCAGCTGCCCCCCTGGGTCACACCCCCTGTGTGCCGCTCGCCTCCACGCTGCGAGTCCAGAGTTCGTTGTACCACACCTGTCTCAAGGCCTTGTGTAAGTTGACAACACACAGCTGTCGTTGTCGGGTTGCCCCTCCGCTTCGCGACTTTCTTATTGGTGCCGCGCGGTGGCACACGGCACGACTTGAGCACGCTGTCTTGTGAGAGTTCTGCAGCATTTCGGTAACTGAACACCAAAGCAATAATGTTCGCATGTTGGGTCCTGATTCACGGCATGAATTGGAGGCCTTTCGGTCTCGGAGCTGCAGTTGGTGAATTGTGTTGGGTCAATTGCCCAGACACTTGCAATCAGTCACTGAGGTTCCTTATTAGGGTTGCTACATTGATCACTGATCACGCAAGCATTATGTCTGTCCTCTCGGCTCGCTCCGCTGGAGCCCTTCTCGCTTCGTCTCGCATTGCCCCAGCTGTGCGCGTTGTTCCCACCGCTGTGAGGCCGACGTCTAGCAGCCGGGCTACCTGTGTTCGCGCTATGTCGAAGCAGGTCATCGAGACTCCCCACGCCCCTGCTGCCCTCGGCCCCTACTCCCAAGCCATCAAGGCCGGGAACACTGTTTACGTGTCTGGACAGATCGGCTTTGTGCCTGGCACTAAGGCGTTCGTGTCGGCCGACGTTGAGGCTCAGACCGAGCAGGTGCTGAAGAACCTCGGCGCAATCCTGACCGCGGCCGGCGCTGACTACAAAGACGTTGTGAAGACTACCATTCTGCTGGTAGGTGTTATATAGCTCATGCTTCGGCAGGTCAATCCTGTTGGGTTTGCTGTGCCCTGCGGCCTACTGGGTGCACGGCAGCGTTACGGCGCGCCAGGGCACGCAAGCATATAGCCGAGGGACACACGCGCTGCACGCGGCCTGGGCGGTGCGGCCATGTGGGCTGCCGCAAACGCAAGGGGATGATGTCTCCGCATGCACCTGGAGAGGTGTGCACTCCGTAGCCTCCACCAGGGGCCTCCACATGCACGGTTTCCAACCTGCCGTCACTGCTGTCTGTCGGCCGTTACACGTGCTCCATATGCAACCGCCTTGATTGTTGGTCTCACCACGGGTCGTCTGTCGTCTGTGGGAGCCCAATCCGACCCATGGGCCCGCCTCTCATGTGCACTAGTATCCCAGGGCGCTCCTCGCTGCATGGCGCGTAAGACCGCCTCCACACCTCGCCGCTCGCCCGCAGGCCGACATTGCTGACTTTGCCAAGGTCAACGGCGTGTACGCCCGCTTCTTCACCGACAAGCCCCCCGCTCGCGCCACCTTCGCCGTGAAGGACCTGCCTGCCGGCGCCCGTGTGGAGATCGATGCCATTGCCGTGCTGCCGTAAAGATGGCATCAGCTGCAGTCAGCTGTGGAAAGCAGCAAGGAGAGGCGCTCCGTGCTTGTAACAAGCGCCTGGTGGAGCGCGGGTCTGTTCCCTATTGGCTGGGTGCAGGTTGCACTGGAGGATTGAGTGCGACGTGCGAAGGATGCGCGGCTCGAAAGCGGGGACGTCAGGGATCAGGCAGGGTTGCTGTTTGGGTGTGAGCCGGGTCCTGTCCTTTGCAGTTGGGCAGTGGGCCTTGGACCAGGGGCTTGGTTCTTGTGCAGGTTGCGTGCATGTACTTGCAATGCCATATTGGGGATATTGCATGTGGGTGTTGGGCAAGGGATAGCTTCGGGTGGATGACAGACATGGGAGACATCGCATGGCGCCTGCTACATGACAAGGGTTGAGTAGGTTGCAAGGGCGGGGCAGGAGTCCAGGGCCTTTTCAGTTGGGGGCTCGCAGTGCGCCCAGCGGCAAAGATGTTGGGCGGTGCGTCCAGGTGCAGATTATTGCTGGCCCGGAGACCCAGCTGGCTGGAGTAGGGCTGTGTAGCATGCCTTGCTGCATAAGGCGCTGCGCCAGCTGTATCGTGTTGGCGTGCCTGTGACCAGGTGTGGCGAGCGTGGGTGAGGCAGGTATGCACTCATGTAGGCGGGTGCAGATCTGTAATCGGGCCGTTTCGAGTATACAGTCTCTGTTGCAGCTTGCTGCAAGCTATCGCCGCATGCATTTGCCGTCTGTGGCGGCGGAACATGGTACGCTTCTTGCCCTGCGTACCGACAAGGGCGTTTTCGCGATGAGTCCACCCCTCTTGCCTGCTGACACTGACGGACGCTGCTGCACACGCCCGGCCAGCAAAGCGTACCAGTGAGGCGAGACACAAAAGCACTCCTTGCAACACATGGCACGTGCGCAGAACACTGCTTTGCTGTGTGCAAAAGCAACTACTGACACGCACGCCCCTCGCTTAGCCATGCGTGGTCAGAGGCCCATAGGCGCTGCTCGGCAGCATGCCATTGCTCACTCCACGCACGTTGTCACATGAACGCCGTATGTGCTGTAACAACCTGTAACAACCAGTAACAACCAACTGCACCATGCAGCTTGCAACAGCTTGCATGCAACGTATCAATTCCGGCTGCCCACTTTCTCTTAGCTTCCCACAGACACCGTCTAGGTAGGGGAACCATCCATGGCACCAGACACCAGCAGGCAATAGCAGCCTTACCTGCTGCACAATTGGACACCACGACGCCAAAGAATGTGACCTACAGCGATCATGCGAGGACAGTACTGGAAAAGAATTGCTAGGCGAGCTCAATGGTACACAGCAAGCACACTACACACCAACTGCTCCAGTTTCTAGTGTACGCTACGAACGAACGTGCACCGGTTCGGTCGGCAACAAGGCAACAGCGTCAAGCTGGGTGTCTAGCACAGCGGAGAAGCACTACATGCATCAGGACATATCAGGACAGAGTATGCGCTTCACGCAGCACCTTGCCGTACACAAGCTGCTATTGAGACCTCGGCACAGCGAGCATGGCACCCGCATCAGTAACCAGGGAAGCTCCCCTGACAGTAACAGCACCGAAGTAAGGCACATATCCTCACACTAGGGTAGCACGAAGCAATATTACACAGACAACTCCGGCCGTGCATGCATGGCAAACACGTCAAGAAAGGAAGTCGCACGGTAGCAACGACATACCATAACCACATGTCCCCTCCTAACCCCGGCTTGCTTGCTTCAGCATAGTGCACGAGGATCTACAAACTCGCCCACAGGGATGCAGGCCAGGCCCCATGATGCAACTACTGCCGTCATCCGTGCTTTGCCGCACCCTGCCATGTATCCCAGGCCACCTACTACTGCGTGCCTCACATGCACCAAATACCAAACCTCCGTGTCTTATACCACACCAGACCTATGTTGTACGGCGTCCTCTACTCCCGCATGTGCAGCTACCGGTACCGGAAACTCGGACAGCACCTTACGTGTCGTACCCTGTCACATGCGCTACTGCTAGGAAGCTAGTCCTGCGGTCATCAGTTGGCCTCTCGTAGACCACAAGGCAAGTGCAGTTTTCACTACGGTACCCAGATCCTCGGTCAAACCTGTCAAGCTATGCTTGTGGGCAACGCCAGACATTGCTTACGTAGTTACGTTTGCCACCACCTCTGCATGCGGTTCCATATTGCGGCTTGCCGCCTGCTCTAAACTGACCCACCAACGCACATGATCCCGCTGTCACCAGCTGACGATACGGTATGCACGCACTGCCCAAACGCACTACCCAACACAACACAACGCACTGCCACGTGCGGCCACACACACCGGCATTGCTGCTTTGATGCGCCTTCAACCCAGCCGTATACACCAGCCGTAGCGCACCAATCGAACGGTTCAGTTTGCAGCAATGCTTCAGTACGCGTGTTCGTCATGGGAAGCACCACACCTAGACACCTGGTAAGCCCTGCAACACATCAGAGTGAGCCACCTCCGCAGACCACTGTTATCCCTATGAAAACGCCTCCGGCAAGTTACCTAGCTTCTACCGCCGCGATCCCCCCACAGCCCTCCGTGCACCACCGCCGCCAGCGGGCGTCAGCGGACCCGCCGTGGCCCCCACTCCCTTGCCACCACCACCACCACCACCGCCGCCGCCACCGCCATTGCCGCCGTCGTCATCCCCAATGCCTAGACGCTCAGGTAGCACCGCCTCCCTGCGCTGCTGCTGCTGCTGCTGCTGCTGCTGCACGGCGTGACTGCCCTGTGCTGCCACAGCTGGGGCGGCCGAGGCGTCTATGCCCATCTCACGGCTCAGGTTGGCTCCCAGCACAGCAACCGCCTCTTGGTCGTTGCAGTCGGACGCCGCATCGCCGCCGCCGCCGCCGCCAGCACCGCCGCTGCCAGCACCACCGGCTTCGGATGCGCGCGTCTCTACACCCACACCGCCAGCACCGCCCTGCTCTGCCGCACCCACAGCGGGAGCACCACCAGTGTCCTCTGGGCCCCGCTGCGCTGTTGACCCGGTGGCAGAGCCAGGAGGTTGCAGCGGCGACTGAGGGGAAGGCGCGCGCCGGCCCGCCACGCCACCTTCCGACTGCGCTCCAGCACGGCGTGCCAGTTGTTGCTGCTGTTGTGGCTGCTGCTGTTGCAGCGGCCGGCCGGATCCCGGAGCCAGCGAGCCGCTGCTCCTGTACACGTGGCTCGTGCCCGCCGTTCCCGCCTCTCCGCCCGCCGACCCCTCACCATGCTGTCGCCACGCGGCGCCGCCAGCGCTGCTGCTGCCCATGCTGCTGCTACTGCCGTACACCCCCGCGCCCGCCCTGCCGATGCCGCCGCCGCCGCCACCGCCGCCGCCGCTGGGCGTTACACTGTAGCCGCTCCGGAAGGAAGGAGGCGTCACAGGGTGGCCTAATACACCCAGGCTACCACCTGCCGCCGCCACTGCTGCCGCTGGGCTGCGCATGAGCTGCTGCAGCATGCCCACACTGCCGCCCTCGCCGCCGACGTCCAAGCCGTACACAGTGCCGTACAGCCCTAGCCCAAGTCCTGCCGCCTGTGCTGCTGCTGCTGCCGGTCCTGCTGAGGAGGGTCCTGCGACCTGCTCTGCCGCTGCACCCATGCCCAAGCCCAGCGCAGGCCGTTCCATGCGGGTGCGCGGGGCAGCCGCAGCCATACACTCTGCCAGCGTGAGGAGGCGGTACCGCCAGCCGTGTCCGGCGCCCACGAGCAGCGGACCAAGGCCTTCGAACCAGTACCGCGGGGGACACACCTCTCCAACCTGCTGCTGCAGCTGCCGTTGCTGCTGGTGCTGCTGCTGCTCCACACGTGCCTCCGTACCGCACACCAGCGTGGCGTCTCCGATCACGCCGCTGAAGTACAGGATGACCATGCGCTCAGCTGTGTACGGCCCCTGTACGGCACCCGCGGCGTCCAGGACCCACCATCGGGGCCCTAGCGGCTCCGAGACCGAGTCGCACGTGAACAGCCGGAACGCGGAGGACTCCCACCGGGGGCCCGGCGGAGGCGATACCCCGGCGGCACCGCCGCCCAAACCCAACGGAAAGCCACCGCCGCTACCACCGCCGCCGCCGCCGCCGCCACCGCCGCCGCCAGCTTCCAGGGGCGATGGCGGTGGGGAGGCTGGCGGCGGCGCTGCGCCGCCGCCCCTGCCCGCCGCTTGCGCTGCCCCCGCCGCCCATGCCCCTACAGGCGTGCCAGCCCAGCGCCCCCCCGGCTGCTGCCGAAACGCCAGGTTCGAGGCTGTACGGCCGCTGGCCGTACCGACGCCGCCTAAGTCCTGCCCCTCCGAGTCCTCCCTCGCCGTCACTACCTCCTCATCCCCTGCCTCGGCGCCTTGTCCCAGCCTGCTGCCCATACGGAGCCCTCTCAGAACCAGCCCGGCCCCATCGCTACCAGCGTCACCGGTAGTCCCCGCCCCCGCATCAGCCCCCATGCCTCCGACGCCTCCCGCTGCGAGGTGAGCCGCCCCCGCAGCCGACAGTGCCCCAGCCGCCCCGCTCCATGCCTCTGGGCCGCCCCCTGACCCACGGGTCAGCTGCGGCGGGCTGTACGACAGCGCCGTCAGCAGCGTTGACCGGGCGTTGACCGCGGGATTTGCCCAGCCTTCGGTCAGCGCGCCGTCGCTCGCGCTTGTGCCCATGCCAAAGCGTAGGCCGAGGTCCAGGTCAACGTCAGAAGGCATTACAAAGCTCCATGAGGCTGGTATCGATGGCGGCTGTGTGGCTCCCAGTGATGCTGCCGAGGCGCCGGCCCGAGGCGTGACGGGCGGCGGCTGCGACCAGATCGTCTCTACACCCAGAGGAGTGCTCGGGAGGTACGGCTCGTATAGCGCTGTGGCAGCCGCTAGCCCACTGGGGGTGCCTCCGGGTCCTCCCAATGCGGCCATCACCCCACCAGGCATGCGGCCAGCGCCGCCAACGCCGATAGAAAGCTCATCTCTGTCCTGGGGTGGAGGCTGGCTCTCGTGGGAGCCTGCGAGCTGCGGATGGCTGGTAGTTGGAAGGCGGCCGGCGAAGTCAGCGTCTTGGGGCTCTGACTCAGAGCGAGGCGTGTAGAAGCTGGGCGAAGCTGGGGTCTCTCCGCTGTCGTCCTTGTGCACCGTGACGCCGCCGCCACTGCCACTGGTAGCCACGTGCAGCAGCATTGCGTTGCCATGGCCCTGTGCCTGCACCAATCCGCCCTGACCCTGCTGTTGGGCGGCCGCGCCCTGAAAGACCGGCATACCCGACAGGGGCGGGGCCAGGAAGCTACTGTGGACGTCCAGGGCTGAGGTGCTGGTGGTGGTGGGTTCAGCAGGCGTGGCACTGCGGTCGCCTGGGAGGGCATGTAGCTGAGAGCTGCCCCTGGGGACCTGCCAGTCTGAGCCCTGGCTCAGCAGGGGAGAGAGTGGCAGGGACGGCGGTGGGGGAGGCGGCGGTGGCGGCGGCGTGGAAACTGATCCCTGAGCGAGCTTTGTCGGGCTGAGGGTACCGCCTTCGCAGTCTGCACGCTCCGCTAGATCGTCGGCTGCAACGTGAGTCGGCAGAGACGGACGCTGCAGGGGTTGTGCTAGCGGCGGCGGCGGTGGCGGCGGCGGCGCGGCGGCGGACGGCATTGGGTCTGCCGCCATGGCGTGCTGCAGAGCAGAGGACGTGCTGGTGGTTGGTGGCCTCAGCGGCGGACTGGCTGAAGATCTGCCGCCAGTGCCGCTGCCGGTGGCCGGACCAGCGGGCCCTCGGCCCTGCGGGCCTGGCGACGACAGCTGCCTCTGATGTCGCTGCTGTTGCTGCTGCTGCTGTATCAGCAGCAGTGCCATCTGCTGCTCGTCGAGGCCTGCGATACCGTGCCCAAGGCCGTACAGGTACGACAGCTGGCTGCCGCCGCCGACGCCGCTGCCACTGCCACCGAACGCAATGTCCGAGTGGTAAAGCTGAGTAGGATAGCCACCCCGCGCCTGGCTTACGCCTGGGGGCGGTGTAGGGGCCCCGCCGCCGGCACCTGCTCCCGCTCCCTGCCGTCCCCACTGCCCCCCGCCCGCTCCCGCACTTCCCACAGCTCGTCCGCTGGCGGCCGCGGCGGCGGTGGACTTCCCTCCCTCTGGCGGCGGTGGCGGCGGTGGCGGCGTGGATGGCAGCGGCGCACCACTGCCATACACCGGCGCCGCCGGCCCCCAGCCGCCAGCCATGCCATGCGTCAGCCTCCATGGGCCTTCACCGCCGCCGCCACCGCCGCCGCCGCTGCCGCCGCCGCCCGGCAGCATGCCCCCGTGTGCTGCTACTGCTGCTGCCAGCGCCGGGTGTCCGGCCATTCCGCCCAGATGCATCCCCACACCGCCAGGCGCACCGAACCCAAACCCAGCTGCTGCTGCCGCCGCCGCCGCACCGTTCAGGGCCGCAAGGTTGGGCGCAGAGTGCAGGTGAGGATGTGGGTGCTGGTGTGGGTGCGGGGGCCCCAAGGGGTGGAGGTGTGGGTGTGGCGGCGGGAAGGAGTAGGGGTGCGGGTAGGGGTGTTGGTGGTGCGGCTCGGGGCCCAGAGTCAGCTTGAGGCCCCGCTGGTCGAAGGTGACCAGTTGGGCGTTGGTGGCTTGTGGACAGGGCTGGCTGGAGCGGTGCAGCTGCAGCAGGGCCGCCAGAGGCATGAAGAGGCCTGTGGGGTAGTGGAGTGCAAGGCAGTGGGTTGATGTGGTGCGAGTGTAGCAACCGGGACAGCGGCATGAGGAGGCGTATGGGATAGCCAAGGCAGTGGGTAACAGGGCACGGGACATGTGTTGCAGGTGCAGAAGCGCTGCTAACGGCAAGGAGGGGCTTGTGCACGACCATCGGGGGGCATCGTCAAGGCACGTGTAGGCCCATGCCCCGAACCGCGAGCACTCGAGTAGGACGTATTACTGCATGCCACGTGTAAGGACGCTCATCATCACTCCTACGCAGCTGCCAGGCCGGGCCATGTATGCAGCGTGATGCTGCCAATAGGGGTAGCGGTACTCCCAGCAGCTCATCGCCACACCTGCATACGCGTATGCAGACATGTGACCACCTACATGCGCGTATGTAGACATGGAACTCCTTCTTCTCAGCCAGCCCTATGACGGGGGTGTAGTCGGACAGGCGACCGGCTTGCAGGCGCTGCAGCATGGTGGAGGGCGGGTCGTTCATGACGCACTTGATGTCCGTGCCTGCGGGGCAGCATATAAAAAGGGCAGACGTGCATGGGTCAGCATCAGCTGGTTCATGAGGCACTTGGTGTTTCTGCCTGCGGGTACTGGTACCGCAACTACGGGCGGGCGAGCATGGCCCAGGATTCCACGCTGGTGTGGCGTGGAGTGGCCAAGCAGTGGCCGAAATTTCCCTTCAAAAAGCACTACGCACGTAGTATGGAATACACCGTTCATTGCACAACTACTTGCATGCCCGTCGGTGAAGCGTAGGGGGCAAGCAAGTTGCCGCATCAAGCAGCTGCGTGTGGCACACAGAGCCTTGGGCCTCGCGTTCTATCCCTTACCGTTGCGGCCAATCTTAACCTGCTCCTGCCGTCCTTCTCACCAACCCTCAGCCAAACCCTAGCCCACCTGTGTACAGGTGCACGAAGCACCAGTACTGAGCTGACCGCAGCAGCTCCGATGTCGCAGCAACAGCACTGGACACCGCCCGGCCGGGGGCGGTCCCGGCGGCGCCGCCATCCCCGCCGCCGTCCGCTGAGGCGCTCGCAGCAGAGGTCTGTCGCGGCACTAGATCTGGGGACCCAGTCCGCGTCTCCCCACCGCCACCACCACCGCCATTGCAGCTCCCCTCGTTGTTGCCTCGCCCTTCGCGCCCCTCCTCACCCCCGCCGCCTGCGTCCCCCCTACCGGTGGCCTCACCGCCGTTAGCAGCACCACCACCTGTACGCACCTCCGCCGCATCTGGTGCTGCAATCCACACCTCCTCTGCACTCTTTCCACGCCCGTGGGGGCCTGCTACCTGCCCCGTCACGCCTCTCATCCCAGGTGCAGAGCTGCTCGCGCCCTCGCCACCGCCGCCGCCGCCGCCGCTGCTGCTGCTGATCCCGCCTGCGCCACCGAAGCCCCCGCCGCCGCTGCTCTTGCTCTTCCTCAGCCCGTGCTGCATGCGCCCCCCGAATGACACCAGTACCTGCATGGGAGGGCACCAGCTGGCGGGCGCCGTACGGTCCTGTACGTCATCTGCCGTAAGCCCCGTGTACGGCAGGTTGGCGTCCAGGAGCTCCAGCAGTAGCTCCAAGGGCCTGCAACACAACAAAACGTACAGCAAAGAAATTAAATGTAGTAATCATACAAAACTCAAGGTGCCGATGCAGCTGCACACGGCTAACGAGAAAGATGCTTGCGTGGACGTACAACACCATGACTGATGTGCAGGGCAGCCAGAGGCCCTCAGCCGTACCAGCAGTCCAGCACGCACCTGAAGAAGCAGGCGGGCAGCGGCAGGTCGGCCCTGGCCTGCAGGCCCACCAGCAGGGTGGCGGGGCTCAGCTGCCGCCGCTCGTACAGCTCTGGCGGGGCGGGGCGGCGACACCGTGTGCGGGGCATGTACCGTAGCAGGGTCAGCGTGCGGAGTGGCCACACCACCTGGAATGGTCAAAACGGCTAATGTACGGAAACCGGAAAGATTTGGACCGCCATGGGCACACTGGTTGAGGCCACGGGGGCGGGGCGGCGATACCGTATGCGGGGGTAGGGTTAGCGTAGGTACGGAACCCGGGAAGGCGTGGAGCAATGTGGACCGCCATTCGGGCACGCTGGCGTGGGGTAGCACTCCGTTGACAGAGAGTACCAAGCAGGGTTGTGCACAACCGCAGGCATGGGCGCTACTGTAGGCAGTTGGACATGTGCTAGCTAGCTGCTGCCGGAAGGTGACCAAGCGCCGCATAGGTGTCCACAGTCGTGCCCAGGGCATGCAGAGTGGGCACTTTGATTATGTCCACGTGGCTTTCACGTCTGTGCGTACGCAACACGATGAAAACAGTGGAAGTTCCGCGGCTCACCAAGTAAGGCGGCGCTGCCGACCAAGCGTTGGTCCGGCACCACGGCCGTATGGTCGAAGGAGGGGATGAGCGCCCACATGGGAGCCGACTGCGAGAGCCGGACAATGTTTTGGTGCGTGAAGACCTGCATACGAAAAGGAGGCAAGATGCCGGTGGCACATATGCAGGCGCGACAAGGGCTTTCGGGGTCGGCGGTGTGGAGGCCGCGTGAGGCCGCCGCGCCGCAATCGGGCGGTGCCGGCGGCATATGCGAGAAACCAGTTTGCAACCATAGTAAAGACGGGCTAACCTTGTGGAACTGCTGTGTCCGGCCGGCAGCCTCCAGTACTCCAAACATTTTCGACAGTGACGCAACCTTAAGACCCGCGGGACGGCAGCAGTTGTAAACGCCCAAGAGCCACTCGACGACCCAGATGCCGCTGACTCCAAAGACGCAGCATATTGCTGTTAGCTGTTTGCAAGCGCCCTAGCGATGCCCTGAGCCGCTTGTTCACCCTACTCGTATTCTAGGGGTTACACAACTGCTTCTTATCCCCTTGCCATTGCACTGAGCCGGGCTGTATCACGATCCCTCCCCACATAATGTGTTTGCTTGCATTCCGGTCTGGGTCATCTGGCGGGTTGACGGTGGCGGTCCGGCGGTGCGGTCCAGCAGCATGAGCAATCCCATGCAGGACGAGTAACCGAGCGCGCCTGTGCTAACCCTGGCAGTGCGTTTGCTATGAAGCAGCTTGCGCTAGGTAATATTGCTTTAAAGCCAGATGCGTCCCACGCTGGCAAGTTTCGCGTTCTCCCAACTCCATGGGAGTCAACTGCACCGAGAGTTTTTGCGTACAGGGACTCACTTCCTTCTCTAACCAATGCAATATGAATAACTAGCAAAGTGAAGCTTGAAGGCTATCGGGCGCGGGACCTTCGGTACTGCACATTTGGCCATGGAAAACGCGCCAGGCGTCCATAGAACCCGAACAAATGGGCTGCGCTCAAGCACAGTATACCTCGAAAAGGGCGCTGCTGTGGGTGGCGGCCAGTACAGCTCAGCAGCGGACGGCACGGCCCCGGCTGACCAGGTCGAAGCTCCTCCTCCGCTCATCGTGGCGCGCCCCGCCTCTCCTCCGCTCCCATACTCCCCCGATGTGCTATCGCCAGCACACCCCGGACTCGCGACCGGGGCAGAGCTGCGTGCCATGGCTGCTATGGCCCTGGACGAAAGCCGTGACGACAACCAGGGCTACGACAACGAGGGGTTCGAGGCAGAGTCACCGCCCCGGTCCCCAGGATGGGTGCAGCAGGCGTACAGCCCCCAGACGTCACCAAAACGGCCGCCCCGCGGCGGAGCCGCAACAGAGCAACCCGATGCAGCCACCGATACCCCATGCCAGGCGGGCCCAGCAATACCCAGCTCCCCATCGTCTTCCGTCCGGTCCATATACGCGCCGCGGCAGCCGCAACAACAGCAACAGCCCTATGACCCAGGGCTAGCATCCAGCCAAGCTGACCCAGCGGCAGCCATGCAGGGAGCGTCTGGGACACCCTCTCGGTCCAATGGCGGGGGCCTGGCAGCCGGTCCTGGCCGACCCACGTCGTCAAAGTACGGCAACGCCCAGTTGCCGGACGAGCTGCGTCCTCAGTACGTCACGCCCACCAAGCCCGCTGCTCCTACGGCAAAGGCTGCTACCAGCACAGTCCTGTCTAGGGATCGCGCCGTGGATGACTCCAGGGAAGGGCCTGACGCGGCGCCCTCCTCGGCGGCACAGCAGCAACAGCGGCGGAAGGGTGAGGCGCAGGGGACGCGGGAAGCGCGAGGGGAGGTGCAGGCAGCACAGGATGTCCCGCCAGCGTCAGGGTCAAGCACTCCTCGGAGAGACCACCAACGCAGCCAACCGCACGACCCTGGGCCCCATCACGCCTCCCCATCGGCTCCCTCCCGGCCCCGAACGAGCGAAGCGGCCCAGCGACCCTCATCCTCGCCGTACGGCAACGCCCATGCATCACCAGGGCAGCCCCGCAGCAGGCCGCACACTCCTAACACACACACCGCATCACAGATCTACGGCGCTAAGACACCCACGCATAGTACGGGCCATGGCGGCGGGCGTGGGTCGCCAGCTGCTGCTGCTGCGGGCTCCCGGCCGGCGCAACGAGGGCTGGTGCCTGGGTCACGGGCAGCTGCGGCTGTGGCGGCGGCGGGGCGGGGCCGGGGCCGCACCCGGCGTGAGGAGCTGTTCGAAGAGGAGGACCCAGCCGTGGTCCTGGAGCAGTCGGTGGCGCTGCTGTCGGAGATCGAGGGCCTCATCCGGGAGGAGGTCTCCCTTGCTCCCGACACGCCCTTGGACGATATCCCGCCTGCTGCTGCGGCGCGCATACCGCATGAGCTGCTGGATGCCCTGGAGGTGCGTCGGTGTGTTTGCGTGCGGGGCTGGGTGTGTGGACGATGCGTCTTGGTGGTGCGTGAGGTGGCGGGAGTCGCCCTGTTGTGCTTCCCTTGTCACGGACGCCTTGGAGTTGAGGTGTGTATACGGGACTGGCGCTGCGGGCTCTCGATCTGTCGCAGTGCATGCATGGGGCCAGGGGCGACTGGCTGACACGCGAGCGCTGAGGCGTGCCTTTCCGCGACAGAGCGCACAGCACCGGTGCCTAGTGTGCACTGGGGCAGGCTTCTAGTTGCGCTCGACTGACTGCTCAACACCTCACAGGCCCCGCTACCCCTGCTTTTTACGCGTACCCCTGCTGCCATGTTTGTTAGGACACACTCGAGGTCATCTCCATGGCCCGCAACGAGCTGGCGGTGCGCGCGGGCCGCCCGTGCCAGCCTGTGGCCGCCCTGCGCCGCCCATCCAGCGCCAGCAGCAACGCCACCAGCTCCAGCGCTAGGGCCGGACGGCCGTCGGGGACCGGCTCACCGTACGGGGCGTACGGCGGTTACGGCGGACAGCAGTACCACCACCACCAGGAGCCGCTGCTGCAGCGCGTGGGCAGCAATGGCAGCAGCGCCGGAGGCCACCGGAACCCAGGGCATCAAGGTGGGTTCAGATTGTTTTTTGTCGGAGGACAGGGCAATGCGTGCATCTGGCGAGAAGGCTCTGGGGGCGCAGGCTTCGCGGAAAGGGCTGCTTAGGTGCTGTTTGTGAGGGGGGCGGCTTTGGGGCCTTGGCTCCTGAGAAAGGGCGATGGGGTGCGGGACTGCACGACATGGGCGCTTGGCAGGCCAGTGCCAGCGCATGTCTTGTCGCACTAGACGGCGCTGTTACCCTGCCTTTTACCCACAACGTCAGGCCCAAGGGGCATAAGAGTATCACCGCACCCAAACTCATCTGCCTCCTTCTCTCCCTGTCTCCCTCCCGCCCTCCACTCCCTGACACCGCAGGCTCTCAGCAGTCGCTAGGCCGCGCGCCTAGCTACAGCCACTCCCAGCGCACCAGTTCCACCTCCGGTTACGCCCCTGGGCAGCACGGGCGGGGGTATGGCCACGGGCACGGGTCAGCAGCAGGCGGGAGTGCGCACGGCTCGCCGTCCTCGGGTGGGGCTGCAGCGGGGGCCCGGCGATCGGGCAGCGCCACCCGGCGACCGGGGACAGGTGGGTCGGGTCGCGTCGGGTCGGGTTGAGCCGAGCGCCTGTGGGCACAAGGCTTCCGTACGGCGGGGCAACCAAGGTGTGCCTGCTTCCATGTCGCGGGCGGACATTGCAGTATGACGATGGGCTTCCTCTACGTTGTCACGCGTGGCCCGTTGGACCCGCTGACGTCCTGCGTCACACCATCTGGAAGAAATTGCCTTAAGCCTATGGTTACAAAGGCCGCCAACATACCGTCAAGGTATTCGCGCCAGACAAAGAAGACAGTTACGTGCTCCCCTTCGTTGGTGCCCCGCACATGACACGACACTTCGCCTGATGTTGAACCAGTGCCTCTTGGCGAACCGTGCTGGAGCTGCCCCCGTACCAAAACCGGGGTCAACGCAGACGGTGTTACCACACGGTACTCAATGAGTCATGGCTGCTGTAAGGTTACTACGTGTTTGTGCTGTCTTTGTCCCATGCAGGCGAGGGCAGCCCCCAGCCATCGTCCGCGCGGCTGCGTTCCTCCAACAGCGGCAGCGTGCAGTCCAGCGTGGACGGGGGCCAGTCTGTGGCCAGCGCCTCCAGCGCCCGCAGCCGCGCCTGGCACCGCGAGAGCCCCCCTGAGGAGTGGCTGCAGGCCAAGCAGCAGCAGGCGGACGCGGAGAAGCGGAAGCGCGAGCAGCAGGTGATCAGCTGTGCGGGTGTGTCTTAGCACGGTTGCTTCTGTGGTATCGGGTGCATGTGGGCAGCGCGGCCTGCAAGACACGTGCGAAACCCTTGGCCGCCAAAACGTGTTCTTAACCGTTGCGCGAGGCGCGCCCGTGATAGCCAGCGCTGGTGCTCATTGCGTGCTTATGCGTCGTCCACATTCCCCCTTGCGTCCCCCCACCCATGCTTCTGCAATTTGCATGGAAACCCTGTTGGCGATGGCTATGCCAAGCCCTCATGGCGGCCCGCTGCTGCGGGTTGTCGCTGACCTGTGGTTTCCAGCAACTGCGACCTAGCTTGCAACAGCAACCGCAACCTAGCCCGCACCAGCAACCGCAAGAACGTTTGCCAACTTGGCCCGCACCTCTCGTTCCCGCACCCTGTAGGTTGCTGCTGACCTGTGATTTTTCACTAAAGCCTCTTTTGCACATGCGTGCGTTACGCGACACAAGTCTTTCGCAAACCTAGCCCACACCTTCCCACCGTTGCTGTACTCTGCAGGTTGCCGCCGACATGCGATTCCTGCAGCAGATCCGCAGCCGCAGCACCGCCGTGCAGCAGGAGCACGAGGCACTGCTGGCGGCGGCTGAGGAGTCCGTCCGTGCGGCCAGGACCGCCAAGGTGGGGCCAGCACCCGTGGTTGTGAGTAGATGTGTCTGTGCCCCGTGGGACTGGGGTGGTTCCGCTGGGAGGGCGGGGCTCGGCTGAACCCCGTGGGTTGGGTCAAGGTCGTCTGCCAAACGCTGTCTATCACTCCTCCGCCTCAAGTGGGACAGGGTGGTTCCACTGGGGACAGGCAGAGCCACTCACGGCGACATGCCGCCAGCACAGAGCAACCATGAGGCACAGGGGCCAGAGACCAGCTGCGGTCGGAACGCGTGGCGTTACAGGAAGGGTCACACCTGCGCACCGTGCTGTCGGAGCGAGCTGTCCCGCACATTACCTAGCCGTTGCCGGAACGCCCCGCTGTATGACCATTTGTTGTGCCCATCGGTGCCTCCCATCGTGTCCTGATTGCAGGCTGCCGCCGAGGCACAGCACAAGTGGCTGGAGCACCAGAACCGTGTGGCGGAGCGCGCCAAGCAGCAGCACGAGGAGGTGGAGATGCAGCTGCAGTACTTTGGAGGCGTGGTGGGGATACCGTAGCGCTGGGCGTGCACGAGGCCGTGCGTGCAGGGCAGCTACGCACAGACGCCGTACGTACGGCACGGTGGCCAACCGTTAAGAACGGCGAATGCCCCCATGTGCACACCCCGCACCAATCCTGAAAGTGTACTGAAATGCGTAAGCGCGATGTGCACATTACTGATACTGAGGCATAATGTAAATGGTGCATGAAGGGCGCGTGACGTGATCTCAGCGTACGTGACGCAGGCTAGAGTGGCTGAAATTTGCAGGGCGTACTAGTAGTGTCCAGGCTGGCCCAGGCTGGCCGGACGCATCGCGAGGGTCCTTCGATTCACCTGGTTCCTCGCTGTGGCCTTGCAACACAGGCCTTCGTTGAGGCGCCGATTGGGGGAGAGGGTAATGTGGGTGATGTGGTGCGGTGGATTCTAAGAACTGTACGTGCGGAGGGTTTGGGGAACGTGCTGCAACAGGCTGCAAGCAATGCTGCGGTGGGTGAGTGCCCGCGCTGTTACCATGCAAGACATGCAGATACCACCAGCGTTTTCAGGTGCGATTCCTTGGGGTGCAATCTGGTGCTGGCCTGTGTCAGAAAGTACTCCTCCCAGCCTTGGAATGCAAGGAGGCCCGGTGTAAGCGTGCATGCTCCATGCAGGTGGTGTCGATTTAGTAACTTTTGAGGACAGTGTGGATGTGTCCTTAATGTACGGAGACCTGGAGAGCGGGCCACAACTGCTGTCGCCTCAACAGCTCATGCCACATATAGGAGAACGTTGCCATGTTGCACAGTTGCTCATTGTTACTAAGTACACTTTACAGCAGTGTACACACTTATGATGGGGCATCCAGTTCACCTCTCTTCCCATGAATGCGGCCCTTCGGAGCACCACCACACAAAGACCAACGTGGCACCAGGTAGCGCGCAAAGTAATGGGGAGACCACAAAAACGTGCCAACAAGCAAGGGGACGAGGTCCCATCATCAACCAAGTTCACACCCCTGGACGCCTTACAAAAACCAACGGGAGACACCACCGAACACAGCTGCGCGCGTGTGTGGCTGCACACCTGCAAGACGCCCAGCTCACCATGCAATTAAAACAAGAGCTCTGCAGGGCAAACTTGCTCGAGCCATGGCATGGACTGAATGCCAAGTGCGCTACGAGTTGCAAGGCGCCTGATGCCCAGCGTGCCAAGCACACCCTGCAGTTACGATGACGGGAATAGCTAGGAAGAGCCACAAAGGTAAATTACGAACAATGGTGGCCAAGCAGTACAGCAATGCAGATGTGCGCACGCAGTATCCTTCACACCACACCATGCGCATAGGCTGCTCACTGACGGGCAGCAATGCGCGCACGCAATTAGCCCTAATACCAGCGTCGACACCTACACTATGCTGCCCTTCAAACATCTCAGTGAAGGATGGACACAAGCGTGCCAGCACCATGGCCGCATCCGCTTACGCAACGGTGGGCACGATCTAACTATACTCCTAACCTTACGTCAAGGTCACCACGTTGCAGCCCTACAACGTACGTCTGAAGGTCCAGACTCTTCATTGTGGCTCACTACGGCCCACGCAAGCCCGCTGCACCACGACTACGGTGCATGCCGGTCCACCTGGGTGCGGTCAGTGCGAGCACACCTAAGGAACCACCAGCCTGCACTGCCAGTCATGACGTGATTGTGCATTTCTGCCTATATGACTCTACGCCAAGCGAATAAGAGCATCTGTTATGTCAGTTGGTCTAGCACACAGCCAGGTGTTGTCCCGCTGCTGCACAGCCTACTTCATCACCAGCTGCATGGCTCCAAACCGCTCTAGACTCCTCCCCCAACCATAGTCTTGCGACGTCGTGAGGGGCTTGCGGAATTCCTCAGCTGGGAGCTTCCGTGTTTGCGCTGTCCGCATGAACCCGTCGAGGGAGTCCTGCTGCTCCAACCGGCGGTTGCGCGCCGACTCCCGCTGCCTGCCAGCGATGTAGGACATGTTGCCCTGCTTGGCCTGCTTCATAAAGGCGGACAAAGAGTCCGGAGCGCTCTCCTGGCCCGCTTGGCCCTCCACCAAGAATCCCCAGTTGCGTTGCCATGCCTGTAGAGTGTGGGTAGTGGGTGAGCCAACAGGGGTTTGAGGGTGAGCCAACAGGGGCACGCAGCAACGGGCAAGCCTCTCGCAGCAGACGTGAGACGCAGCGCTTGCCCATCATCTTCTGACGCACGCGAAGCAGATGGAAATGCACTCGCGCACAAACGGCGCATCTTGGCCTCCGTTGAAGGGCAGCCTTAGTACAGCAATCCACACACGGGCGCCTACTCACCCGGTTCGTATCAAGCTCCGACCGCACACGCGCTTGCCAGTTCCAGTCCTCTGCTACTGGTGTGCTGCCCTTATGAACAGTGCTCCTGCCCTCAGCCTGCGACATAGGTAGGAATGAGCTTGGCGGTTTTGGCGACTTCGAACAAGAGCTTGGCATAGGGCGCCAGGCTTTGCCATCTACATGACACTACTGCACTCGAGCGGACACCCTGTGCTTATCGGAAGGCATGTGCTCCTCTCAGTGCCCGAGACGGCGAGAGCCGAGACCAGTGCACCAGTTGCTTACCATGCTGTGCCCTGGCTTTGAGGATGTGCCGCAGTATACGTCTCAGATATCAAGTATAGGACGTATCTCGCCTGGGCTTAAAGCCTGAGACGGAAAAGCAGCCCGCAGGCCAGTGTCCGTCTGTGCGGTAGACTGCGACGCGGAAAGGATATCGCACTATAGCCTGGTGTTATTACAGATACCTGAAGCTGCAGCATGTGTCGGACAGCGTGGCCTGTAACCCGTCCTGCGCTTGTCATCCCCGTACCCGCATGTCAGCTATGCTGCAGCGTTACCATCAAAGAGAGATAATTATCCTAGCCATTCTTCACAACACCTCGCTTGTACATGCGAACCTTCCCCTCCCAGCTCCGCAACACGGAAGGGGCAGCGACATAGCTACTGCACGACGCCTCTTTGCAGCCGGCTTACCGCAACTTGGTGTAATAGAGATCATGGGCATCATAAGCGAAATAGCACTGATGGCGTTCGCTGGAGGCGTCGCTGTAGGGCTCTTGCTGCTGCTGCGTCTAGCCCTGGTGGTGCTAAGGAGGGGCCCTGCAACGCCACGCAAACAACCCGCGAAGGCGCTGATTGTCCTTGGATCAGGCAGGTATCGACCTTGATTGGGGACGGCTCAACAGCTCTCCATGGCCCGGCCTACAAGCGTTCAGCCTCTCCCTTTGCATTCAACACCCTGCACACGCAAAACACACGTACCACACATACTGGCACGTAAGCGGCGTGTGCCACGCAGTGTCTTCTCGTCGGCCTGCATCTAGCCTCACCTGCTTGCGTACCTGTGCCCCATGTGTGTTGCACGTCAGGTGGCCACACAGCCGAAATGCTCATGCTCATGGACACACTGGGCAAGGAGCGGTACACCCCTCGGACCTACGTGGTGGCAGCCACGGATCCCATGAGCGGGCCCAAGGCGCTAGCAAGGGAGCGCCTATGGCAAAAGACGGTGGGGCCTCAGCGCATACGCGAGTGTGGGAGATGTATATAAGACAGGTGGTAGATGGAGCACACGTGGGGTACAACGTGGAGGGGTCGGCGGGCTGCCATCTGGTGGGGTAACCACTCGTTGCTGAACGCAGTTGCAGGCGGCTGTGCATGTCCACGCGTAACGGCTGATGCATTCAACCGCTACGCCCTCCGGAGGTCCATGCCCACTCCTTATACAAGTAGCTCTCCGTTTCCTTACCGCATCTCCTCTCCGTCTCTGCAATCCATTCATTCGGGCAGGACTCTCCCACGGGCTTCGAGGTGCTGCAGATCCCGCGCAGCCGGGAGGTGGGCCAGTCCTACCTCACCTCGGTGGTCACCACGCTGGTGTCCCTGGCCTTCGCCTTCCGCCTGGTGCTGAGGGTGCGGCCCGACCTGGTGAGGCGCAAAGCAGTGCGAGGGGCTGCTGGTCGGAAGGGCTGTCGGGCAGGCATCGGGGCCAGGAGCACGATGAGCGCAAGCAGGGGCCTCGGTGGTCAGGGAGCAGTGCACGGTTGATGCGGCTCGTGCTCTGTCCGCTTCGTCCACTGGAGGTTGTGGAGTGCTTACGTGGAACGGATGCAATGAGCCGCCGCCGTCTTGCCTCGTACCCCGCCGTCTGCCGCCGTTCGTACGTTTCTGCTCGTGAAATAAATCCTGTTGGCGTGCATGCACCTGCGTTTCTGTGACTCCCTGACACCTCACACGGTTCCCCGCGTTTCACGCGTACCCCTGACCATGCAACCCACGCTTCCGGTGTTCAGGTGCTGGTCAACGGCCCCGGGACATGCATACCCATTTGCGCGGCAGCCTTTGTGTACCGGTGAGCCGCTGCAACCTGGGGTTGTGTATACTTCGCTTGCCGCTGCCCCATTGGAGACACGCGCATAGGCCCAGACAGGCCGTGGCGCGCTGCCCCTGCGGCACGTGCGGCTCTGTGGTGATTACTGACGGATGGAGACACAACCCTTAGCTATTTAGCGACTTGTGACACGAGTCCCTCGACTGCTCGGCATGGCCACATGTAAGCTGGTGCAAGTCATGCTGATCAGGCCTTGCATCATGTGTTATGGCCGCAGGATCCTGGGCTTGGCGAGCACCCAGATCGTATACGTGGAGAGCATCGCCCGCACCCGGCGGTTTTCGCTGTCTGCCAAACTGCTGTACCACCTACGGATGGCCGACCTGCTGTTTGTGCAGTGGGAGCACTTGGCAAAGACCTACCCACGGGCGGTGTTCGCTGGGAGGCTTTACTGATGCAGTTGCAAGGCCAAACTGCAAGCGCGCTGTGACAATCGCTCTGCATGTTACGATCCAAGCCTGCCTTCATTCTTCGTTCATTTCTGCACATCTGCAACTTTACATGCCGGAGGCGGCCCTATGCTACCCAAACAATACGGTAGCAGCACAGCGGCACTGACGCAGACAGAGAGGCACGCATATGTATGCTTAACACTACAGCCCCGTACATCTCGGGTTAGCGCTTCTCAGCAACCACGCAAGCAGGAGCACTTGACAAAACATGTGGGCGCGTGCCCCAAAGCGCGTGTGTTTGTGACCGGCAACGGCCGGCCAGCGCCCCAGCACAAGCGGTGCAGACGTCACTCCTGGAGTCATAAGGGCACCGAGCCATTAACAAATAGGACACCCCCCGCGAGCAGCTGCAAATGGTAACCATGAGACAAATCTAAATACCTGGGTCGCGAATGCCAAAGTGTATGGGTTGCCCACGTAAACCACTCGGTAATGACCGCAAGACCACATACCGGTACGAACCTTACCGGCGAGCAGTAACCAGTCAGGGTCAATCGTGCAACACCCGCAACATCTGGCAGCATAACCAAAGCCCCAATGCCAGGGCCTGCAGCCTCCGTTGATGTCTCCCCTGACATAAGCTAGCCGCCAGCCGCTGAACATGCGACCCTTAGTCGAAGACAGATATGTCCACAACTCCATCAAGAACGAGTTCCGTTTACTTTGGCAGGTACACGACCCGTAACACCCTCAACCACGCCAGTACTTCGATGCACTCGAGGCCCCACTCGCGGCCCCTTCCTCCACATGCCACTCTCTGGTACCTTATTTCCATTCCTTCCTTCCTGCCGCCCACCAGTCACTCAACCCAATGTCAACATGCTGCAGAGCACTGCCCTCCGCGGCCCCGCATCGCGTCAGTGCTGCCGAGCGCCGTGGTGCATCGGCACAGAGACACCATGTGTACGCTAGGACGTCATACGTTGCGACAGCGTCAATGATGCCGAGCGCCTCCCCACGCCGCCTCCCGTACCTTCTTGTCCTGGCGCTGCATGTTCTCCAGCGCCTCCTTGGCCCGCTGCGCCTCCTTCAGGTCCCCGGCCGCTAGCTGCACCAGGTCCTGCCTGAACCGGCAATCGGACGGCAGCGGGTTGGGGGCCGGCCGCCAGCGGTCGTGCGGCTCCGTAACGCTCCAGTACCGCTTGCCCCCAAAGCTGACGTACCCCAGCCAGCTGCCCTCCAGCGCGCACAGCGCCTGCCCCTCGCGCTCGCTGGGCACCGGGTCCGCGTTGGCCACGTTGGGCGAGGAGGACAGCCGCAGCATGCGGTTGAAGCCGCCAAAGAAGGACGAGGAGGAGGAGTTCGACGACGCGGTCACGCCGCTGCTCATCTTGTCAATGCGCCCCGCTGCGAATGCGGAGGGCAGCACCGCGTCCGCGGAGCCCCCGTTGGGCCCCTGCCCCACCGCCGCCTGCTGCAGCGCAGCCGAGCTTGTGCTGGGCTCCGCCATGCCCCCTCCCGCTAGCTGCTCGATCCCCCCGTCCGCCTCCTCCGCTGCCGCCTCCGCCTCCGCCGCCTCCTTGGCCGCGAGCTCCAGCGCCGCCGCCGCGTCCGTCTCCTCCTTCTCCGGGTCCCACTCCGTCTCCGAGGCCGACTCGAACACGTCCTCGTCCTCGTCCGGGACGGGGCCGGAGCTGCCGGCGGGCTGCTCCCCCGTGCCGTTGGGCGCCGCGGGGTGCGCCTGCGTGCGGTGGCTGTGGCGCGGCGCCACCCGCGGGGCCTCCTCCGGCACCACCGCCAGGTCGGCCGTGCTGGTCTTCTCCTCCAGCGAGGCCTGCACGCCGTGGACACAGCACAGGAAGCAACGGCTTGTTTTAAGGCCCTGCGATGCCTGGGGATAGGCTAATGGAGGACACCTTTGCATTTGGTGGCAGCACTTGGGAAAGGATGCATCTTGTACTTGGGAGCAGGCGACATGAGAACACGTCGGTGTGTCCCGAGCTACAAAGCCTGCCATGTTCCGTGGCACGTTTCACTGCAGGTGTGCACCAGGTTCAGGCGTCAATGCTCCGACCTCGGCCGCGCTGTGCAATGCTTGCACACCGTTCCACTACCCTGCTGCACAAGGCACGGACGCGCAAGCCCCACCTGGTTGTTGCGGCAGTCGTAGATGAAGCCGTGCACCGCGTCGTTGCGGCGCAGCACCTTGTTCCGCGCGCCCTTGAGCGGCCCAAAGTTGAGCACCGTCTTGAGCTTGTTGCGCACGTCCACCAGGATGGCCTGCCCGTCCACCTCCGCCCGCGGCCGCGACGAGCCGTACACCACGTTCTGTAGCACACGTAGTACGGTACGGCAGCATCGTACGACAGTATGGGGTGAGTGCCGGTATGCGGAGTAGCGTCCATGCCTCTGCCACCCTTACATGCGCTGTGCATCACAGGAGGCGCGCGACGCTGTCCGGGTCTCAGAGGTGCCAACGGTTCCATGTCGGTTGCGGTTACGTGTCCGAGGCGCACCTTGACGATGTACTGCGGGTAGTGCAGCTCGATGCGCGTCCCGTCGGGGAACTCCACGTATCGGAAGCCCTTGGCCACCGTCTTGAAGCCGTAATACTTGACCATGATGGACACGGCGGGCTGCGACAGCCCCCGGAAGCGGTAGCTGCCCCCTGTCAAGTCACAGCGGTGGGGGAAACCGCACCTCTTATAGCCATTCCGTTCAGCGGCGCTGCGCAATGCAGCCAAGCACATAGCCCATCGTTGCCTATGGCCCCAGCGGGGCACGCGTCCGGATGCTGCTTCGGAGCACCGGCCCTTCGCAAACGGGTTTGCACGCCGGTTACCACGGGTTGGTTCCCCGGGTGCGCCGTAACTGTGCCCTAACCCAGCACCTCACCTGGCCCCTCCATGTGGAAGGCGGACACGGGTGGGTGGTGGCTGATCTGCTCCATGAACATGGAGGTGCCGTCGGACAGCTCCGCCTGCCACGTCTCTCCCAGGATGGGGTTGAAGGGCTTCCGCCAGTTGGCGAAGGCATGGTGGAGACCTGCACGGTACAGGGGTGTGGGCATGCGCACGAAAAAGGGGTGTTAGGCTCCAGTGTGCGGTGCTTGCCGTCGGTAGGACACGCACGCATGCCGGGTGTGGAAGGGAGAGCGCACAGCTAAACCCTCATGGAGTAGGCGAACCCCCTGATGATGTGCATTAATCATGAACTGCTAGCAGCACTTGCCTGCGATGAACCAGGTGGTAACAAGCTTCATACGCTCCACTGGGTCCGTCGTGGCCTGAGACGCTGCTGTCAGGAAGCGCGGGTAGACCCACACGTCCGCCAGCTTTTCGAGGTAGCTCCGAGGTTCGAATATAGTGACTGGGAACGGCGTGTTGATAAGGTTTATGGAACCCGTCAGCAAGCGCTTCCCCATAGACTTGACCCACTGCGTAAGGGCCCTGCACAGCGGGACGACGGATGCCACATCAACTGCAGGACAAGCCTCGGAATGTTACTCGACCGTATTTAAGGTGCAGGATGTGCATTATTTTGACTGCAGCAACCCTGTGCACGTCGTGTAGACCAGGTCTGGATAGCACTTACTGCTGTTGAAGGCGAAGCAGCTCATCGTTTGTGCACAACATTCCACCGCTTTCATCCGCGTCTGCATGGTAGGTAACCTGAGCAAAGGGAGGAGTCATTGGTGCTCTGAGCAGAGCATGCGCAACAGCGAAGGCCAACCTTTCGAGAGAATGCCCCAGCCCCACCTGCTCCTCCGCCACTGGTGAAGCCTCTGACTTTGCTGCCACATCTGGCTCTGATTCTTTCTTTCCTTTAAGCAGTTTCTTGAAGACCATTGTGCGACACCAAATGGGCTTCCTGTTCCCGCGTCAAGGCTGTATGCGTATCACATGCTCAGTAATGAGGTTTCGTTATGAATAATAAGGGGCTTGACTGCCACAATGATTCTGTACTTGGATGCGGCCCTTTCTTGAGTCCTGCACAGTGGAGGGTTTGCGCCTTCCGAGACGTGTTTCTCAATAGCTCAGCACGATGTAACAACGCAAGGGCTGGATTGAGGTTTTTCGGTGTGGAGGTAGGACAAAAGTGGGGTAGACTGGGACGAGAGAAGGCATTGCACAACATGAATACCAGCTGTTTGCGTGTTCCTTCTATCCCCTACTCACATGTATTAGTACAAACTATTTTATTTGGTTGTGTGTTCTGGCCCACGCTACCTTTGCAAGCACTGAGGCGCAGCGGACACCAGCGACTTCCACCTCGCTTGCGGATACGGGTAGTGGACTTGCCGCAGCTTCTGTGCGGCCAAGATGGACGCCCCAACCGCAGAGCCTGACCTGCGGGGGGCAGGCGGAAGAGCACCGAGACGTACCCCAAACGCCAAGACGCCCAGCGGGACTCCCAGCAAGCTTCTTGGCTACCTATCGTCCCCAGTGCAGCTGATTGCAAATACGGTAGGCGTCAGGGATCGTGAATCCACCTCTCCACTGTCGCGGGCGCTCGGGAGCCTTTTCAAACCGGACTTTGCGCTTTGCCCAGGTTAAGCTCGTCGTGGGCTCCTCGACCGAGCGCGCTCCTAGACCAGGTATGCGTGCGGTTGTCTGATTACTGATACTGTATACGTGCCCAGCAGCCAGCCTGACGCTCCGACCGCCTCGCAGAGCCGTCGCCGCCGTCTGGAGCTACTCCCTCTGAAACACAGGCTCCACAAGTACAAAAGGTGCAGTACATAGGTACTATGTGAGCAGCTGGGTGGGCATCTCGCCGGTTTGGTCCTACCTGGCTCCGATCTTGCACCTTTCTCATTCCCGGCAACACAGGCGGACGCTGGGGGCATCGGCACCTTTTCTTTTCCGACACTGGTGGGTTCTGATGACTCGCCGCCTTCCGGGACCTTACTGCGACCAGCACCGGCCCCGTCACCTCGGGACGCGGTGCCCCCAAAGGGCCCCCCAGCCAAGCCGGCGCTAGCAGCTACTACTGTTCCCCTGCTCAGCGCCAAGGACCTCATGAGCGGCTGGTCGCCTTCAAAGCTTGCGTCTCTCAACTTCTTCCTTAACGGCACGGGCAGCACGGGCGTGGCTGCAGCTGGGCCAAGCCAGCCACCACCGACAGCTGCGCCAACTGTTCAGTGGAACCGCTCAACTGAGACGTTCCGCCCTTACCAGGGGCTGAAAGCGTTGCTGAGGGCAGGCCCTGGCGGCCTTGTCAGCGGCCCCATTGCAAACGGCCTGTCGGCCGGGCCTGATGGGGCTTCGGGGTCTGGGCCCAGCATCATGCCAGTGGCCTCGCCGGTGGCGGCCGCTCCAGGCGGATACGGCCCCTCCGGCCGCCCTGGATACGGCCAAGCTGGCAGCATGCGCTACAACCCATACGGTCGCCCAAAGTAGGTATTGCGTTGGTTCCCATGATGGGCACGGTGGTACAGTGAACCGGCTATGCCGTAATCCCTGGTCCCATCAGCGCTGGTCCCATCAGCGCGAACGTCCTGGGCCAATGCGCTTTCAGGGCACCGTCGGTGCCGTACGCATGCAAGTTTTGTTGTTGACCGTCTTACGTGCAATGGTTTGCTGCGCAGTGCGCCAAGGCCGCCAAGGCCAGGCGGGACCGCTGGAGCGCTGGGCCTGCCCGTGCCGCCTAGGCCGGGGACCGCTGCGGGCGGGGCAGCAGCAACTGCTTCCCAGGGGCCTGCAGCATCGGAGTCAAGCTCCCTGGCGGTAGCAACGGCGCAGCTTCCGCCCCCAAACCCGCGCCCCTCCCTTGCGCCGTCTGGCCAGCCGCCGAGGCCACCAACCGCAGCAGGCAGCCTGCGGCTAGCGCCAGGGCAGGTGGCTTTCGCTTCGGGGCGCAGCGGCACGCCCCTGCCCAAGTTCGGGCCGCTGGTGCCGGCCGGGCAGGCGCCAGCTGCTGCTGGAGGCGGGGCGGCTGGTGCAGCGCCGGGCGGGTTCCGCCCGCTCGCGGCGGGGTCTGTGGGCGCCAAGCGTCAGCGTGAGAGCCCGGCGGCATCGCCCCTCATGTCATCCGGCATCCGGAACCTGTCAGGTGCGCACCAATTTATCCGTTGAACGCCTGCAGACCGTATGACAATTGAGAAGGTTCAAGGAAGGGATCCTGAGTCACAATGTTGCCAGCAGTACAAAGCTTACAGCAATGTGCGCGGCGTCTTGTGCAGAGTTCAAGCGGCGGCGGCAGGCGCTACCCCAGCAGCCGCGCTCCGTCCTGGCGGGGTTGTCGTCCCGGAGCAACGCGCTCAGGGATTCCACGCCTGTGAACTCGGATGGCGAACGCACGCCGGGCGGTGTGGGCAGCGGGGATACGTCAATGGCCGTAACGCCCATGGCCGGCAGCACACCCGGGGCCGGGGTGGGGGCAGGGGAGGTGCCAGCAACAGAAACGGCCCGGAAGATCCTGGAGACCCTGGACAACTTTGCAAGGGTGGGTGCCATGCTAGGTGTCACATACCAAGCGTGTGCCGACAGTACAATGGGCCAGTCGTGCAGTGTTGCTTGAGGACCTATGGCATGTGCGAAAAGTCCGCCCGTGCTTGTGAATGTGCACACTTACCATATCAGTGACGGGCACTCGCCTCTGTGCGACCATGTCACAGGCTGCCGACCAAACGGCCAACACGTCGACCCGCAAGCCAGCGCAGTCTGGGCAGCGGGCGGGGGCGGGCTCCACCCCGTTGCCCGGGGGCTTCATGCCTCCGCTCGAGCGCCTGGACCAAAACCGGTACGGGGGCACGCCCTCAGCCACGCCGGCAGGCGGGCTGGGCCTGCAGAACGTCTCACCTGCGGTGACCCCGATGGCCGCGCCGACGCCGCAGGCTGGGCACACACCGGGCCCACGGATGGGTAAGCATTGCACTGGGTTGCCTGTTACGTAGCATCAGCAGCACGCGACATGTTGCACAGGAGGCATTCTCGCGAGGTTCACAATCGGTTCACCTGTAGCGCATGGATGTTAAGACGTGACTGCCGTACTGGGTCCATCATGCGCAGCGTCGCACTGCGGCGAAGACTGTCCTGACTGCGTGTCACGCCCGGTGCGTGTTTCTACCGCAGCCCTGGACTTCATGAGCCCCGTTGCGTCGCCGGCGGTCGGCCGCTCCGCGGACGCGGCGGCACCCACCAGCAACGTTCCCACCAGCACGACCCCTGCGCCAGCGGAGAAGGCGTGCACTCTCCCGCTCAGCCCCATCACCCTTCCGGCCGCTGCGGCGCCGGCCTTCGGGCAGCCAGCAGCTCAGTCCGCAAGCGCTTCAGCAGCGCCGGACGCGGGCAACGCTGCGGAGCGGGCTGCAACGCAGCCCACCAGGGCGGCGGCAGCCCAGGAGGCAGCTGCGGCTCCGACGTACACGTTTTCGGACCCTTCTGCTGCTACGGACCCCAAGGTGCAGAAGGCTAACGAGGCTGCCAGCCGCGTGGTTGTGGGCAGCTCAGGTAGCGGCATGCAGCCCCCAGTGTACAACTTCACCTCACCGTCGGTGGGGGTGCAGGGAGGGGCGGCGGCGGGCAGCGGCGTGGATGCAGCAGCGCATTCCAAGGTGGCGGATGAGGTGGGTGTTAGGGTGGCAGGCACGGACTCGAGCTGCTTAAGGTTGTTTGGTGCTGTCCTCGTGTATCCTTGCCTGGCAAAACAGCGCATTATGAGTATACAAGTGTAATTTGGTAACATATGGTTAGGCGCGTTGTGCATTTGTGACTTCGAGGGGAGGCTGGAGGTGTGGCACGCATACCTTTGCTCTTGAATACTGGAGGACCCAGTATGATAAAACGCGCTATCGCGAGTGTTCCGGTTGGCACTGGAGCATAGACGTCGCACGTCGGTGACATGTGGCCCCTGTTCTCACGGCCTCTGTCCAGGTGAGCCGAGCAGCGGCGGTGCCGCTGCCGAGCGATGACGAGGAGGAGGAGGCAGCAACAGCGGCTGCGCCGGCGGCCCCGATGGCGAACGGGAGCGCGGGACTGTTTGGCCAGCTCGCGTCCGCGCCGGCTGCCTCACTGACAGCTGCCGGCACAGGTGCGGGCAAGCGGGTAGCATTTGCGGAAGTGGAGGCCTCCAAGGACCAGCCGCAGCCCTCGACGCCGGCACCCGGAGACGCACCAGCGAAGGTGGGCAACACTTTCAGGGCGGTTCTGGTGTGGGGGTAGCATCAACCCTTGCAAAACCATGTATATTCAGGACTGTCTTAACGGCCTGGTTTTCCGTTGCTGGTGCAGGCCTCTGCGGCCAGCACGCCTCCTGCCACCCCCGGGTTCGGGTTCTTCAACGCCAACGCGGGCAGCACCCCCTTCAAGCCCTTCGGGGCAGCTGAGCCGGACACACCGGCCGCCACACAGGCCGCTAGCAGCGTAAGTGCTGTGGCATGTTGTGTAGAGCCACGCGTCGATAAGGGTGCATACCGATAAGAGTCTCGGTCTCGCACGGTTAGTTTACCGTAATGTGACAAGGTCCTGGTCGCTAAACAACCGGCACTTTGTGTTCATTGTGCAGGGTGCAAACGACTCGCAGCCAGCGGCCGCCAGCGGCCCTGCCCCTGCCGTCCCGGCCTTCAGCTTCGGCGCCGCAGCTGCGCCGGCTGCCACCAGCAACGACGCTGGCAAGGCACCGGGCGCTGATGCCCAGCCAGCCGCAGCCACCGCTGCACCCGTCACCACCGGTTTCGCTTTCGGCGCCGCACCCAGTGCTAGTGCGGCAGCTACGGACAAGCCCGCCGCGGACGCTGCAGCTTCAAAGGCGGGCTTTGCCTTCGGCGGCGCGCCGGCGTTCGGCGCGGGCGGCAGCGCTGCCGCACCCTTGTTCGGAGCTCCGTCGAGCAGCAATGCCACGGCACCTGCTGCTGGCAGCACTGCCGCGCCCTCAGCCCCAGCTCCAGCGTCATCCGGCTTCACCTTCGGTGCAGCCGCTGCGGCACCTGCTGCCGCTCCCGCTTTCGGCGCCGCGCCCGCGGCTGAAACCTCCGCCGCACCCGCAGCGTCTTCCACCCCAGCCTTCTCCTTTGGCGCGCCGACCACCGCGCCCGCCTTCGGTGCCCCGGCGGCGAGCGCATCGGCGGCTGCGCCAGCCACCACCGCGGCCCCTGCTGCTCCTACCGGGTTCAGCTTCGGTGCTGCTGCGCCCGCGGCCCCTTCGTTTGGGGCGGCACCAGCCTCCACTGCCGCGCCATCCACAACCACCACCACGTCGACAGGACCCACATTCACTTTTGGTGCGGCCGCGGCCGCACCTGCGTCAGCCAGCGCCCCCGCAGCGGGGATCAGCAGCTTCGGGTCGCCTATGCCGTCGGCATCCTCGAGCTCCATGTTTGGGGCGTCCCAAAGCGCCTCTACCACTGCTGGTTTCGTGTTTGGCGGGGCCTCAGCGGCCAACCCTGCGTCCGCGTCGGCGCCAAGCAGCGGGTTCACCTTCGGGGCAGCCGCCTCGGCTCCCGCGGGCGGCTTTGGCGCGGTGGCGCCGGCGGCGGCGTCTCCTGGCGCGTTCACCTTTGGCGCCGGCGCTGCAGCTTGTGAGTACGGTACCTCCTACACAAGCATTTGCGAGGCATCTTGCCTGTCGCTCATGACGCTTTACTCGCTGCCATGCAAATTTCGCGCTGCGTAGTCACTGACCTCTGCCCTCCTCGTGCGACCCCTTGACAGCGGCTCCTTCCTTCGGCGCTCCCGCCGCATCCTCCGCACCAGCATTCGGCGGGCCCCAGCAGTCGATGTTCGGTGCATCCAGCGCACCCGCTTTCGGAACCACCACTTTTGGCGCTGCACCCGGCAGCGCACCCTCGCCCGCGCCCGCATTCGGCGGGCAACCCGCATTCGGATCGCAGCCGACCCCTAACTTCGGGGCGCCGGCATCACCAAGCGGCTTTGGCGGCTTCGGCGCGCAGCCCACCGCAGCGCCATCAGCACCAGCGGGTGGCATGTTCACATTCGGGGGCGCCGCCTCCGCGGCCGCGCCTACCTTCGGTGCGGCTCCCTCCTCTGCCCCTACCTTCGGCGCAGCTCCTGGGGCAGCTCCGGCCTTCGGCGCGCAGCCCGCCGCGCCCTCACCATCTTTCGGCGCGCCGGCTTTCGGACAGTCGCAGGCTGCGCAGCCTGCGCCAGCGTTCGGTACTGGGGGCTTCGGGGCTGGGGCTACGGGCGGTTTCGGGGCAGGCGGTTTCGGGGCGGCGGCGCCCAGCTTTGGCGCCCCGCCCGCGGCCCCACCGTCGCCAGGGTTGGGAGGTGACGCTGGTGGAGGCTTCTCCATTGGGGTTGCGGGTGACCCCAAGGACGGGCGGAAGAGGGTTAAGGCCCGGCGGCACGGGCACTAAAGAGCATGGATGTACGACTTTCATCGCAGCGCTGCAGAGTGGGTTGTTCATGCGTGGGATGCCTAATAGGGTTTGGCAAGGCGGGTAGGGTACTTAGGATGCCGTCAGTGTGGGGCTGTTGCTCACGCGGCGAGAGGGCGTGGTATCCGGACAAGGAATGTGCTGTTGGGCTGTACGTGTAGGCAGGCTGGCGCAGGAATGTATAGTGCTGGCCGGCCAGTTGCTGGTTTTGGATGCTCAGTACTCGTGTCCATCGTGTCCATGCGCTGTATGGTAGCACAGCGGGCGTCCTGGCAGGTCGCTGCCAGTCCATGGATTGAGCGTGAACTGCAATGCTTACCTGCGTCACGAGCAGTTGCCCGGGCTTCTGCATACTGCACGTACATGGGCCCAGGGGCCGTGGGCCTGCATGCAGGCGTGTGCACTGACAAGGGGTTTGGGTGGCGGGGGGTGGAACTGGGTGGAAGCACCTGGAAGCACTAACGCTGTGGTCACCACAAGGGCTTCTGGTGGCCAATTACTCTCCGTTTATTGTAACTGTAGACGATGGCCTTTTCAGCTGCAGTCTCCTGGCAGGGCGCAGCTGCTCGGCATGAACGGTGTGTCAAGGCCAGAAAGCACAGGCGCCATATCCCACACGCACGAAGACCCCATGCCTGGACAGCAGGGCCCATGCAGCCATGTGTGGAAGAACCCTAGCGTCACCGACTTGGACCGACAAGTATCAGCCGTTTGGACAAGTGAAAGAACGTGCAACAACAGTAGGCACCTGGGCTCACTCAAGTTTCCATTCCATTCGTAGGTCCACGAAAGCGTGTACTTGTCAACAGCAGAAGTATTACGTTGCGTCAACATTTGCTACACTAAAGGCAGCTGTTGCTTCCTTAAGACTTTCATTGCGAGTGACCTTCACGATTTGCTCACCAGCGCGGCTTGGGGCTTGGCCTTGCGCGGAGCGCCATGGTGTGCGCTACTTGTGAGAAGAAGCTGACAAAGGTGCGTTTGCTGCGGTGCTGGGCACAAGTGGTGTAGGTACGCAGCCGATGACAGCCGGGGTGGGGGAAGACCCGTGTGGAACCTGCGCCACGCTATGCAATATCGGTGCGACCTTTACTCCAAGCTCCTGACAGCTACCTCGAGTGCTAAGATGTTGCTTGGAGGACGGGCACGTACTGAAAGGCACTGGAGCACTGAGTGCGGCTGGGCCTCGTGCAGCAGACACGTGCTCTTGGCACTACCAGAAAGGATCTGTGGGAGCTTGCCGTTACAGGGGTTCCCACGTACCACGTACCTCCCAGGTCCCAGCCCGCGTCCAAAACTCGCTCCGCCTTCACCGGCTGTGTCTGCTTCCCCTCTGCTCCCAGGTAGCCTGCCCTGAGAAGTGGCGTGATGCCAAGAGTGACAAGACGGGGGAGTCCGGCGGGAGGAAAGTCAACGAGAACAAGCTACTGACTGGAAAGAGCAGGTGGGTAACCCTAAAAGCAGGCCCGCCGTCCCCGTTTTCCCCGAGCCCAGCGCGACCTGTGGCCGTGTGCTGGGTCAGCCCAGGAACCTGTTTGGCATTCCTGCGCATGCAGTAGCGCTGACCACTCCCCTTCCGTACCATTGTCCTGCCCAGGTACCAGCCGTACGGACAGAAGAAGTGCAAGACCTGCAAGCAGGTGCGATACGCGCAAATCTGGGCAACGGTGTGTTGCTGCCATGTAGCGCGTTTGGGCATCGCGTGCAACTCGCCATCCGTGTCATTGCTTGTGTCAGGCCGCCTTACCCACGGTTTCCTTGCTGCTTCCTTGGTATCCTCCGGCCACCCGCACGCCGGGTGCTTCCCTACTCATCACCCAATCCGCAGAACCTGCACCAGGACGGCCTCTACTGCCAGGCGTGCGCCTATGCCAAGGCGATATGCTCCATGTGTGGCAAGGTGCTGATGGACGGTGAGTGGGCTACGTGGGGGACTGGCAAAGGTGTTGGCGGGGGCTGGGCGCACACGGCAAGTTCTGATGCTCCACGCCTACGGTACAGACAGTGCGCCAAGCGCTTCACATGCCGGTTCGGACATTGTTTCACACTGGCACCATTACCTGGCATTGTACAAATACCTCCCATGTGTGGGTTTCAGTACCCTGTATACAGCTGACAAGCAACTGTGTGAATTGTTGTGCCTGCAGTGAGCAAGTACAAGCAGTCCCAGGCATGAAGCAGCGTTGCTCCTGTACACCGTCTCCCGGTGTCCCGGACGGCTGTCGGTGCAAACAGCGGAAGCATACATGCTAGGAGTAGGCGGTGCGGTAATGTAGTCAGCACTGGCACCGACGGCAGTTGCTGGCAACGGAGCTGGCATCATGATGTGAAGCAACTGACTGGCGTTGCAGCGACGTAATGTCCTTCTGGTTGGGCTTGTCGAGTTGTCGTGCGCGAAAGTAGCTAGGCCCATGCCAGACCACGCTACCTAGGGAAGTAGGGATGCTTGCGGTGGCAGCCTTATTGATCGAGCTGACTGATTTGGTACGGGCAATGCGGACAGATACCTGCATGTCTGATGAGGGCTACGGTGTGTTGCATAAGCATTGTGCATTGACTGTGTTGCTTAGTGGTGGTGACATGCATGTTCAAGCTCTACTGACGTACTGAGTCAAACTTGGTGACACCTGACGTATGATGCATGTAAAGAGCAGCTGGAATGCCTGTACAGTCACTACTGACCGAGCTGCGGCTGAGCGCTTGGCATGGGCCCGGTTACCACCTGACGCACTGGGGTTCTACTTCCCAGTGTGAGCTGCCATGCATGGATTGCAAAGCCAAGCAGCTGCACTGCAAAAGCAACAGCGTCGCTTCATTCAATCGATCTTGCACGGTCCCAAGTACGGTACGGAACAGCGCACTGGAAATCCTTACACAGGCCGACACGGCGGTCCTTGACACGGTCAGTCAAGCACAGGGTCATGCAGGGACATCCCCTTGCAGGCTCGTTGCCATGCGCAATGCCATCTCAACCGGCGGTTCAATGCAACCGAATGCGCTTGTTCTCACAGCTGCACGCAACACCCTCACGGCGCCGCCGGCCCCGGCTCTACCGCCTCCCCACCCGCTCCCGGCTCTGGCGTGGCCACAGGCTCCGGCGTCACCTCCGCCCCCGGCCCCGTATCCCGCATCTCCACGTCGTCCGCCTCCCCAGCAACCCCCGTCCCCGCCCCCGCCTGCTGGCCCCCGGCCACCGCACCGTCCCCTGCCCCCGCCCCTGCTTTCGCTGCAAGCTCGCACACCGCCGCGGGAGCTGGGCAGCCGTCCGGGTGGAAGGGCGTGTGCTTGAACACCGGGCCGAAGTTGAGTGTCACGGTGGCGCCCTCCACCTGCTCCGGCATCGTGTACAGGGAGACCGCGGGGTAGTAGGTACCCTCGTTGAAGTCACGGAACGCAACGCCCTGCGGCACGCCGTTGACGCTGAAGGCGATGGCGCTGCCGGGCAGCAGCTCCGGGGTCGGCTCGGGGTCCTCGATGCGCATCCATTTGCCCTTGTACTTGGTGTACTCGTTCTGCTGCGGCTCCAGCGTGCGGCCTCCGTCCGGAAGGTAGATGTACATGCCGACAACGTCGCCCTCGCGGAAGGGCTGGCCGTACGGCTCACGCAGGCCGTTGCTGACCTTGCTGCCGTCGACATCCCGGTAGCAGAAGCCGAACGTGTCGTACCCCACGGGCGCCTGCAGCTCAGCCTTGCGCGTACACCAGCCAAGCCGGCAGTGCCCCGTGGCGCCCATGCGAGTGATGGTAGCCTCGCAGTAGACAGCGCCGCGGTGGGCTCCGTGGCTGCAGCGGGCCGTGCGGAAGCCCTTGTGCCCCGTCACGCTCAGCCGGTCCTCGCTAAGCTGCAGCTGCGCCGCCTTGTGCACCCGCGACAGGAGCACCCGCGTGGGGTCGTCGGCTCCGTCCTTAGGCGCGCCCTCGTAGCGCAGCCGCACCAGGTTGACGTTGGCCTTGATCTCCACCTCCTCGGCGGCAGCCATCGTCCGCCCCAGGCCCCGACGGCGCTTGTTGCCTCCATCGTTCTTCTTGGAGCGCCCTGCCGCTGCGCCGGCGCTTGATCGAGGGTCGCTCATGGTCTGGGACTGCGAGCTGCTCTAATCGGACGAGGCCTTCTGGTACAGGTGGAGGATGTAGGGAGCAGCCCTTGCGACCACGCAGAGGGTTCCGAACAGAACGAGGGACTGCTTCAGCTCAGCGGCAGCCTTGCGCTTGTCGGGTCTACGAGGGGCAAACATCTTGCTTGATGGATGAGTTTTGCGGCCCTGCCGAGTTAGAACGCTGCAGTAGATCTATGGTCAGCGGATATTTCCAGCTCGTTACAGTGTGCCCCGCAATTGTGTAGCCGTCCTGGGAGTCACAATCCCGCCATTCAGCATGCAGTGAAGTACTCAGTTTCACCACGCGTGTTTCACCGTCGTTCTGTACTGCCAACAATCATATATTTCTTTGTAGATCACGTTCCTGCTCGTGCTGAAAGCCAGCTGGTCAAAAACCGTTCACCCTCAGTGAGCTCCTCCATCTTAGACCTGTTGTTAATTTGTGAGTCCTGCTCACAATGACCGACGTCGATATGGAGGCCAAGGCGGAGGACGTCCCTAAGGAGAGCACGCCGGCTCCAGAGAACACGACGCCAGCCCCGACAGCAGCAGCTGCGGCACCAGCGGCTCCTCCAGGTATACAATCAGCGATAATTTTTCGTATACTACAGATCTGCACAGCTGTCCCTGCCTTCCCCATGTAACTTGGCGAGGTTGTCAAGGAGGACCGAGAGACCATCCTCTCCTCCCCCGCTCATCTTGACGACATGCAACTTCCCCCCTTGCAGCTCCCCCAAACCCCGATGTTGAGGCCTATAAGCAGCACTGGCAGAGCGTGCAGGAGGACCCCCAGGACTTCAGCACATGGACCACCCTGCTGACCGTCGCAGACCGTCTGGTGCGTACACGGTACCCCCGGCCCCGGCGACTGTGCTGCAAGCCATACACGCCCACATATTCAATCTTTCGCGGGGGCAGCTGCATGCATGCACGCCCACGCTGCCTGGATATCTGACTGTACGAAAGCGAAAACTGCAAGCAATTCTTGCCCTTCAATCGGCCATGAGTCACAAGGTACCCCACGCTCCCAGCAGCACCAGTGCGGCTGCTGCTCTCGCAGCACCTCTGCTCCCCTGATACTGCTGCATACACACACTACGGTAGCTGCATGCAGGCCCCAAACCACCGTACCGAACTAACCCCACAACAACACCAACCCGTTTTCGCTCCCGTTGCTGCCCCGCCCACACTCCAACCCTTCCCCAGGAGGACACCGAGCGCCTCCGCGCAGCTTACGACGCCTTCCTAGCCGAGTACCCCCTGTGCTACGGCTACTGGAAGAAGTACGCCGACGCGGAGGCGCGGCACGGCAACACGGAGCACGCTGTACACGTGTACGAGCGCGGGGTGGCCGCAACGCCGTACTCGGCCGACCTGTGGGCGCACTACGCAGCCTACAAAAAGTCACTGCCCGGCGCAAACCCGGACGACGTGCGCGGGTGAGTTGGTCACGTCCCTGCCTCCCTGCTTTGCTGTTCCTGTGCTCCGCTTGGTCCGAAGGCGTGTTAGAGTGTTGCGGCCCGTGGTCTGCCCGTGGCAACGTGGTTGGGACCTTTGGGGGCCCGTGTGGGGGCTGGCCGTCGACAGGGCCACCTGAAACCCACTAGGCGTTGCACACGGCTCCCCATCGGGCGCTCTTTGGCTACGCCCAAACGCTTGAGGCCCTTCGCCCCGCCCCGCCCCGCATCGCCCCCGGCCCATCCAACCCGCTCGTCACCCACTGCCCCTCGCTCCCCGTTTCCGCTCCCCCAGCATCTACGAGCGCGGCGTGGCGTACGTGGCCACCGACTACAACAGCCACACGCTGTGGGACAAGTACTTTGCGTTCGAGCAGGAGCAGGGCAGCACGCTGCACATTGCGTCGCTGTACTGCCGCGTGCTGGCCTGCCCCATCAAGGAGCTGGACCGGTACTACACCAGGTGGGCCTGCGGTCCCTAGGCACCACCCTAGGCAGCTATATAGCTATAGTCTTGCTGCGTCACAGCACGGAATGCCAGGGGGTACTAATAGCCAGTGCAAGTGCCCGACGGCTTGCACACGACTTCTTGAGCAGCACGCCGTTGCGGTACGTTAACCCGCGCTGTCTGAAGGCGGTTATACGGGTAGTGCAGTCTGAGGAAGCGCATGTCTACATCTACACCAGCAACCGTCATGGCAACATGCGCCTCTCCTGCACTCGCTCGCAGCTGCGAAAGTTAGTTAACCCGCTAGCCTGTGCCTCCTGCGCTCGCACGCAGCTTCAAGAACTACATCCACCCTCTGGCTGCCTCCCAAGTGGTGCTGCCCGACCACTACGAGGCCTTCCGGGCCAAGCTGGAGGCAGAGAAGGCGGCAGCCCTCAAGGAGAAGCAGGAGAAGGAGAAGGCGGAGGCAGCTGCAGCGGCCGCAGCGGCGGCGGAGGCCAAAGCCAAGGCGGAGGCGGAGGCAGCTGCGGTGAAGGCGGAGGGTGATGGGGCTGAGGAAGCGCCGCCGGGTGCTGAGGAGCCAGCTGTCAAGGCGGAGGGCGGGGAAGGGGAGGCGGAGGTGAAGGCGGAGGCGGAGGCGAACGGGGACCAGCCGATGGCGGATGTGAAGCAGGAGGGTGGGGAGCAGGCGAAGGAGGGCGAGGAGGCGAAGGCGGAGGGGGAGGGGCAGGTGAAGAAGGAGGAGGAGGAGCAGCAGCAGGCGGTGACGGTTGGCGACGACGAGATCAAGGTGCTGTGGGTGCGTCAGCAGGACGAGTTGTACGACAGGACGAAGGCGGAGCTGCTGAAGCGCAAGCCGTTCGAGGATGCCGTACGGCGGCCGTACTTCCACGTGAAGCCGCTGGACGGCGTGCAGCTGTGGAACTGGATCCGTTACCTGGACGCCACGGAGGCGGGGGGCGACCACGCCGCCATCGTGACCCTCTTCGAGCGCTGCCTCGTGGCGTGCGCCAACTACCCAGGTGGGGCTCGGAAGCGTAGCAGATGCAAGAGTAGTAGCAGCAGCAACGGGCAGACTAGCATCAGCTTTGGTTTTAAGATGGGGTCAATTGCAACGATATGCTGGCCATATGGGTTGTGCAAGGTCGGAGCCTCCTGCAGCTTGTACTGTTCGTGTGCCCCGTGCTTCCTTGGACACCGCCCCTGCTCGCCACCGGCCGGCCGGACGACCCTCGTGGCGGCAGAGGGCAACGCAGCAACCAACCGCCTGGGCCGTGGGTAGTAGGACCAAGATGCTCGCACAAGCCTCACAGTAGCTGTTTTGGGTGTGCAGTAATGAGGGACGAAGGCGTTTTGTAGGAGAGATCACATGGCTTTCAGCTGCTGGGGGCGTACTGCACACTACACGCTCTTAATCTGAGTTGTGCTGCCTTGCAGGCTGAGCTCAGCGCACCCTCCCGACACAGAACAGCCGCAGCGCAGCATCAGTCCCACACGATCCGATCGCGCCATTGCGCGCCGTCACTCACCGCGCGGTATGCACTCGCACGCGGCTGTCGCCTGCTGTTCTTTGCTGGGGGACGTTGTTCTACTACGGTCCTTGTCGTTTCTGCCTAGTCCTTCTGTTGCTGCTGATGCTGCCATGCCGTTGGTGACGCCGGTACGCCCCGGCTGCACGGCCTGCGCACGTGCGGCGCCCCCTCCCCCCGCCCCCAGCTGTCTGCATGGGGTGGCACCGCAACCACCCCAACCACCCGCCCACCGGGCCGCGTGCTCTGTGTCCCACCCACCAACCGGTAAAACCGTCGGTGTCATGGCAGTCCGGTGCTGCCAGGTATGTCCAAGCGCCCCGCAGTTTGCAGCAGCCGCAGTCCGGGGAAGCCGCAGATCCAGCAGTTGCACAGGCCCCGCAAAGAGATGCAAGCCCTTCATCTTCATTCCCACATCCCTGCCCCTGAACTCCCCGCCCCCCCCCCCCCTTTTCCCGCCTCCCGGCCACCACCACCTCCACCACAAACACGGCGTTAACCCACAGAGTTTTGGCAGCGCTACGTACGATACCTGGAGCGCGCCGACCCCGCCTCCGCGCGCCCCACCCTGGACCGGGCCGTGCTGGGCTTCTGCAAGCGGCGCCCCGAGATGCACCTGTTCGCTGCGCACTACGACGAGCTGCATGGCGACGTGGAGGGCGCACGCGCGCGCTACAAGCACGTGCTGAGCGCAGTGGCGCCGCGGCTGCTGGAGGCGGTAACAGCGGCAGCCAACTTTGAGCGGCGGCAGGTGGGCGGGGCGGGGCGGGGCGGGGACTGTGCGTGCGCCGCTGTTGTGCTCTGGTATTTGGGCCTAAACTGAAAAGGAAGCTGTGCCGTTCTTGTGTTCGGGTATGAGGAGCTGTTGGTACCTATCGATTGGTTGCTGGGGTGGAGCAGGGCGGGGCAGACCCGTTAGTTGGGTCAGGCTCCCTTGAAGTCCCTGCGCCTGGGACACGTGCACGCCTCAAATGCCTCATGTACGGGTAAGCCCGCTCTACGCCCAAGCGCAGACACCTGACATGACTGGACCGCTCTCCGCCTCTCGCCCCACCCCGGCCCATGTTATGCACCCTCAGCAACTTGGATGCTGCTCCTTGCCGTCGTATCCATACCTCATAAGTTGTCCAGGGTGACATGCACGCTGTTCCTTGCCCAAAACCCATAATGCCACACCTCAAAAGCCCCAACCCACACCCATCCTCTCCCTACCCCAGCCCGTGCCCTGCACCCCAAGGGCAACATGGATGCTGCTCGTTGCCATGATGTCCACACCTAAATAGCTACAAACCCACACCCGCCCCCACCCGCCCCCACCCCACCCCTGCCCTACACCTCCAGGGCAACATGGAGGCGGCATGCAGCTACCTGCAGGACCTGCTCCAGGAGGAGAAGTCGCGCGAGGGCTCGCGCATCTACCCCTTCCTGGCCATCCACTACGCGCACTTTATCCGCCGCCACAGCGGGGACGTGGAGGGAGGGCGCAAGGTGCGGGGGCTGCTCATGGGGCCCTTGGCGGGGCAGGCCGCGCGTGCAGTGTGGCAGCTTACGTTTGAAAAGTAGTATGCTAAGCCATGTTAGCGCCACTTGCCTAGGGAAGCCCAACCTGGAAGCCTTGGAGCGGTTGCGAAGCCCCCTCCCGTGCAGGACTAGCGGTCCTGAGCTGGTACGCTTACCCTTGCGGCCCCTCTACTTCCCCCACTTGAACCCCTTCCCTGGCCCTCGCTGCCCCGTCCCTCCTCCCATCATGGCTAGGTGCTCGACGACGCGCTCAAGCAGTGCCCCTCGGTGCGCAGCCTGTGGGAGGCTGCCGTACACTTCGAGGAGCACGTGGGCGGCCCCGAGTCGGTGGCGCGCGCGCTCAAGCTGTACGACACGTGCACAGGGGAGGCCCCCGAGGGCACGCCCTCCGGAACCAAGTGGCTGCTGGAGCGCGACCGCGAGGAGCTGTCGGCACGTGCCGTGGACTACGCGGACATGTACGGCACCAAGGAGCAGGTGGCGGAGGCGGCGGCGCGCCACGCCAAGCGCTTCATGCTGCCGACGTCAGTGACAGCGGAGGCCCGCGCCGCCGCCAGCGGCGGCAAGCGTGCGGCGGACGGCGCCGCCGCCGGCGCGCCTGCCGCCAAGGCGGTTAAGGCGGAGGCGAGCACCCCGGCAGCGGCGGCGACGCCGGCGGCGGCGATCCCGCCGCCACCTATGATGCCGGCGTCGGCGCCGGCGGCGGCAGCCGGGTATGGGTACCCCCCTGCACCGCCAGCAGCGGCGGCGGCGGCCTACTCGTCGTACTACGGTTATGGGCAGTACCCTGCTGCTCCGCAGTACCCGGGCTATGGGGCTTACCCGGGGTACGGATACTAAGTGCTGCTGGTACGCGTGCGCAGTGGTGGGGAGCTTTGGTGAAAGTTTGGCTGACGCCCAGACGGTCAGCTTGCTATGTGACCAGATGTTAGCGTGCCTGGATGGCTGTGAATTTTGCAAAGGACGGACGTGCATGGAAGGAGATCTGGTGCGGCGGGTGGACGATACGGTTGGGGTTTGATACCGCATTCTGCCGCATTGCATACTGAAACCTTCAAGGGATGAGGCCCAGGGCGCTTCATTGGGGGCACAGTGGGCTCTTTTCCTGTCGGTTCCCTCCCCTGATGGCCTCCCCCTCCCCCTCCCCTGATGACACAAGTTGACAGGCGCCGATAATGGTAATGAGGTTCGCCATGCCGCGTTCTTCCTTTCATGCGCCAAGCGTCTATCATGGCTTGGGAAGCAGTGCTGGCTAGCCCAGCTGGCTGGGCAATGCACATGTCGGTGCCAGCTTTTGCCACATAACGCAACTGTCAGCGGGTATGCCTTAACACATATTTGGGTTGCTGTTTGCAGTTTCAGCCGACCCAGAGGCCAAACAGCCTATTCCCGATACCGCGGTCCTGACGCACAATCAACGGACGGCGAGTATGCGCCTTGCACGCTTGCAGTCCCGAGCTGCGTCGGCTGCGTCGTCAAGTAATCCTAGACTGTATTCACATCCAGTTGCTGGTGCTGCGTAGTATTTTCCAGTTGTTCTGTGTGCCCCTGGCCATTGCGATGCCAAGGGCCACGAGGCTGCCGCATGACGGCAGCTGGGCTGCCTGGGCAACCGTAATAATTGACAGCTAGCCCTTATCTCATACAGACGTCAAGATAAGTATCTATTTGGAAATTGTGCTAATCCATGCTGGTGGAGGTTCTGTGACAGCGTTACGCTGACTAGACAACAGGCACCAAAGTTCCAGCGCATAATTCCGTGCGCATGCGCACAGCAGCATCACAGAAAGTGCGACACTGTTTAGGTGCTGCAATAAGAATCAACAGCTGCTTCTCCTTACGCACCCGGCCTACAGAAGTTCCAGCAGCGCAAAACTAGACGGACGCTAGGCTCCGCTTCTTGCTGAGGGACTGTGGGCATCATGTTTCCTGGACATCCAAACTGGGGACAACGCGGCCCATTGAGTCTGCGTGGAGGCACGCGGCGACCAGCCATGCTCGCCTTGAAGCTCTCGCGAGAGTTGCAGCGGCGACCGCTAATAGCTAAATGCGTGCCCACAGCCGTCGGGTTCGCTTTTGGAGACCTACTCACACAGTTCATGAACCGGGACCGAAGCAAGTCGTTGCGCTCACAGTGGCATATGTCACGGACCGCGTCCATGCTCGCCATTGGCGCTGTTGCTGCCGGCCCTGTGCTACTTTCATTCAACCGCTGGATGGACCTGGCAATCTTACCTCATGCGGCAACGAGCCCTGTCGCCGTCGGCACCAAGTTCCTTCTCGACCAGGTAAGGTTCCATGGCGACCTTTTCGGCGGGAGTGCTGCACTTTGTGCAAATAGCCACCGCGACCTTCTTCCTGTTGGTTGCAAGAAGGAGCGTTAACTGTTTTCGACTCTGCTCTGTTGCCGGTGATCGTCTTGGGGTCTTGGAAAGCGGGGCTGTGCGGATATGGATAACTATAGCACATGCGACAGAGCTGTTGTATTACTCTGTACTTCAGCCCGGACACGGGTTGCCGTTGGTGCACCGTTCGCAACATCCCAGCGGTCCATCGGCCAACCCGGCTTCCCTCACTGAGCTCTGCGACATCGCTTGCTTGCAGGTCGTGGGCTGCGTCTTCTGGCAGGTGGCGTACCTGTCCATCAACCCCACGTACAGGGCGTCCGCAATGGCGCTGGTGGAGACGGCGTCAGAGCACCTGAAGCAGCAGAAGCGCTCCAGCCGCACGACCCACGCAGCACTAGCAGGTTGAAGGGCATGGCGCTTGCGGGCAGCGTGCGTCAGAGAGCAGCAGTTCACGCTGCTGTGGTATCGCTGGGCTGCCTCGCTCATGTCAGCGCTGTCCGGGATGGTGCGGGTGACGGGGTAGAGTCCTGGACCAGGGCGCTGTGACGCGTACTGGTACGCTGGCCGAACCTGGTCGTCTCCGCGGCTTGTCCCTGTGTGTCCTGTGTGCAACAGTCACTTGGTGTAATGTGGTGCGTGTCCACCTAGTCGTAGCTGTTTTGTATTTGTAGAATGTCCAGATCGATGCGTTCATGGGGATTTTGCCGGAGGCGACAAGCTGTTAGCATGGAGCACGTAGAAAGGACCCCGTGCGAGTACCGTAACATGGACCCGTGCGAGTGCCGTGTGTGCAAGCATGTCTTATCTGCAAGCCCTGGTGTTTAATCCCGGCCGTTGGCGTATGCACGGGTGCAAACGGCGCTGGAGCGGGGTGCGAAGGCGGCAATTTCGGTGCGTCGCCTTACGGCATGGGGTGGTATCAGGGCTGCGGTGGGCTAGTGTGCTGAGAGGAAGGGAGACGTGAGAGCGAGAGTAATTCGGGTGCCGATTGGCCCAGTAGGTGTTTAATGCAGACGATTATCAGGTAGGCTACCGTTGTACATTACCAGTGCAGGAGCGGCATGCAATACTTTCTTGCGTCGCATTGCAACAGTCGTGCTTTTCTGGCCGCGGAGTATGTGGGGTGGCTCTGGCGAGCTTTGGCGAAGGTAATGGCAGGAGCATCAGGATTGGGTGGGAACTGCTTGCCATTGCGCTCGCTCGGAAGTATGGATGAGCATGGGGCGGCGAACTGGGCTGAAGCAGGGATGAAAAGGTCTTGCGGCTGTCAGGAGTGCGGGGAAAGACTTTCGAACGAACGAGAATGCAACGGCATTTGAGGACACTGGGTAGTACTGCTTTTGGATGGACCTGGTGTACTGCATTGGAACGGACTGTCCCGGAGGGTGGCCGCTGCCACAGGTTGTGGAGCAAAGGGTTTTTGGTCTGGTGTTTTGCATGTACACTGAAAGGAGCTGCAAGTAGTCGGTTCAAGACGCTTACTGAAAGGCATCGAGATGTCTGGGGGTAAAGAACGACAGAGCAGTGTCCTACTGCAATTTTGCCGATGTGGGCCCAGCCATTGTTAGCTGCTGGGCGTTTGTTTACTTTGCTTCTCATGGACGCACGACAGGGCGTATTGGGCGCCCGGTGAGCGCGTAGTCGGATGTACATGATATTTCTGGCCGGAGTTTTGAGGCACTAAGCACAGGTGCACTCCTGTGAACATGGACATGTCTCGCTGCACAACTTGCTGGCATGTTGCCTGTAAGCTGCAGCTGTGTGGCGTTCGTTCTCCTTCCAAGGGAACCTTCCCAGCCGGTCCTGCTTGCCAGCGCACCAAGCCTCATCTGGAATCTCTGGAATGGACCTATGGACGTGATGCTGCCGAAAGTGCAGTGACTTTGAACAGAGTAATGCGGCACAGCCGGTCCTGCAACGTTCATCGGCGGTCTTACCAGCGTACCGTACCCCTGCATCCTGTTGCAAGGCAGAGCTGCCCGGTCGGAATGACCAACCCTAGTCACGGCCTCTCGCCCATCTGATAAGCAGCTCAACACGGCATCCGTGCACAGCTGCCGTACACCCGTCCCTGGTGCACCGCTACGCGCAGGGGCCCGCCATCGCACCGCACACCCACGCCACTGAACGCTGCCGCCCAACACTAAGCCACCAATTACCGCCGCAACACATAAAAGATAGCACACCACGTGATCAACCCTGCGGCCCAGCACACGACACCATACCTGCACGCTGCGCCACCACTAGCTCACATACCACCCAACACACGGCACCGGTCCCGGTTTCCACCACAGTTTGGCTCCCAAATACCAGTACCGGTACCGCGGTGCGGCAATACGTGCAAACAAACGGCGCAGTAGAGCACACGTGCGCGCAACCCCTCAGTCGCGCGTTGCGCTCAACGTCCGCTGCGGCCCCCTCGCCGCCCCGCCCTGGCCCCCCGCTGGGCCTCCGCCCCCCCTATCCGGCCGCGTGGACAGCAGCCACAGCGGCACGAACAGCGCCCCCAGGCAGCACAGCGCCGTCAGCACCACCAGGCTCTGCCGCTGCAGCACAGGATCCACCACGTAGCCGCTGTAGCCGTACCGCGCGTCCTGCTGCGCCACGCGCTCCTCAAACCCCGCCGTGCCGTACCGCCCACCATCCCCCGCCCCCGCCCCCGACCCTGCTTCTTTCCCCGACGCCTCCGCACCGCCAGCTTCCTCCAGCTCTGTTTCCCCTTCGCCAGCAACCGCCCCTTCTGCCGCCTGCCCCTCTTCCTCCACTTCCACCGCCCTGAGCCGCCTGCGGCCAATACTGGCGGACCCAGCGGCAGCGGCAGCGCCGCTCGCCCCTGCCGACCCAGCCGAGCCAACGGGCCCGCTGGGCGTCCAGCCCGCCAGCACCGTGCCCGGCAGAGGATTGGGCGGCGGCAGGGGGTGCTGTGGGTTGGCGATGTGGTCCAGGGTGTACAGGAAGATGGCCACCCAGCGGGCCACCACGTCCCGGTAGGCTGGGCCCGGGGCGGGGTTGAAGACGCTGAAGCAGTTCTGCTCGCTCTGCAAGGACATGGACGGGCACGGGGGAGAAAGCGCGTTGTGGGTGGCGAGTGTAGACGTTGAGAGGGTTGAGCATAAAGCAGATGCGTCAAGTCCACGTGGCGACGCGAACAGTGACTACTAAACAAAGCACGACAAGGGTGCTCTTCCTGGTGGGAGCTAGATACGGTGTCATTACCAAGACGCCCAGCCTCTTGTGAGAGTCTGTACACGAATGCGCACAGCGCAAGCTCCTGCCTTCCATAGTCCACAACGGTACCTACCCAGGACCGGCTCCGGACCATCTTGAGGATGGTGCCCTCCTCCTCCGTCGCCTCACCCGCCAGCAGCGCCCGCGTCCCTCCCTCAAGTCCGGCAAGCTCCTCGCTGCCACCTGCCCCGCCTCTGCTCCCCTCCCCGTCCTCCACGTCCACCACCCGCTCCGCCCTGAGGCTGCGGCCACCCACAAGCACCGGCAGCCCCCCCTCCTGCTGCCCCTGGCCCTGCCCCTGCAGCTGCTCCCCTTCCAGCTTCCCCTCTCGCCCTTGCTCCACCTCCTGCAGCGACCGCCCCTGCTCTGCTAGCCCCACACCGCTCCCCAAGCCATCCGCCCCCAGCCCCCATACCTCATCCCCCGCACCCTCCTCCGCCCAGTCCTCATCCTCACCCTCCTCCGCCAGCATCCTCCTTCCCGCCCCAGGCCCCGTCAGCCCCTCCCCCCGGCGCGCCATCCGCATCCTCCGCTTGCGCCGCCGAACGCCTCCCTCCCCTCCCATGCCCCGCCCGCCACCGGGCCATCCCCGTAACCCGCCCAGCGCGCCCGCGCTGCTCCCAAGTGCGCCGCTGGCCAACAGGGAGCCTCCATGTACCCCGACACCGCCTGAAGCAGCAAGTCCAGCCCGGGAAGCCGCGGCTGCGGCAGCAGCGGCACCCAAGGCGCCGTCGCCGCCGCCGCCGGGCACCTGTTGCTGCTGCCGCTGGCGCTTGCGCTGGTGCTGCTGGTGACGTGCGTGCTGCCCCCCTGACCGGTGGCGCTGGAAAAGCTCCTCCAGTTTGGGGACCACGGTGGCGATGCCGGGGTCGGTGGTGTAGGGGTAATCGAACAGGCGCTTGTTCTTAGCGCCTGAGGGGATGTTCAGCGGGGGACGGGTAAGATGCGCACGGCCCAGCAATACACGGCATGGTGGCCAGAGCTTTATGGTCAACGTTGCGGTAGATTTAGGCCGCGGAAGGCGACGCGGTGCGTGAGGCATAGGCAGGGTGGCATAGCTCTGGGCAGTGGCATGCCGATGACACGGTGCTGCGTGCCGGACGCAAGCGCGACCTTGTTAACCCAGAGTCATGCCGGTGGTCATCCCCGTCAGCGGTACCCGCAACCCGCGGCGCCGCACGCCCCACGCACCCGCCGCCAGCCTTCCCGCGTTCCCGCTGCCGTACAGCTCGTACGTGAGGGCGTACGGCACGCCCAGCTGCGTGTACATGAAGTCCATGCCCGTGCCGTACGCCAGGTAGTTGCTGGCGGCGCCCGCGGGCCCCACGATGCAGTGGCAGCCTGCCTCTGTCTTTTCAAAGAGGTCCGCCAGGTCGGCCTGTGCCGGCAGGCATGGGTCGGGGCGGTTTGTGGATCATGTGCTTGAGTGCGGGGACCATATGGGATTGGGTAGGGTGCTGCCACATGCAGTCAGGAAGGGCGGTGGGCCAATAATGGCACAGCACGCGGCATGCCGCCCAGGGTTAGCATAACGTCAAAGGAAAGAAGGAAGGTGGCAGGGTCACAGCGATGCTCAGCCTGCGCTAGCACCAACATGCGAGCCGGGCGCAGTAATTCGGACGAACCATGTTGTTCATGCCCACATCTGCCAAACAGCCCTTCAACGTGCACTAGTACCCCCTGGGGCCAGGATGCCAGCGGAACGCCGCACGACCCGAAGCACGGCCCAGCACTCACCGGGAGGCCAGGGCCCACCGCCCCCTTGCTGTCCCAGCCCGAGTACGCAGCCCACTCTCCACTGTGCACGTTCAGGTAGGCCTTAGCGGGCACACCGCCCGATAGCGCCAACCGCGCAATCATGCGGCTCTGCGGCTCGCTGAAGGGGTGCGCGCCGCCGAACATCTCCGAGTTGAGGGGCTTGCGGGTTGGCAGGGAGGGGACGGTCGTTCAAGGGGACAGCGGGAAGGGTCAGTTGCCATGACGTCTCATGTCAGACATGTGTGAGGCACGGGTCAGCAGCGTCGGCATATGAGGGCTGCACTGGAAGCAGAGCACGTCGTAAAAAGTTAAAGGACAGCGCAGCGTGTGCGGCATAAGGCACAGAACACCTCAGTTGGTACTTGTGGCCGTGTCTTATGCCTGCCGCCCTACCTCGTGCGCGAACGCGAAGGGGTAGTTGCGGTTGAGGTCCACCCCATGCGCCGTTTTGCGGAGGCACAGGTTGCCCCCCTCCCAGGCCTGGCGCCCGTCCACGTTCTCAACTGGCAGCACCTAGGCGGAGGGGCAGGGCGGCGGTTGGTCCAGGGTTCAAGGCATTGGACCCGAATCCCGTCGTCATACCATGCCTGGTGCCATACCCACGTGAAAACGCTGCATGCCCTCCGGGTGCTGTTCAGGGCTCTACGGTTGCTGCGCACAGGACACTTCGCTCCCAGCCTGCGCACAACGCGTGCGAGACAGCGTCCTATGTCGGGCCACTGGGGTTTCAAGGGACACTGCTGCCAGGGCTGCTGACAGGCCCCTGGGCCCTAAAACGTGTTTCCGTGCCACTAAGCCCGGCCTCGCCTTGAGGATCAGGTGGTTGAGGATGTTGCCCACCCATCGCTGGATGGTGGGTGCGATCTGGTCCTTCGGTACACCAATGTCGGCGAAGGCTGGCTCCGTCTCGGCCCACGACAGCAGCTCTGCCGTATCACCTGCCAGCGCCCGGGACAGCCACAGGCCCAGCTCGCAGGTAATGAGCTCACGAGCGTGCTCGCCAAACACCAACACCGCGTGGGGTTTGGTGCTCTCCGGGACTGGATGGTGGCCAAGGGGCAGAAGAGGAGGGGTGGCGAGGGAGAACCGGGGGGTACAGAGGGTTTGAAGGGCCATGGCCGCATGGACACGGGGGTAAAAGAGTTGGAGGTGTGCCTGGACAAAGGACCATATGCAGAGTCACGCCACGGTGGGGTTTTGCGGGCGGTGCGGGAGGTCGTAATGGCGGAGTGGAGCTACTGCTGCGTCTCAACTGTACTGGTACCCCCCTGGCGAGTCACCAGGCTGGTTGCCAACGCACCCGAGAAGTTGCTAATGGTGACGACTGGAAGCATGGCGTGCTCGTGACCAGGCTCTCTCATCTCCTCGAACCTGCAGCCGAACACCGCGAGCGCCAGCTTCAGTCAAGAGCCAACGCGGATGCTGCCTACTTAGCTGCTGGCCACGTTCGCGCACCTGAAGGTCCCCGGGTGGGTTTTCGCGGTATGCGAGTACCAGTGTAAGAGGTCTCCTAGGGTACTGTAGGCGCCATGCGCGTACGCAGTGCTGGGAAGCAGCACAGTAAGGGCCACCAGCCAGGCAGCTGCAGCCAGCGCAGGACTCAGCCGAACAAAGCATTGTTTCATGCTTTTCCTTTGTAAGATAGGCTACGCTGTGTGTTGGACGTGGGTAAGCAAACCCAAACGAAGTAGCGTCCGGGTCGTGTATCGCGGCATTGGGAGGTCTCCTAATAGCAAGACAATCTGAAATGAAACAGTAGCTCTGCCTGTGCGCAGTTAGTGCTAGGTTTCTCCTGGTTGAGTGTACTTGTCACATGGCTCGATCAGGGCTCGATGCAATTGCGAACTGTCTCTGGCCTTCGGGCTAAGCAGCAAGGTAGCAGGGGTAGCGATAATTGCCATTGACGTTTGTAAAGTGGACGTGCAAAGCGAGGCTTACCAAGCTTAACAGAACTGTACCAAACTGCGCAGTGAAGCTTTCGCACCTTGCACCAACCCGCAGCCATCCGCATTTAGTTGTTGTAACCTCTTTGTGAAAACTACGTTAGGAACTAGGTGCAAGGCAGGCTGTTGGCTTGGGGCAACACTTCGAAGTGTGTGCACCTTGTCGTGCAGTCGACGTCTACACTTGGAATCAGCTCGGCTGCTAAGAGGGTCTTTCAGCAAAGGACTCGCCGCGGCCCTGTGGCCGCGGTCCAGCCTGGGGAGCCCACGCATTTCGGGAGTGCTCCCAACAGACAGGGAATAGGAGGCGGCAGCCCAAGGCGCCAGCGAGCACTTGCTTCACAGGCACCAGCGTCAGGGCGCGGGGGCGCAAGCGAGATATGCTGCCCTTGCAACCCTGAGCTACTTGAGGCGGGCGCAGCTGGCGCCTCAACAGCTACAGGGCGCTAAGTTGCAAGAAAAATAGGCTGCGGGGCTAGCCGGCCGGCGCCAGACGTGGCGCCGGAGGTCAAGGTAGTGCGTGACCCGGAGGATTATGAACTGGAGAACGTCGTTTTCCAGCGCACAGAGCTGGTTCCCGAATTCGATGCCGTTATCGAGGAGATGGAGAGCATCCTGGCGCAGTTTGTTACCTGGAACAACGTCATTAACGACTACGCGGTGAATGTTCAGAACCTGCTCGCTCCTGCACTGGGCGCGATGGTGGCAGAAATCGCTATTGGGCGCAATGTTGACACGGTGCACCTTGATCTGGTCACGCCGTTCAACAAGCAGCGCGCCGCGCCACAGCACCACATCCTCATCGACTGGATAAAGAACCAGGAGCTGCGTGAGGCGGACGCCGCCCTAGCGCAAGCACGGCTAAGCCTTATGCAGTTCTTGGAGCAGCAGGCCGACATCGCTTACGCAGCGAGCCGGACGCTAGCCAGCAGGGGCAGCAACACCATCGTGCCTGGCGTGCCCCGGGTCGTCCGCCACGACACCCCCGGCGCACCGACGCTCGCTGTGCTGACTGAGGCCGCAGCCGGCAGCGCTCCCGCCTTCACCGGTACACTGAGCCTGGGCTCCGAACGCACCGGCAGCGGCCGGCCATTCGGGTTCGCGACGGGGGCAGCGGCGGCAGCGGCGGAAAGCGTGACGGCGGGGACAGCAGGCGCGGTGGCGGAGGGCACGACGACGGAGGCGGCGGCAGGGGCGCCGCCAGCAGCGGAGGCGTTGTCGGGCTCACAGCAGCCGCTGCCGCTGCGGCGGCCGCCCGGCTCCGCTGAGTCCTGTTCCACCGACGCCAGCGACACCGACACGCCGCAGACGCTCCCCCAACATCTCGCCTACTTCAACGCGTGCATCGCATGCTTGCAGCAGCACCTCGGCCCCAACTTCGGCGTCTATTTCCATGTCACCCCGGCCGCCTGCCCCGCCAAGGGCAAGTGCACCCACGTGCGCCTCATGCGCCACCCCAACCCCTCCAAGCTCGCCGCCGCCGTCACCTCGGGTACCGCCGCCACCGCAGCGGAGCTCAAAGCCGCCGCACGCGCCTCCGCACGCCCCCACCGCCCCGGCGCCTCCGTCACCTTCGCCTCCGCTCCGTCCCGTGCGGCCTCCCATCACCAACCGCACGCAACCGCCAATGGCCGCGGCATCCTAACCACCAGCACCAGCCGTGCAACATCCCTAGGGGGACATGGGCCTGACCCGCCTGCCCCCGGCAGCGCAGCTGCCATCCTAGGCGAGGAAGCGATACCCGCCACCCTCGTGGACATTGTCTACGGCGGTGTCACGGACGCGATACTCAAAGCGGAGCGCAGCGTTGCGGTTGTGGGGAACGAGCTAGCGCGGCTGTTCGGCAAATACGAGCCGCCGCTGTCGCTCATAGAGGAGCCGAAAGCATGCCGGAAGCTGAAAACGCTGCCGGTTGCGAAGGAGTATGTGGAGGCGAACCGGCGGATCCAGCAGCTGAACGCGGTGCTGTTCAAGCTGGCGAAGGCGTGCGCCAAGACGGCGTGGATCTACTCCACGCCGCTGAGCATGCCGGACGGCAGCATGGGGGATGTTGCGCAGATGGTGTGCGAGGCGCTGCGGCGCGTGGCGGACACCACATGGGCCATGTGCAAGCGGCAGCTGGACAGCGTGCACCTGGTCACCCTGCTAACACACTATGTGGGTGCGGATACGGCGGGGCTTCTGGGGTTGGCGAGTTGGAACGGAAGGGCCGGTTTGACCTCCCTGTGAGGCAGGGACCGAGCGGGACTTGGGTTGGGAGGAGGGGGAGTGTTCGCATGCAGTACGGCGGTTTTTGGTGCGTGGTGTCGTACAGCAGTTACCACGCATCTACCGGTTCTGCTGGGACCTGCGCACATGAGCTGGGGCGGTGGGCCTTATGTAACTGCCACGCAAGGTGATCTGTTCCCTGCCCCCTGCCCGCCCCTTCCCCCTTGCCTCACCTCCCCCGCAGGAGCCCTTCACCATTACGCCCAAGCTGACCAACGAGGACCAGACGTTCCGCTTCGAGCTGGACGTGGTGGTGGACCAGGCGCTGCTCATAGAGCGCTCCTTCCCCGACTTCCTGCCGGCGCAGGTAGGGAGGGACTCAATAGGGAGGGCCAGGAGCGCGGGCAGGGTGCAGAACGCAATGTGCCGGGGGCAGCCTGGAAGGGTTCGGCGCAGGCGGCGAGGACCCGGAGGTGATGCCGGATTGTGCGCGGGGCTTGGAGTGGCGGGCCGCGTGGGTTACGGGAGGCTGGGCTAGCTTTCCACATGGGTCGTTAAGGAAGGGGTTCAGGAATGGGACGGCGCACGGTATCCACACAGGTTAAATAGCATGCGAAAGTTGGCATACCACGGTCTTCCATGCTCAGAGCCTTACGTGCCCCACCTGTTTACTCGTCGGCTGCCTCAGATGCGCGCGGTGTGGGACGCGCTCCTGGCGCTGGCGGCGGTGGTGCAGGAGTCGCGCGTGACGCTGGTGCCGCTGCGGCAGCAGTACAACCGGCTGGCGGACGAGGCGCGGGAGTTCTACACCATGGCCCCGGAGGCCTCCAAGGCGCGCGCGCTGAGCGTGACCGAGGCCATGCGCGTGGCCCGCGTGGTCAACCGCAACCTCAAGTCCATGTACGAGAGCGAGGCGGTGTTTGAGGCGTACAACAAGAACGTGCAGCGCGTGGTGGACGCCTACACACGGGCGGTGAAGGAGGTCAAGGCGGACCTGCAGGCCAAGCTTGCGGGTGCGTGGGGCGGGCTGGGGGGTGCTGGTGCCGGTACTGCGGAGACAAGCGGGTGGCCTTATGCTCATCATCACAGCTGTGCCGTGCTGCGTGTCGGAGTGCCGCTGGTTGCGGACGCTGGCAGTCCTCTCGACCAGTGTCCTGACCTTGCTCTGCAAAGTTGACGGCGTGACGCGTGGCAGACTTGCTTTGGCGAAACCGCGAAACCATGTGTGTACTGACTGGGCCCTGTTTGCCCTGCAGAGCTGGCGACCAAGCTGCCCCGCAGCATCGTCAAGCCCAGCTTCTCGCCGGAGATGCTGCAGCTGGCGCGCTCCACCGTCAACCCCACGGAGCTGGCCGCCACCATGACCCTGGCGCTCACCGCCTCCCACATGGACCCCGCGGCAGTGGCCATGATGCAGCAGTCGCTGGCCCTGGGGGCGATGGGCGCGCCCGGCATGAACATGGCGGCAAACGGGGCGGCGGCGGCGGCGGGAGCGGGAGCGGGGGCGGTTCAGGCGCCGGGCCACGGCGCGACGGCTGCGCTGAGCAACCTGGCGTCGTACCAGCAGCAGCAGCAGCAGCTGCTGCTGATGCAGCAGCACATGGCGATGCAGCAGATGCAGCAGGCGGCTATGCAGCAGCAGCAGATGGCGGCGGGGGCGTACGGCGGCGTGTACGACATGGCGGCGTACGCGGCAGCGGCGCAGCAGCAGGCGGCGGCGGCGCAGATGCAGCAGCAGCAGCAGGAGCAGCATTCCTCGGCGGCGAACGTCACCCCACTGCCAACGCAGCAGCAGACGGCGGGAGGAGGAGCCGCACAGCAGCCTGCAGCTGCTGCCCAGGTCCCGGCCTCAGCCCCCGCGCCCGCGGTCCCAGAACCCCCGCTGGCCATGCACGGCACATCCGCCGACTACCAACACCAGCTGGCAATGGCGCAGGCGTACGGGTACGCCGCGTTCCCCGGCACCATGTACGGCGGCGGGTTGCACGGTACGGGGGGCGCCGGGCCCAACGGGTCGATGTCGCTGGGGCCGTGGGGGCACAACGGCGGCGCTGCGGGCGGGAGCATACCGCCAGCGGGGCCCGGGGGGAGCCGGTTCGCACAGGAGGCAGCGGCGGCGGCCGGGGCCAATGCGGCGGGGGGCAGCATGGTTGGGACGTACCAGTCGGCTGGTTATGATGCGAACACGATGACCATGCTAGCGCAGATGGGTTACGGGGGGTTCTCGGTGGGGGCGTCGCAACAGGGTGCGGGCATGTCTGTAGGGCAGGGCCGGCCAGCCGCCGGAGTGTCGTCAAAAGCCCTTGCGAGCACTGCGGGAGCGGGAGGGCGGTAGCCGCGGTGCTGGTGCGTGGTTGAGAGATAGGGGTTAAGAAAAGCTTGGCAGAGGGGTAGCCGCAGAGCAGACCAAAGGGCGGGGCGTGGGGGTAGCTGCAGTGAAGGGTAACGAGCGAACTAGGCAGGCTCAGTTGAAATGGGTACACCGTGCAACCCTAGATCAGCTTAGTGAAGCAGGATGGCTTATGGCCCTCGGGTTGCGGGGTGGTACGGTGGAATGGATTGTACGGACATGCGGCATGGCGGCACGTAGCATCGTGTGGGTCTGTTGCTGGTTGGCGGCATCTCATGGGTCCTCCTCGCATTGGCAGGCAGCGCCGGGTGCGTCATCACGCGCTAGGTGCCGGCTATACGGCTCACTGGTCTGTACAGGGCCCGTCGGACTGACATGCCATGCCTCGTAGTTGTGGGTGAGCAGTTTATGACACTATAGGTCCAGCATCCTGCATAGGAAGTATGTCGGCACTGGCTACTTTCCACCCTGCGGTATGTCAAGGGTAGGCTTTACGCATGCTCAGGTCGCGTGGTCTTGGCGGAGCTGCCCCATTCGCGCCGTACTTGTTGGCCCATTGGCATGTACTGACCGGCTGACGGCAGGTGTAAGGGGCGTGGTTCTTGGCTTGGTTGCATGCGTGGCTGCGATTACCACGAGAACTCCAACCCGGGCATGGTCGTGCATTTTTCTCCTCGGCTACCATTTAAGTACTTTGGCTCAATGAGGAGATACCACGTGTTGGGCATTCATGTCGTGTTTAGTTCACAGGGTGAGGTGCATGGCGCTGCGTCCTGTTGCACCCTAGGTGAACTCCGGGTGCCTTCAACGCGTACCGTAGCGTAACTTTAACACGCTGTTGCCCATGGGAGACGGCCCTAGATGATGCATGGGTTGTATGCTGTACTATCAGTCGTGAGCGCGCCAGTAGCCACTCGAGCGTTGACGATCTGTGCGCACATACTGTGGCGCGTAGTATTGCTCAAGGATTCAAGTCAGGAGATGGAACGTGCGATCGCTGGTCCTTGCGCATGGGGCTTGGTCGCAGGCCTCCACGGCCTGGGCCAACAGACGGCGTGGCGTCGTACCACTCAGCTGAGCTGCAGCGATTGCAGGCGGTGTTCGGTTACGACCAATCGTTTAACCTCCTGATGGTATGTTCATCTGGCGTGCTTGCCTTCTTCGGATTCTTGGCGTCACAGTAGAGGTATGGACCTCGGCCGTGTGCGAACCAGGAAGGGCAGCTGGGACGCGATCACATTCGATGCGGCACTGGACACAACGCAGCGCAGGTACCTCACTGTTTCCTTACAAGCCACCACCATCTATGCGCAAATGGTGTAGGCAAACAGGTGTGAGCACCAGACTCTGTACCAGCGTGGCACTCCATCCCACGCTGGCGTTACCAATCCTTCAAACCGACCAAGTGCAAGCAGTGCTCACCTTATGAGTGTCTGGCAAGGCAGGGCCGGCGAGAGCGATAACAATTCATGCAGCACAACTAAGCAAGAACAGCTTACACACCGTAAGTATACATTTGGTCCCCAGATAAACGCACGCACCGACCGGTGCCTGGCATCTCTGGTACGGTACCTGACCAAACCGTTCCCGAAATCGGACGCCACCCCACCACGATGCATAAGTACTCAGTGCAGCCATATCCCACATGTAACCGTACCAGTTCACAGTACGGTTCTACGGTAGTGTACCATGACAAAAGGCGAATGCAAGCAATCAGCTGATTCTGCTCTCAAGATGTCAACCCCTGTCTGCAGGCTGGCCCTGGGCGCACATCGTACTTTGTACAACCCCCCTGAATGCAGTACGTATGCTCGTGTCAACGAGTACGTGTGGACCCCGGGCGCCCACAGCACTCTGGTTCTTGGTTCCACGTCACCAACCATGCACAACGCTGTCCGTGCCATGTTGACGTCCAATTGCAACCCAACACCCCTGCAGCCCTTGACCATCGCCCCTTCCCTGCATTCCCAGCACGTATTATACATGACCCACAGCACACTGCCTCACGCCCCGTTGAGGATGGCCTGCGCCTTCTCCAGCGTTGCCCGCCCCGAGGGCTCCTTGACGCAGCACGCAGCCTCCAGGCGCCGCAGCCGTGTGCCCGCCTGCCCCATGGCCTCGAGCACACGTGCCTTCCAGCAGTCCGCCCCGTACCGCTGCAGTGCCACCGCACGGCACGCGTCCAACACGATCCACCGCAGCTTACTAGCCGCGCTGCCAACAGCCCACATGTCAGACTCGGGGCCGTGCCACGCCGCTAGCTTGTCCTTCTGCGTCTGCTCGGGCGCCGCGTAGAGGGAGGAGGAAGTGAGGATGCCGCGGCCCGGAACCCGGCCGTTGGGGCCGCACTGCACAGGGGTCCCGCAGTCCTTGATCTTCCAACCCCGGCTCGGGTGGTGGTACACCACATTCTCGGGCTTGAGATCTGGGGAGGGAAGGGAAAGAAGGGCAGGACAGGGGGGACTTGGTCAGCGGTGCGTAGGTGGGCACTCAGGAGCAGCTTGGAGTAACTTCATTTTGCTTGCCCTTTGTTGTGTGCTGCCGTCTGCAGTAACAGGGGCGCCTAGCAGTGACTTGGGCTGGCGGAGGAGCAGCGTTCTGCAGTATCACGGCTTGATCTCACCTGCCACCACGCAGCCCAGGCCGTGCGCCTCCTGCACTCGGGCCAGTATGCCCCGCAGCACCTCCAACGCCCACTTCGCGCCAGCCGCCGCCGCCTCCGCCACGCTGCCCGCGCGCTGCAGCACGGCCTCCGCCGCACGCCGCACAACATCCTCTGCACTCCCGCCCGCGCAGTACTCGTACGCGACCACCAGCTCCAGGTCGTAGCCCACGTCCAGGGGCCCGCCCGCCTGCGAACACGGCCGCACCAGCCACTGCAGCGGGGCCAGGAACGGACCGTGGGCCCCAGGGGTGCGGTGCCGCGCCGCCTGGTCTATGGCCACGATGATAATGAACTCCTTGGCAGCCTCCGCCCAGGGGACGACGGGTACGGTCGTGGCACAGCCGCTGCCTGTGGAAGCTGGTGAGGCGGTGTGCTGCTCCAGCTCCCGGATGCGCTGCGAGCTGTGGAAGGGCGTAACCTTTAGGTGGTGGGTCGGGATGTAGCCTGCTGCGGCTACCTGCTGCTGCTGCTGGTCGGAGGAGGAGTTGTGTGTGCACCTCTGCGTCCGCTCCCTGCACCACTTCCACGTCGAGGGGGTCCCGGGCAGGTACGCCTTGCCGGTGGCGGTGGCCGTGGTGCAGGCGTTCACCAGCTCCACGCGGGGGTCGGAGTTGGTGTCGGAGGGGTCGGTGCGGACGCCTGCTTTCCGCAGCTCCTCGAAGAGCTTCACTCCGGCTTGGTCGGAGAACCACTGCTGCATGAACTGGCCGATGGCGTTTTCGATCTGCAGTGCCCGCAGGTGCAGGGAGTCCGTGGGCGTGTGCGTGGGCGGGGAGATGGTGGGCGCGGAGGTGGTGGGGGAGGTGGTGGGGGAGGTGGTGGGGGAGGCGCGTGCCGAGGCCTCCAGCTGGTCCAGCTTGGCCTTGAGCTCCTCGGCCTCACGCGCCAGCTGCTTGCTGGTGGCGCCCATGCGCTCCAGCTGGGCCACCTTGTTCCGCACGCTGGCCTCCAGCGCCTTTGCGCGCTCCTGCAGCACCACTGCCTCGCAGCGCAGGCGGCTGTTGTTGGCGGACAGGCAGGTGCGCAGGTCGTGCAGATCCTGCAGCTGGTGGTGCAGGAGTGTGTTGGCGCGGTAGAGGGAGGCGTTCCGGGCCTCCAGTTCCGCACTGCGTTTCTTGGCGTTGGCGAGCTGGCTGACCAGCAGCTGCACCTCGGTACGTGTGCAGGCCGCCTCCCCTGAGGATGAGTTGGCGCTTGCGGCGGACAGCAGGGATGAGCGCGACCCGCTGTGCAGCAGGTCGTGCAGGTGGGAGCCGCAGGCGCTGCTGCTGCGGGAGCCGGAGCCGTCGGTATCGGAGGGCTGGGAGGTGGTGGAGGGTGCGCCTGGCAGCGCGGGCGTGGTTTCGGAGAGCGGGGGCGCCAGCAGGGCACTGGGCTTGACGGCTGAGGTTGCTCCCGGGCACCAAACATCAATACACGTTTGTTTAAACGTGTTTGTGGTCTCCAAGTGAGCGCGGGGCGGGAATCCAGCGGACGCCATGTCGGCGCCGGGAGGCTGGCGCGGCGATGCGAACGGAGATGCGGTGACCGGAGGCACGGCGCAGAGGGCCGGGCCGCTGCCGTTCGCAGCAGCAGCGATATTGTTGCACTCCTTGCAGTCAGGAGCAGGCATTCCGTGTTGGCACGTGAGCTTGAACCGGGGGTGACGGCAGTCGAATCGGCACGATGGACGCTCCGAAGGCTGCGACCTGCGGGCGGGAGGCACGGAGGGGCAAGAAACGTCATACAACGTCAGAGAGATGATGATAATGATGGGTACGTCGGGTTTTGGGTGCAGAATGGACAGCAAGTGTTCACCGGTTCGCAGCCATCGGCGATCGATAGATGGAAGGGAGACGCAGCCGGTCTCGCAGTGGAATTGCTTTACGGCACAATCCTTTCAGAACAGCTGCTTTCATTATGTGCGGGCTCATGCGTCTAAGACCCGAGCGACCTCACGCAACAAGGCAGGGTGCCGGTGTGTGGCCTTTCAGCAGCAGCAGGTTACACAGGGAAATGCCAGTCAGCCCGCAGTTAGCTGCTTTCCTGCTGCCAGCAGTGCTGAGGCTAAATAGTTCACCTGCTGTTACTGGGAGCCGCTTGGCGACTGGGAGGGACTTCGGCGCCGAGCCCATCAAGCACGCCACCATCAAGCCTTGCCATGTTTGTTGAATGTAAAGCCTGTGTGCAAAGAAGCAGAAGTGGGTTCTCGTGTTCTCTCCCACTGCAGGTTTTTCCGGCTCAGTGACTCGAGACAGCCCGCAGACGCACCAGCTCACCCAGCTGTTCTTCAGAGCTGTTCAGAGTTCCAACGGACGTTGAGAACAGGTCGTTGGGCGGGCTTGTCTGTCCGTCCGCTTCCTGCTGGAGGAGACGGAGTAAGGCTCGCCTGCTTGAGGTCCCGAACGAGGTCAGGGAATGGAGCCTTTGGTAGAGCTGCTTCGTGGGTAGTCTTCGTAGTGGTGTGTTATGCAATACTATTATGACGGCCGTGCCAAAGCTGTGAGGATCATGCAGCTCTTTCCACGCAGAACCTGCAATACCGGTACGAGTAACGCGTGGTGGAAGCACCAAATGATCAACAAAACGAGTAGCTTGCTATCATGTCTATTCGTGCATTTGCCCCGCTTGCTTGCCGAGGTCCAAGGGGCCTCCAAGGAGACAGCCAACGGCCTCAACGGTGTGTTGAGGAGCCAGTGCAGCTGCTGCGCAAATACAATACACCAAAGAACAAGAGACATGGACAAGCACAGAATTCGAGTTGAGTTGGCTGGAGGGACGCACAGTCCGTGTGGAAGTCCGCCTAGCGCCCCGCCCGCACGCACGCCTGAAAGAACCAATTTCCCAGCAACCAAGCAACCAGTCCGTGCATTGAAGTTTGATGAATTCCAGCAGCACATGAAGGATGCGTGGCGTGGCGTGGCGTGTCACCCTTGATTAGCTTGGTAGCAAGGCGGTAGAAGCGTACTGTAGAATATAAGCCACCTGTGCTTATGACACGCCTGCCTTACACCAGAAAGGTCTAATGCACATGGTCTATGCAATTCTGACAGTGGTAGGCTGCGCGGGAGGCAGCTGAAGGTGCCCTCATTATTGCGGAAACGCTTGCTTGGCAAGTGCCTGAACCCTGAAGTGTACTCCGGACGGCACCCTACATCCTCGAGAGGCTCTGTACTCAATAGATGGTCACAAGCACGCTAGGGGTCTCCCATCGTGGGTACTCGAGGCTTGCCGCATGCGCAGGGGTCGTCAGCGCGAGGCGCGTCACCAAATTCGCGTGCACAATATTACCGGTGTCTTCCGCACATGGTGTCAATGCAGAAACAGCAAATATGCTTACATCGCAATGACCAACACTCGGGGAATGGGCCTCCTTCATACTAGCCGTTTTTGCTTCGTACCCCATTCATATCCTCCATGAAGCAGAGCCTCTTACCTCCTTTTCGTCCAATTTGTGTATTTAACGATTATATGTATGTTGTTTTTAGTGTTTCCATAGACACGTGCCGCAGGGGACGGGCTTGAGGGACCCTTGGGCC
>VFQN01000489.1_pt1 | contig 73457 bp, 72 predicted proteins | sample 3512371 | NCBI WGS metagenome assembly VFQN01 (sample SAMN10412370, study PRJNA504923) | tailings metagenome | isolation source: Replicate 2 from Balatoc abandoned mine | place: Philippines: Itogon, Benguet | collected 2017-08-28 | reverse complement strand
AGGCAGCCGGCGCCATAGATGCCGGTCGGGTGGAACTGGACGAATTCCATGTCCTGGAGCGGCAGACCGGCGCGGGCGATCATGCCGCCGCCGTCACCCGTGCAGGTGTGCGCCGAGGTGGCCGAGAAATAGGCGCGACCGTAGCCGCCGGTCGCCAGCACCACCATCTTGGCGGCGAAACGGTGGATCGTGCCGTCATCGAGGTTCCAGGCGACGACGCCGGTGCAGCGGCCGTCGGCCGACATGATCAGGTCGAGCGCGAAATATTCGATGAAGAATTCCGCATTGTTGCGCAACGACTGGCCGTAGAGCGTGTGCAGGATGGCATGGCCGGTCCGGTCGGCGGCAGCGCAGGTGCGCTGCACCGGCGGGCCTTCGCCGTAATTCTGCATGTGGCCGCCGAACGGCCGCTGGTAGATTTTTCCTTCCGCATTGCGCGAGAAGGGAACACCGTAGTGCTCCAGTTCATAGACCGCCTTCGGCGCTTCCATGGCGAGATACTGCATGGCATCGACGTCGCCGAGCCAGTCGGAACCCTTGACGGTGTCGTAGAGGTGCCATTGCCAGCTGTCCGGCGTCATGTTCCTGAGCGAGGCCGCGATGCCGCCCTGGGCAGCGACCGTGTGCGAGCGTGTCGGGAAAACCTTGGTGATGCAGGCGGTCTTGAGCCCCTGTTCGGCCATGCCGAGCGTGGCACGCAGGCCCGCACCGCCGGCACCGACGACGATCACGTCGAAGGAGTGGTCCACATAAGTATAGGCCTTGCCGTTGGCCGCCGGGGAGGAGTTCGCTGCCATGATGGATTATCCTGCGAAGGCGATCTTGAGGACGGCGAAAAGACAGAGCCCGCCGACCAGGATCGCGAAGAAGGTGTTGAGCATGAGGAGCGCGATCTTCACGCCCTCCGCATGCACGTAGTCCTCGATGATGACCTGCATGCCGAGCTTCATGTGGATGAGGCCGGAGACGACCACAAGGCCCATGAGCACGGCGACGATCGGGTTCGACAGCGCCGCGGTGACTTCCGCATAGGACGCGCCGTTGTAGCAGATCAGGAAGCCGACGAAGAACAAGAGAAGCGGAACGTTGGCAACGGCCGTCAGGCGCTGGCGCCAGAAATGCTCCGTGCCATCCTTGGCCGAGCCGAGACCACGAACCTTGCCGAGGGGAGTGCGCATGTCCATGGGTTTCTCCTCAGCGCGCCAGGTAACCGACGATCCAGATCAAAACCGTCAGGGCGACGGAGACGATCGGGGTGGCGATGGCGAGCTTTGTATTGAAGTGTTTTTCATAGCCGCGCCCCATGTCCCACATGAAGTGGCGAAGACCGCCCAGCATGTGGTGCATCAGCGCCCAGGTGTAGCCGAAGAGCACGAGGCGCCCGATCAGCGTGCCGAAAAACCAGTTGACCCAATCGAAATAGGCTTCGCCCGAAGCGGCGGCGATGAGCCACCAGGCAACGAGCACCGTGCCGAAGTAAAGGGCGGCGCCGGTTATGCGATGCACGATGGACATGACCATCGTCGGGATCGGCTTGTAGACTTGGAGATGCGGCGAGAGCGGCCGGCTTCGAGTGACATTCGCCATCTGAACCTCACGGAACCCCGGAGAGCCATAAACTGGACAGAATTTCTCCGGAATTGCAGTATGTTGTGCACAATGCAGTGATTGCGACGTTTAATCACCGGAAAGCGGAACCACAAGCCTTCTTGCAGTGCAAAATGAATTTAATCGATTAAGCGCCTGCCGCTTTTGCGCCATTCCGGGACACGCTCCGCCAATTAACGATAACCGGAAAAATCATAACCAAATCCGTGACTTTTGCCGGGCGCTGCCCCATCTTGCCATTAAGGATCTGTTAAGCGTAATCCGGAAGGCACGACAGAATGACTCTGTTTTCAGCGCCCCATGCGACCAAAGTTCTAGCACTTGCGGTCGCCCTTGCGGCCGGCAGCATGACGCCCGTCGCGGCCCGCGACCGTACCCCCGATACCGGCTGGTCGGACAATTCCGACGCGGACTGGTCGAAAGGCAGCTTCATCGGCCGCAGCATCGAACGGCGTGAGCACCGCCAATGGCGGCCACGCGATCGCTACCGCGACGATCGCCGGGTCGAGCGGCATCGCGATCGCCACTGGCGCAAGGACCGCAATTTCTACGGCGGCGCCATCTCCGCCTATCGCGACAAGGGCAACAGCATCTACTTCTATATCGATCGGGAGCGTTACTATGACGACCTGTTCGATGCCCCCCTAGCCGAGAACCGCGGACCGAAAGTCATTGTGGTGACGCCAGGCCAGAACAGCTGCTCGTGGGAAGCCGGCGTCTGCGTCATCCGCCCGGGCCTTTGACGGTCGGGCAAAGCATTACGCCTTTTGCGGGATTACGCCAAAGCGCCAGACCGTCGTCTTCTTGACCTCGCTGTCCTCCAGCGCCCGTGTCACCGGCACCGTATAGGTGGCGAGCGCCTCCATGCGCTCGCGCGGGCAGTAGGCCCGGCCGGGGTCGCCGACGAGCACCATGGCGCCCCGTGCCGCTAGCGTCGAGAGCCAGGGAATGAGCACATCCGTAAAACCGCGGTCATAGAAGACATCGCCGGCCAACACGACCTCCCAGCCCTCGTCCCGGCCGATCATGTTTTCCGCAGTGTGGATGAGGTCGACACCATTCAGGATGGCGTTCAGGCGAACAGCTGCTTCACTCCAGGGGTCGATATCGGCCGCCAGCACGGATGAGGCACCGGAGAGCCGCGCCGCGATGCCGACAAGGCCGGAACCGCTGGCAAAATCCAGCACCGATTTTCCGGTCACCAGGGCGGGATGATCCAGAATGTGCCGGGCAAGCCCCTGTCCGCCCGCCCAGGCGAACGCCCAGAAGGGCGGCGGCAGGCCGATCTCCTGCAGCTCCTCCTCGGTCTTCAGCCAGAGGTCATGCGCCTCCGTGGCAAGCCGCAGCCTCACCTCCGGCACATGCGGCGGAGAGAGCACGTCGGTGTTGTCGCGAATGAAGACCTCGGGATCCGTCTTCACGGAAACATCGCTCCGCGGCGTCGGCCTCTAAGGAAAGCAATGTGGCGGGCGAAGGGCCGAACCATCAGCGCGGCGGCTTGTCGAGACCGCCCATGCGGCAGACCTCAATCCACTCTTCCTCGGTCACCGGCTGCACCGAAAGACGCATGGAGGTGACGAGCGACATGTTGGCCAGCTTCGGGTTGGCCTTGACGTCCTTCAGCGAGACGGGCTTGGGCATGTCGCGCACGGCGCGGATATCGACGCAATCCCAGCGCGGGTCTTCACCGGCCGTCGAATCGGGATGCGAAAGCGCGCAGACCTCGGTGATGCCGACGATCTCCAATCCCTCGTTGGAGTGGTAGAAGAAGCCCTTGTCGCCGATCGTCATCGCCCGCATGTGGTTGCGCGCGAGATAGTTGCGTACGCCCGTCCATTCGGTGCCCTCCTCGCCGGCATCCTTCTGCATCTGCCAGGACCATTTGAAGGGTTCGGACTTGTAGAGCCAGTATGCCATGGAAAATCAGGCCTCCGGATTGTTGAAGACCCAGTTCCAGGCCTTTACCTCGACAGAGGCGAAAAGGCCGGCCTTGGCGTAGGGATCGTTTTCGGCGATCTGCCGGGCCTCTTCGATCGTCTCCGCCTTGACCACCACCAGGCTGCCGGTCGGCTTGCCATCATCGCCGAGGAAGGGACCGGCGAAGGCGAGCTTGCCGTCGGCATTCAGGCCGTTCAGGTAGGCAAGGTGATCCGGGCGCGTATCGAGGCGCACCTGCAGCGCGCCGGGCTTGTCCTGGCAGAGAAATGCGAAATGCATGAAACGATCCTTTTTCTGTTCCGGGCTGTTCCTGGCCGCTCTGTCATTCCTGGGTGATCGGGCGCGTCATCAGCTGCCCTATGGCGGTCTTCACGTCGAGGCTGCCGTCGATGATGCGGGCGACCGCATCGGTGATCGGCATGTCGATACCCTTTTCAGCGGCAACACCGGATGCGACCGAGGCGGCAAAGGCGCCTTCCACGAGATCGCCCGACCAGCCGGCGGCGTTGCCATGACGGCCGAGCGCGATGCCGAAACGCAAATTGCGCGACTGGTGGCTCGTTCCCGTCAGCACGAGGTCGCCGAGGCCAGAGAGCCCGGTGACCGTGATGCCCTCCCCGCCATGGGCCGCGACGAAGCGGGACAGCTCCGCAAGTCCACGCGAAATCAGCGCCGCCCGTGCCGAATCGCCGAGTTCGGCGCCTTCGATGATGCCGCAGGCGATCGCCAGCACATTCTTCAGCGCGCCGCCGAGCTGAACGCCGATGCGATCGGTCGAAGGGTAGAGCCGGAATGTCGGTCCCGAAAGGGCCTGCGCCAGCGCCGCGCCGGTTTCGGCGGTACGCGCGGCGACCACCATCGCCGTCGGCAGGCCTTTCGCGATGTCGGCTGCAAAGCCGGGGCCGGAAAGCACGGCGACCTCGCGGCCGGGAAGCTCTTCCTCCAGAACCTCCGTCAGCAACCGCCCGGTGCCCTTTTCCATGCCCTTGGCGCAGATCACCACAGCCGCACCCGGCGCAAGCAGGGGCGCAAGGGACCGCGCCGCATCACGCTGGGCCTGCGAGGGCATGGCGAACAGCACGATACCCGCACCGCGGATCGCCTCCGCATCGGCACTGAAGGAAAGCGCCGGCGGCAGGTCGATGCCGGGCAGCGCCTTTTCGTTGCGCCGCGAGGTGCACATCAGATCGACGGCCGCCTTGTCGCGGCCGATCAGGGTGACGTCACCGCCGCTTGCCGCGGCCACGCTCGCCAGCGCCGTCCCGAAGGCGCCTGCACCAACGACGGCAATCCTCGGACTGGTGCTCATGCCTTGGCTCCCCGTTTGCCGGATCCGAGAACGGTTGCCGCCTCGCGGTCAAGCGGCCAGCGCGAACGCGGCGCAACAGCAAGGTCATCGGGCGGAAAACCGGCCGCCATACGCTCCAGCCCCGCCCAGGCGATCATGGACGCATTGTCGGTGCACAGCGCCAGCGGCGGCGCGATGAAGCGGAATTTCTGCTTGTCGCACAGCGCCTGCAGCGTCGCACGCAGCTCTGCATTGGCCGCCACCCCGCCGGCAACGACCAGCGCCGGTGCCCCGGCATCCGGAAACAGCGTGCGGAAGCGCTCGAGACCGCGGCCGATACGGTCCTTCAGCGTGCGCGAGACGGCGCGCTGGAAGGAGGCGCAGATATCGGCGATGTCTTGCTCCGTCACCGGTTCGATCGACTGCGCGGCCTGCCGCACCGCCGTCTTGAGGCCGGAAAAGGAAAAATCAAGCCGCGCTTCGCCGACGAGCGGCCGCGGGAAGGTGAAGCGCTCCGGATTGCCCGCCTTCGCCATGCGCTCCACCGCTGGCCCACCGGGATAGGGCAGGCCGAGCAGCTTGGCCGTCTTGTCGAAGGCTTCGCCGAGCGCATCGTCGATCGTCGTGCCCCAGCGCTCGTAGTCGTCAACGCCGCGCACCAGCACGAGCTGCGTGTGACCACCGGAAACGAGCAGCATGAGATAGGGAAAGGAGAGCCCGTCCGTCAGCCGCGCCGTCAGCGCATGACCTTCGAGATGGTTGACGGCGTAGAGCGGCTTGCCCGTCGCCCGGGCGATCGCCTTGCCAGTCATCAGCCCGACGATGAGGCCGCCGATCAGCCCCGGGCCGCTGGTCGCGGCAATGGCATCGACATCCTCAAGCGAGCGGCCGGCCCGTAGCAAGGCTTCGGAAATCAGGCTGTCCAGCGCTTCCACGTGGGCGCGCGCGGCAATCTCCGGCACCACGCCACCATAGGCGCTGTGTTCCTCGAGCTGGCTCAACACCACCTCGCCAAGAATCTCGCCCCGGCCTTCGGCATCACGCGCGACGACGGACGCCGCGGTCTCGTCGCAGCTCGTTTCGATGCCCAGAATGGTCAGATGGGACGACATGTAGCACTTGGGAATTGATTGCGATGGGCCGGAAACCCGGTTACGAGACATCCCGGTAACAACGGATCAAGGCGGATGCAAACAAAACCTTTCAGGATCGGCACACGGGGTAGCCCGCTGGCGCTCGCCCAGACCTACGAGACCCGCTCACGCCTGATGGCTGCCCACGGCCTGCCGGAAGACATGTTCGAGATCGTCGTGCTTTCAACGAAGGGCGACCGTATCACCGACCGTTCGCTGGCGCTGATCGGCGGCAAGGGCCTGTTCACAGAGGAGATCGAGGCGCAGCTTTCCTCCGGCGAGCTCGATTTCGCCGTACACTCCTCCAAGGACATGCCGACGAAGCTGCCGGAGGGTTTGCATCTCTCGGCCTTCCTGCCGCGCGAGGACGTGCGCGATGCGTTCATCGGCCGCAGCGCCGCCCGCCTCCTCGACCTGCCGCAGGGCGCGACCGTCGGTTCAGCCTCGCTTCGCCGCCAGGCGCTCATCCGCCGTCTTCGGCCCGATATCAATGTCATCGTCTTCCGCGGCCAGGTCGATACCCGCCTCGGCAAGCTCGCCGAAGGCCAGGCGGACGCAACGCTGCTCGCCTATGCCGGGCTGAAGCGCCTCGGCAAGCTGGGCGTGCCGACGGAGATCCTCGATCCCGTCTCCTTCCCCCCCGCTCCGGCACAGGGCGCGATCTGTATCGAAAGCCGCATCGGCGATGCGCAGACAGAAAGCCTGCTTGCAGCCATCGACGACCGCGCGACGCGCGCGGCCGTCTCCTGCGAACGCGGTTTCCTTGCCACGCTCGACGGCTCCTGTCGCACGCCGATTGCCGGCTATGCGACGGTCGAGGGCGAACATCTCCAGTTCCGCGGCATGATCCTGACGCCTGACGGTAGCCGGTTCCACGAGATCGAGACGAGCGGCCCGGCAAACGAAGCCGGCCGGCTCGGCGAAGCGGCGGGGCAGGCGATCCGCGACAAGGCGGGAGCGGATTTCTTCGAAAGCTGGGGCTGATCCGTGCGCGTTCTCGTCCTTCGCCCGCAACAGGCGGCGGCCCGGACCGCCCGCAAGCTCGCGGCGCTGGGCCACGAGACCGCCTGCCTGCCGCTGTCGAAGCCCGAACACGACCTCGATGCGGTGAAAGCAGCGCTCGCAGAGCGGCATTCGGCCATCGCCATCACCAGCGCCGAGGTCGCGCGCCTCTTCGGTCATCTCGGTGAAACGCTCGACCGCCACCTCCTGACCACGGTCTTTTCGGTCGGGCGTGCTTCTGCGGATGCCGCAAGCGCGGCCGGCTTCCGCACCGTGCTCACCCCCGGCGGGGACGGCAGGGACCTTGCCGAGATGATCATCACGCATTGCCGGGATTTCGGCATGCCGGCCGAACCGATCCTCTATCTCGCCGGCCTGCCGCGCGCGCAGGGCTTCGAGGCGCGCCTTGCCGAAGCCGGCATCCCGTTCCGCACCGTGGAAGCCTACCGCATGGTATCAGTCGTTCCCCGGCGCACGGATGCGGAGGCGGTCCTTCTCAAACCGGTGCCGGATGCCGTGCTGTTCTATTCCGGCGAAAGCGCGCGGGCCTTCTTCAAACTCTCCCCGCTCGTGGAAATTCCCGAGCGCTTCCTGTCCACGCTGATGCTCTGCATGAGCGCCAATGTCGCCAAAGCCGTGCCGCCGCGCTTTGCCGCATCGACTGTCGTCGCATCCTTGCCCAACGAGGAAAGCCTGCTGGATTTGCTGTAAGAGCAAGGGGCGAAGGCGGGCGGCGACGGACGAATTTGCCGCAAGGGTCTTTCCCTCGCTGCCTTCCCTGTCTACGTTTAATGCAATGCACATGAACGCGAGGAGGTCGCCATGGAACCGGAAACCCCGTCCCGTCGCAAGAAGGCAGGCGACGAGCCCGTGACAATCGATCTCGAAGCGGTTCCCGCCTCCGTCAGCAACGAAACGCTGGCAGCCGAGGAAGCGGTAAAGGCCGAAACGCCGGAAAACCAGGCAGCGGAAGCGGCTGATACCGCGACAACGGAAACCGCCGCCGAGCCCGCCGAAGAAAAAGCCGAGCCGATCGAGCCTGCCCGCACGACCTATGAGGAACCGGCGCGCGCCGAAACGCAACCTTCACCGCAGCGCAGCAATGCCGGTACGCTGGCCGCCGGCATCCTGGGTGGCCTGATCGCACTTCTCGGCGCCGGCAGCCTGCAATATGGCGGCTACTTGCCGGCACTCGGGCCCGACCGTTCCGGCCAATCCGACGCCGTGTCCACCCTGGCAAACGAAGTCGAGGCGCTGAAGACGCGGTTTTCCGAGGCCCCGGCCACAAGCCCGGTCGATCTCCAACCGATCGAAACGCGGATCGCCGCACTGGAAAAATCGGCCGGTGACGGCACGAGCGCGCAGGGTGCAAACCCTGAAGCCGTCAGCAAACTCGAAGGCGACGTGACCCGCCTGACGACAGAGCTTGCGACGCTGCGCGAAGCTATGGCGCGCACCGCAGAAGCGGTCAGTGCAACGGAAAGCCAGCTCACCGAACGCATCGCCGCCGCCGAGCAGAAGCTTGATGAGCCGCGCAGCGACATCGAAATGGCGCGGGCCGTTGCCGCGAGCGCCCTGAAGACCGCGATCGACCGCGGCGGTCCATATCTCGCCGAACTGGAGGCCTTCGCAAGCATTGCGCCGGACGATCCCTCCCTTGCGGGCCTGCGCGAACATGCCGCCATCGGTGTTTCGGCACGCTCGGATCTCGTGCGTGATTTCCAGCCAACGGCCGATGCCATTCTCGACGCCGTGCACCAGCCGGAGGGCGACGAGGGCATCTTCAACCGCCTGATGTCGAGCGCCGCCTCGGCGATCCGCGTGCGTCCCGTCGGCAGCATCGAGGGCGACACGCCGGAAGCGGTGGTCGCCCGCATCGAGAACAAGCTGCAGAACGGCGACTTCAAGGGTGCGCAGATCGAATGGCAGACCCTGCCGGAAAAGGGTCAGGCCGCAGCGACCGACTACAAGCGCAAGCTCGATGAACGTGTCAGCGTGGAAGGCCTGATCGGCGCCGTTGTTTCCGGCGCCCTGAATGGCACGACCACAGGCGCCACCGGCAACCAGGGCTGAGGAGACAGGCTTCATGATTCGCATTCTGGTCTTCGCCCTCTTCGTCCTCGCGCTTGCCGCCGGCTTCGCCTGGCTTGCCGATCGCCCCGGCGAACTCTCCATCATCTGGCAGGGCCAGCGCGCCGACATGAGCCTGATGGTCGCCGCCACCCTCGTCGTCTCGCTGGTCGCCGCCGTGATGTTCTCCTGGTGGATCGTGCGCGTCGTCTGGACCTCGCCGCACTCCATCCAGCGCTATTTCCGCGCCCGCAAGCGCGACCGTGGCTACCAGGCGCTTTCCACCGGCCTGATCGCCGCCGGTGCCGGCGATGCCGCCGGGGCGCGAAAGATGCTGGGTCGCACCAAGGGCCTCCTGAGTGCCGACCAGGAGCCGCTCATCCATCTGCTCGAAGCGCAGGCGGCGATGATCGAGGGTCGCTACGACGACGCCCGTCGGAAATTCGAACTGATGGCGGACGATCCCGAAACACGTGAACTCGGCTTGCGCGGCCTCTATCTCGAAGCCCGCCGGCTCGGCGCGAACGAGGCTGCACGGCAATATGCCGAGCGCGCCGCGGAAAAGGCGCCGCAGCTTCCCTGGGCGGCGGAAGCCGCGCTGGAATACCGCTCCGAGGCAGGAGACTGGGATGAGGCTCTGAAGCTTCTCGGCGACGGCCGTTCCGGCTCGGCCGAGGAAAAGAAGACCTATACCCGCCGCAAGGTCGTGCTGCTCACCGCCCGCGCCGCCGCCAGGCTCGATGCCGACCCCAAGGGCGCGCGCGAGGATGCCCAGCAGGCGCTGAAGCTCGACGAGAATTTCGTGCCCGCCGGCCTCATCGCGGCCAAGGCCTATCTGCGCGAGGACAACCTGCGCAAGGCCGCCGCCATCCTCGAAAAACTCTGGAAGGCGACCGCACACGGCGATGTCGCGAAACTCTATGTCCGTGCCCGCAGCGGCGATTCGGCGACAGACCGCCTGAAACGGGCGGAAAAGCTTGAAGCGATACGCCCGAACAATGCCGAAGCACTCTATGCCGTCGCTGAAACCGCGCTGGAAACCCGCGACTTCGCGCTTGCCCGCGGCAAGGCCGAAGCGGCTGCCCGCTTGGCGCCCCGCGAAAGCGCCTTCCTGCTGCTTGCCGATATCGAGGATGCCGAGACGGGCGACCAGGGCCGCATCCGCCACTGGATGAACCAGGCGCTGAAGGCGCCGCGCGATCCGGCCTGGACCGCCGACGGCATCACCGCACCGGAGTGGCGGGCCGTCTCGCCGGTCACGGGCCATCTCGACGCCTTCGAATGGAAGACGCCGGTCAGCCCGCTCGATGGACCGATCGAGGAAGGCTCGACCGCCGCCGTCGACGAGGCTATCCGCACCCTGCCGCCGCTCGCTATCGAGAGCAGGCCCGTCAGGCGGGCCGAAGAGGCAGCCAGGGTCGAGACCGTGGAAGTCGTCCAGAAACCCGTCGTCATCGCCACGGTGGTGGAGGCTGCACCGGTGAAGGCTGCGACACCGGAAAAGGTCAAGGAGACGGTGGCCATCGAGGAGGACGAGCGCCCGTTCTTCGGTCTGCCGGATGATCCGGGCGTCAAGGAAGGTGCGGTCAAACGGGACGGAACAAGCGGCTTCCGCTTGTTCTAGAACAATTGCGCATGAAGACAAGGATTCCGCCTATCGGAAAGAGGCGGAAATCTCATAGGGCTTGAGGAACGGGGCGACACTGAATGTTCGAACGCTTGCAGCAGTTTCTGGCGAGCCTTTCCGGCGGTGACAGGCCGGCCTTTGCCGCCGACGACCCCCGGGTCGCCGTCATGGCGCTTTGCATCCAGGTGATGGAAGCAGACGGCAAGATTCTCGATGTCGAGAAAAGGGCGTTGCGCGCCCGCTTCAAGGAGTTCTACGGCCTCGACGAGAGCGAGCTCGATGCGCTGGTCGCTGCCGGTACCGATGCGGAGAGCGAGGCGATCGACTTCTTCCGCTTCACCTCGGAACTGAAACGCCAGCTTTCGGAGGAGCAGCGCGTCGATCTGATCGGCCTGCTCTGGGAGATCGTCTATGCCGACGGCGAGCGCAGCGAGATGGAGGACCACGCCATCTGGCGCATCGCGGACCTGCTCGGCGTCTCCGGCCGGGAGCGCATCATGAAGCGGCAGGAAGTGGCCGAACGGGTCGGCGCGGCGACAGGCCCGGAGGAACCGGACGAAGGCTGAGCATGCTCGATTTTCCCCGCACGCCGCGCCGCAGGCGCCCCGTCCTGATCGTTCTGCACCAGGAGACCTCCAGCCCCGGCCGCGTCGGGCAGATCCTCCAGACGATGGGCCATGCGCTGGACATCCGCCGCCCCGTGCTCGGCGATCCACTGCCCGCCACATTGTCGCAGCATGCGGGCGCCGTCGTCTTTGGCGGGCCGATGAGCGCCAATGACGACGAGGCCTATGTGCGCGCGGAGATCGACTGGCTCTCCGTCCCCCTTGCCGAGAACCGCCCCTTCCTTGGCATCTGCCTCGGCGCACAGATGCTGGTGAAGAATCTCGGCGGCACGGTTTTCGGCCATGCGGAAGGCTGGACGGAGATCGGCTGGTATCCGCTGGCGGCGACCGAGGCGGGCACGGCGCTGATGCCCTGGCCGGACATGGTCTACCAGTTCCATCGCGAGGGCTTCGACCTGCCGCGGGACACAACGCTGCTCGCCACCGGCCATCACTACGAGAACCAGGCCTTCCGCTACGGCGACAATGCCTGGGGCATCCAGTTCCACGGCGAGCTGACGCTCGCCATGATGCATCGCTGGGTGGTGCACGGCGCGCATCGCTTCGAGCTACCGGGCGCTCAGGTCGGTCGCGCCCATCTCGACGGACGCCTCCTGCACGATGCGGCGCTCCGCCTCTGGATGACCTCCTTCCTCGAGCGCATCTTCCACGAGGCCTGAGCCTACGTCCGGCAAATCTGGACGACCGTTTCACATCCGTGCCGGGCCCGCACCATTAAACATGTTGCCGCACCGCCCGGCGCCCGGCCTTGCTGGCAGGGCGCGCAATGGCTACATGTCGAGACGAAACCAATTGGAGACATCAATGATAGCGGTCATCAACACCCTATTGTTCATCATCAGCATAGCGTGGTTCCTGGTGATCGCCTCGGCGATCTTCTCCTGGCTCTATGCCTTCAACGTCATCAACGCGAACAATCAGGTGATCGCCACCATCGGCCGCTCGCTGTATCAGCTGACGGAGCCGATCTACCGCCCGATCCGCCGCGTTCTGCCGAACTTCGGCGGCGTCGACCTTTCGCCGCTCGTCGTGCTCGTCATCCTGTTCTTCCTGGAGCAGGTGATCCGCAGCGTTCTGGCGCCCGCCGTCCTGTGACGCAGGCACCCGGCGCCGCCTTGCGGCGCCAAGACGCCTACCATGTGCGCCTGACCGTGCGGCTCACGCCGAATGGTGGGCGCGACGCGATCGACGGCTGGGATACAGGCAGTGACGGCGCCTGTTACCTGAAGGTGCGTGTCAGCGACCCGCCGGACAAGGGCAAAGCCAACAAGGCGCTGCTTGCCCTGATCGCCAAGGCGGCCGGCGTGCCGAAATCGGCAGTCAGCCTCCTGAGCGGCGATACCCAGAGAAAGAAAATCCTCCGGATCGAGGGCGACCCGGAGGACATCATGTTCAAGCTCGAGAGCGCGGCAGCGCAGTAAGATCGCTTACTTCTGCGCGTTGTAGCGATCGACCGCTTCGAGGATCATCTTCTTGGCGACCTTGACGTCTTCCCAGCCTGCGATCTTCACCCACTTGCCGGGTTCCAGATCCTTGTAGTGCGAGAAGAAGTGCTCGATCTGCTTCAGGGTGATTTCCGGCAGGTCGGTGTAGTTTTCGACCTTGTCGTAGCGGCGCGTCAGCTTCGGCACCGGCACGGCGATGATCTTCTCGTCCTTGCCGCCATCGTCTTCCATGACCAATACGCCGATCGGGCGCACGTTGATCACGCAGCCCGGAACGAGCGGGCGGGTGTTGGCGATCAGGACGTCGATCGGGTCGCCGTCTTCCGAAAGCGTATGCGGCACGAAGCCGTAATTGCCCGGATACGTCATCGGCGTGTAGAGGAAACGGTCGACGACGAGCGCGCCGGCTTCCTTGTCCATCTCGTACTTGATCGGATGGCCGCCGACCGGCACCTCGACAATGACGTTCACGTCATCCGGCGGGTTCTTTCCAACGGAAATCGCATCGATACGCATGGGGGGCTCCCTCAGGTGGAATGGTTCTGTTCGCGGGCTTCCTAATGTGAATCCCATTGCAGCGCAACATGACTTTCGCCGCAGGCGAATAGACGGCGCGCCTTCTCCGTCTCCTTGAAGACCGGAGGATGATGATCCATGCGCCTGATATCCCTTCTCTTTGTGGCTACCCTCGCCGCTTCGGCCGCCAAGGCCAACGAAAGCGCCTATTCCGACCGCAACCTCGATGCCTGCAAGACGCTTTCGCAGGAGGACGAAGGCCCGAGCATCACCCTCGAATGCGCCGGCTACAAGGGTTTTCCCGTCTATTTCAAGGAAGGCGACCTGCGCCAGAGCCAGGCCTATGGCCCGATCAGCAAGGCCTATCTCGATGAGGCCTTCGAGAGCTTCGGCCCGTTCAACCACACCAATGCCAAGATCGAATGGCGGATTGCGGCAGGCAAGCCCGTGGCGACCATCGTACGCTGGTTCGTCTCCGACCCGGAAACGACCAGCGATACGGACACGCGCTACGGCCAGGTCCTCGTCGTCTCGACAATCGCAACGGCGGAAAACCCGGAAAGCTGCGTCGTTGGCTATATCGACGCGCTGGAGAACAAGGACGCCAACGCGCTCGCCCGCACGGTGGCGGACGAGGAAGCACATGATTTCGCCTGCGGCGTAAGCGAGCCGCAATGGCATGGATCAAAAGGGAAACTGGCCGGCGAGCCGATGCGCCACCTGCCCGGCACCGCAGAATAGGGGCGCTGAATCCGTCAGGGCCAGATGAAGCCGAGCTTCTTCAATTCCTTGTCGCCGAAATTCTCCATGCCCTCGGCGATATCGCGCCCACCGGCGGAACGGAAGAAGCGCTCCGCATGCTCGCTGTCTTCCAGGCACCAGACGATCATGCCCTGGCAGCCGAGCGACTTCAGAAGCCGCCGCGCCTCACCGAAGAGGAGGCGGCCGAGGCCGATACCCTGATATTCCGGCCGCAGGTAGAGTTCGTAGACCTCGCCTTCCTGCGGCAGCGCGCGGGCACGGTTGAGGCCCAGCGTAGCGTAGCCCGCCACCGTGCCGGCAACATCGAGCACCAACAAGGTCGCAGGACCGCGTGTCGCCTTGCGCCACCAGGTCTCACCCCGGCGATCAACCATCTGGATAAGCGGCTTGTGCGGAATGAGGCCGCCATAGGCCTGCAGCCACGATACCCGATGCGTCTCGGATATCGCGCGCGCGTCCTGCGGCTCGGCGCGCCGCACATCGATCGACAGTGTCTTCATAACACGACTCATATTCCGGCACCGATTCCACCGGAATCCCGCAGGGCGCGGAGGCTTCCATTGCCCACAGGCGAGTTCCGGGCGGCACATAGAAAAGTTAACGCTTTTTTAACAGGCGTCACAAGTCGTAAAACGATGACACACACATGAAAAACCCCGGCGCCCATCTGTCATGGGCGCCGGGGTTCAAAACTGTGCCGTTTCGGAAAAAGCCGGTCAGGCCGCGCCGGCCGAACGCTGCTTTTCGAATCGCTTGCGGTCGTTCGCGTCGAGGTGGAGCTTGCGCAGGCGGATCGACTTCGGCGTCACTTCCACGAGTTCGTCGTCCTGGATCCAGGAAAGCGCGCGCTCCAGCGTCATCTTGATCGGCGGCGTCAGGCGCACGGCTTCATCCTTGCCGGCGGCGCGGATGTTGGTGAGCTTCTTGCCCTTCAGCACGTTCACTTCGAGATCGTTGTCACGCGTGTGGATGCCGACGATCATGCCCATATAGACCTTCTCGCCCGCGTCGATGACCATCGGGCCGCGGTCTTCCAGGTTGAACAGCGCGTAGGCGACGGCTTCACCGGCTTCGTTGGAGAGCAGCACGCCGTTGACGCGGCCACCGATCTCGCCCTTGTAAGGCTGGTAGTCATGGAACAGGCGGTTCATGATCGCCGTGCCGCGCGTGTCCGTCAGAAGCTCCGACTGGTAGCCGATGAGACCGCGGGTCGGGGCGAAGAACACGAGACGCACGCGGTTGCCGCCGGAGGGGCGCAGCTCGACCATCTCGGCCTTGCGCTCCGACATCTTCTGCACGACGACGCCGGAATGCTCCTCATCGACGTCGATGACGACTTCCTCGATCGGTTCGAGCATCTGGCCGGTCGCCTCGTCCTTGTGCATGACGACGCGCGGACGCGAGACCGCAAGCTCGAAACCCTCGCGGCGCATGGTCTCGATAAGGACGGCGAGCTGGAGTTCGCCGCGACCGGAAACGAAGAACGAATCCTTGTCGCCCGACTCCTCGATCTTCAGCGCGACGTTACCCTCGGCTTCCTTGAAAAGACGATCGCGGATGACGCGGCTCGTTACCTTGTCGCCTTCGGTGCCGGCGAGCGGCGAATCGTTGACGATGAAGGACATGGTGACGGTCGGCGGGTCGATCGGCTGGGCCTTCATCGCCTCGGAAACCGAGGGGTCGCAGAACGTGTCGGCGACCGTACCCTTTGTGAGGCCGGCAATGGCGACGATGTCACCCGCATGGGCTTCGTCGATAGCCGTACGCTCGATGCCGCGGAAGGCGAGGATCTTCGAGATACGGCCGTTTTCGATGAGCTTGCCGTCCTGGCCCAGAACCTTGACGGCCTGGTTCGGCTTGATCGAGCCGGAATGGATGCGGCCGGTGATGATACGGCCGAGGAAGGGATTGGCCTCGAGGATCGTGCCGATCATGCGGAACGGGCCTTCGGCAACGGTGGGCTCGGGGACGTGCTTGAGCACGAGGTCGAGCAGCGGCGCCATGCCTTCGTCCTTCGGGCCTTCCGGATTGACGTTCATCCAGCCATTGCGGCCCGAACCATAGAGGATCGGGAAGTCGAGCTGCTCGTCGGTGGCGTCGAGGTTGGCGAAGAGGTCGAACACCTCGTTCAGCACTTCCTCGTGGCGGCCGTCCGGACGGTCGATCTTGTTGATCGCGACGATCGGCTTCAGACCGACCTTCAGCGCCTTGCCGACCACGAACTTGGTCTGCGGCATCGGACCTTCCGACGAGTCGACGAGAACGATCGCGCCATCCACCATCGAGAGGATGCGCTCCACTTCGCCGCCGAAATCGGCGTGGCCGGGCGTGTCGACGATGTTGATACGCGTTCCCTTCCATTCCACCGAAGTTGCCTTGGCGAGGATGGTGATGCCGCGTTCCTTTTCGATGTCGTTGGAGTCCATCACGCGCTCGGCGACGCGCTGGTTTTCACGGAACGAACCGGACTGTTTCAGGAGCTCGTCGACGAGTGTGGTCTTGCCATGGTCGACGTGCGCGATGATCGCGATATTGCGGATGGACATGGTTTAATCTCTGAGGTTCGGGGCGCGCGGTATGGGGGGCGCCGTCTTCAATGGCCGGGCTCTTACATGTTTTTCCGCAAATGCGAAAGGGGCGGGCTGCAACTCTGTTGCCCGCGCCGCGCGGAGCTCAGCCTCACGACGGGCGCACCGGCGGCAGGGTAATGTTCCAAAGTTCGCGATCTTCCCGGTCCATCAGGCGCACCGTCATCTCCTCGCTCGCCCCGTTTATGTCAACCAGGCCGAAGAACTGCAGGCCGGCCGAGGGCGGCAGGTTGCTCTCGATACCGCCCTTGGAAGACTTGATGAACCGCACCTCCGGTCCGAAGGTCATGTCGAGCGGTTTCGGTCCGTAGGTGCCGGAATGCAGCGGCCCGGAGACGAATTCCCAGAACGGATTGAATTCTTGAAACTTTGCCCGCGACGGATCGTAGTGGTGTGCAGCCGTGTAATGCACGTCCGCGGTCAGCCAGACAACGTTGTGGATGGCGTTGTCGCGCATGAAGGAGAGCAGATCCGCGATCTCCCGTTCGCGCGCCGCAGGCGGGCCATTGAGCCCGTCCGCCACACCTTCATAGCCGAGACTGTTCGAAAAATCGTCCCAGATGACGAGGCCAAGCGGCATATCGCAGGCGATCACCTTCCAGACGGCCTCAGAGGCCGCGAGCTCCCGCCGCAGCCAATCCGCCTGCCGCCAGCCGAAAAGGCCGTTCTCGGTGCCGCCCCGGTTCGGGCTGCGATAGGACCGGAGATCGACGAAGAACACGTCGAGCAGCGGCCCGTAGGCGACTTTGCGGAAGATGCGGCCGGGCTCGGTCGGGAAATACCGGATCGGCGTCATCTCGTGGAAGGCGCGCCGGGCGCGCTGTTCGTAGACGCCGATCTCCTTTTCCGGATAGCGCCGGTCACCCGTGAGGTCGCTCGATTCCGACCAGTTGTTCAAGACCTCGTGGTCGTCCCACTGGAAGAAGGTCGGGCATTGCGTGTTGAAGGACAGGAGGTGCTCGTCGAGCAGATTATATTTCCACTGCCCACGAAACTCTTCCAGCGTGCGCGCCACGTTGCGCTTCTCGTCCGTGACGATGCGGTTCTTCCAGACGCCGCCATCCCGCAGCGGGATTTCATCCGGGATCGGACCATCCGCATAAACGGTGTCACCGGAATGGATGAAAAAGTCCGGCTCGTGGCGCAGCATGGTCGAATAGGTCTTCATGCCGACATCGTCGATGCCCCAGCCCTGCCCGGCGGTGTCGCCCGACCAGACGAAGCGCACCGAGCGCTTGCGCATCGGCGCCGTGCGGAAGCGGCCGACGATCGGCTCTGAGACAAGGTGGCTGGAATAGGGATCGCTGGCGGTGAAGCGATAGAAAATATCCTGGTCCGGCAGGAGGCCCTGCAGCATCGCCTTGACCGTATGATCCGAAGCGCCGAGTGCCTTCTGGACCGGCAGGCGCGTTGCATCGAGAAAGCTTTCGGTCGTCGAATATTCCAGCGTCAGTTCCGCAGGACGATCGACCCGCGCCCAGACCATGCCGGAGGAACAATCGACATCACCCGACTGCACGCCATGGGAAAAGACCGGACTGCCGTGTCGTCGTTTGTAATAGGGAACGGCGAGCGCCGAGGAGGTTGCAAGCGCCCCGGCCCCTGCGGTGAGAAGAAACGAGCGCCGCGTCAGCGTCTCGGGAACAATCGCCATGCCACCTCCGGCCAAGCCCGCGAATCGACGGGCAGACCATGAGTCCTGAGCGTGTCAGTCCAGTAACGGGACGATGACGTTTCACCAAAGTTTCGGTGACGGGACAATGACGCTTTTTACGGCGCCTTGCCTTCTTCCGGCTGTTCGATCGAGTGGCGCATGATCAGCGGCATCTGCGAGAGCGTGAAGAGAATGGTGATGGGCATGGTACCCCAGACCTTGAAGGCGACCCAGAAATCCGTCGAGAAGGAGCGCCAGACCACTTCATTGAGCACCGCGAGAAAGACGAAGAACAGGCCCCAGCGCAACGTCAGCTTGCGCCAGCCCTCGTCGGTGAGCTTGAAGGCGGCGTGGAAGACGTAGCCGAGCAGCGACTTGCCGAAGAGAAGGCCGCCGAGCAGGATCGCACCGAACAGCGAATTGACGATCGTGGGCTTCATCTTGATGAAGGTGTCGTTCTGGAGCCACAGCGTCAGCGCGCCGAAAACGAAGACGACGACGCCCGAGATCAGCGGCATCATCGGCAGGGTGCGCGTCAGGATCCAGGAGACGAGTAGTGTAACCGCCGTCGCCGCCATGAAAAGACCGGTAGCAATGAAGATCGGTTTGCCCATCGCCGCAAGTAGGGGGAATTGCGCGGCAAGCCACTCGCCGCGCGAATTGGCGAAGAAGAACACGACGAGGGGCCCAAGCTCCAGCACCATCTTGAGAAGCGGGCTGATCTTCTCCTCCGCCTTGGCGGGGGCGTCCAGCGTTGCCTTGCTCATGCCTCAACTCCTGCGATCGCTTCCGCGAAATCCTTGGCCTCGAAGGGTTCGAGATCGTCGATCCCCTCCCCGACGCCGATGAAATAGACCGGCAGCTTGTGCTTGGCGGCAATGGCCACAAGAATGCCGCCGCGGGCCGTACCGTCCAATTTTGTCATGATCAGGCCCGTGACGCCCGCAACGTTGCGGAAAATCTCCACCTGGTTCATGGCGTTCTGCCCGGTGGTTGCGTCGAGCGTCTGGAGAACGGTGTGTGGCGCGTCCGGATCGAGCTTGCCGAGCACGCGCACGATCTTTTCCAGCTCCGCCATCAGTTCCGTCTTGTTCTGCAAGCGACCAGCCGTGTCGATGATCAGGACGTCACTCTTCTTCAGCTTCGCCTGCTCATAGGCCTCATAGGCCAGCCCCGCGGCATCCGCTCCGAGTTTCGAGGAGACGATGTCGGACCCGGTGCGCTCCGCCCAGATCTTCAACTGCTCGATGGCAGCCGCGCGGAACGTGTCGCCCGCCGCCATCATCACCTTCAGGCCGGCGCCCGAGAGCTTGGCCGCCAGCTTGCCGATCGTCGTCGTCTTGCCGGTGCCGTTGACGCCGACGACGAGGATGACATGCGGCTTGTGGTTGAGATCGAGCGCCAACGGCTTTGCGACGGGCCCCAGAACCTTGGTGATCTCACTCGCCATGATACGCGAAACATCCGAACCGGTGACATCCTTGCCATAGCGTTCGGAGGCGAGCGTATCGGTGATGCGCAGCGCGGTCTCCACGCCGAGATCGGCCTGGATCAGCAGGTCTTCGAGATCCTGAAGCGTGTCGTCGTCGAGCTTGCGCTTGGTGAAGAGGCTGGTGATCTGCCCGGTGAGCTGCGAGGAGGTGCGAGCAAGCCCGTCGCGCAGGCGCTGGAACCAGGTGCGCTTGACTTGCGGCACCGGAGCCTCCACCGCCAGCTCGCGCGCCGCCGTCGCAAAACCCTTCGGCAGGACGGGCGCCTCGGCTCTCGGCTCGCTGCGCATCGCCTCTTCGAGGACCGGATCCTCCACCTCGGCGGGCGTGGTCTCCTCCACCGGTACGATGTCGTTTTCCGGCTCGGTCACCTCTTCCGTCGCTACAGGCTCGGCCTCGACAATCTCCGCGGCAGGAGCAACAGGCTCTTCCTCGGCGACCTCCTCCACTATCTCGGCAGCAGGCACGTCATCCGCCGGGCCACCGGCAGTCTCGATTTCGGCCGGCGCGACCGGATCCTCCGCAATGGGCAATTCCGGGGCGTGCGGCAGCGGATAGATGTCGGGTTCGGTTTCGTCGGGCACATGGTGCGCCGCTTCAGGATTGGCTGCCTCCGCCTCATCGAGCAGCGCATCCCGTTCTTCAACCGCCACAGGTTCCAGGATTTCTGCAACCGGCTCCGGCGCGGCGTCCTCGACCCTGGCGACAGCAGGCGCCTCCACCTCCGGCTTCTGCTCAGGGGCGGTGTCTTTTCCGAACGTAAATATCTTCTTGATGAAGCCGAGGGCCATGAAGGATGTCCGCTAGTTATGCGAGAGGGCGGTTTCGGGCCGCATCGTCAGGTGTTTTCCATTGTGGCCGGTGATCGTGACCGGCACAAGATCGCGGGCCGCGAGGCCTGCAGCATCGACGAGCGTGAAGTTTTCCGTATGGGCAAGGCCGTTGTTCTCGACAAGGATCATTTCCCGCTTCCCGATCATGGACGCGAGATGGGCCTCGTGAAGCCGTTTTCCAGTCTCACGCAGGCGGCTGGCACGCTCTTTGACGAGCGCACGGTCAAGCTGCGGCATGCGCGCGGCCGGCGTGCCGGGGCGCGGGCTGTAGGGAAAGACATGCAGATGCGCGATGCCGCAATCTTCCGCAAGCCGCGCCGCATTGGCGAACATGTCCTCGGTCTCGGTCGGAAAGCCGGCGATCATGTCAGCGCCGAAGCTGGCCTCCGGGCGAAGCTCCCGCACGCGCCCGCAGAAGGCGCGCGCATCGGCGCTGGAATGGCGGCGCTTCATGCGTTTCAGGATCAGGTCGTCGCCATGCTGGAGCGACAGATGCAGGTGCGGCATGAAGCGCGGCTCGCCCGCGATCAGGTCCCAGAGATGATCATCCGCCTCTATGCTGTCGATCGAGGACAGGCGCAGACGGCGGATATCCGGCACCTGCTTCAAGAGCGTTTTCGCAAGGTAGCCGAGGCTCGGCCCGCCCGGCAGGTCCGCACCGTAGCTGGTGGCGTCGACGCCCGTCAGCACGATCTCGCAATAACCGCTTTCGGTGAGTTTTCGCGCCTGATCGACGACGGCGCCCATCGGCACCGAGCGGGAATTGCCGCGGCCATAGGGGATGATGCAGAAAGTGCAGCGATGGTCGCAGCCGTTCTGGACCTGCACGAAGGCGCGCACATGGCCGTCGATCAGCTTCACCATCTGCGGCGCGGTCTCGCGCACGCTCATGATGTCGTTGACGCGCAGCTTCTCTTCCGCCGAGACGCCGAAATCCGGCAGCGCGCGATAGGCGGCGCTTTTCAGCTTCTCCTCGTTGCCGAGCACGGCATCGACTTCCGGCATCTCGGCAAAGGTATGCTTCTCCGTCTGCGCGGCGCAGCCGGTGACGATGATGCGGGCATGCGGATTGTCGCGCCGCGCGCGGCGGATCGCCTGGCGAGCCTGGCGCACGGCCTCTCCGGTCACTGCGCAGGTGTTCACCAGCACGGCATTGTTGAGCCCCGCCTTCTCGGCTTCGGCACGCATCACTTCCGATTCGTAGGTGTTGAGCCGACAGCCGAAGGTTATGACCGAGACCCCGCTCAAAGGGCGGCCGCCTCGGCATCATCCCGGCGGAAGGCGCCGGTCGAGGGATCGAGCGTGCCCGACCATTCCCATTCGGCCGGCCCGGTCATGAGGACGTGATCGTCCTCGCGCCATTCGATGGTCAGCACGCCGCGGTTCGGGCTGCTCGCGACGGTGATCGCCACTTTGCGGCCCGTGCGGCCCGTGCGTGCGCCGGAAACGCCGGCCGCACAGGCGGCCGAGCCGCAGGCGAGCGTCAGCCCCGCGCCACGTTCCCAGGTGCGCGTCGTCATCGCCTCGGGCGATGTGACCTGCGCCAGCGTGATATTCGCCTTTTCGGGGAACATAGGGTGGTTTTCGAGCAGCGGGCCGAAGCGGTCGAGATCGAAGCTCATCGGATCGCGATCGACCCAGAAGACGGCATGGGGATTGCCCATCGACATCGCCGCGGGCGAGTGCAGCACCGGCGCGTCGATCGGCCCGATCTGCAATTCGATGCGGCTTGTATCGAAGAATTCTTCGGCAAGCGGGATGCGGTCCCATTCGAAGACCGGCTTGCCCATGTCGACCGAGATCGTGCCGTCTTCATGTTCGACAGCGTTGAGAATGCCGGCGACGGTCTGGAAGGTGAAAACCTTCTTGCCCATCTCGGCAGCCAGCGCCTGCACGACGCAGCGCGTGCCGTTGCCACAGGCCTGCGCCTTGGAGCCGTCGCAATTGATGATGTCGATGAACGCATCGGTGCCGTCGACCTTCGGGTCGTGGATCGCCATGATCTGGTCGAAGCGGGTGGCGGGATCAGCATTGAGGGCGATCGCCGCCTGCGGCGTCACGACATCGCCGCGGCCGCGCATGTCCACGACCAGGATCAGGTTTCCCAGCCCGTTCATCTTCGCGAAATCGACCGTCTTTGTCATCACACTCTGCCCGTTTGGGCCGAACACGCCCATTGCGCGCGTATATGGCCGAAAAGCCCGCGGATTTCCAGTGCCTCGCTCAGACCGCGGCCGCGGGAACCTCGAACACCTCACCCGGCCGGAGCGCACGAAACCGTTCGCGGGCGATGCCGGCCGCATCGAGTGCCGCCGCCAGCGCGGCAAGCGGCTCGTCGATCGCCTCGTTCGTCAGCCGGAAGGTACCCCAATGATGACCCGCGACATAGGCCGCACCGGAGGCGGCCATGCCCTGAACCGCCTCGTCCGGGTTCTGATGCTGCGGACGCATGAACCAGCGCGGCTCATAAGCGCCGAACGGCAGGTTGGCGAGCCGGATTGCACCGTGTTTCTCGCGGATCTTCCGATAGTTGATGCCCTTGTGAAAGCCCGTATCGCCGATGTGGTAGATTTTGCCGCCCGGCGTCTCCACGAGGAAGGCGGACCAGAGCGCCATACGCCGGTCGCCGAGCCCGCGCGCCGACCAGTGATGGCAGGGCTCGCAGTGAAGCGTCACGCCCTCGGCCACTGCCAACACGCCACCCCAATCCATCGTCGTGATCAGCGCCTTGTCGACCGACGGCGCGATGATCCGGTCATTGCCGAGCGGCGTGACGATACGGCACTGGTCCCGCTCCGCGAGCACTTTCAATGTCGCAAGGTCGAGATGGTCGTAGTGATTGTGCGTGACAAGCACGAGGTCGATCTTCGGCAGATCGGCAAGGCGGATACCTGGCGGATTGACTCGTTTGGGACCGGCGAAGGTGAAGGGGCTGGCGCGGTCGCTCCAGACGGGATCGGTGAGGATGTTGAGGCCCGCCGTCTGGATGAGCACCGCCGCATGGCCAACCAGCGTCACGACGAGGCGATCACCGGCAACGCGCGCCTCCGGCACGGCGGCTGGAAAGGGGCTCGGCCAATTGGCCGGCCAGGCCGCTCGCCCGCCCCCGAACTGCCAGCGCATCAGCTCGAAGAAGTTGTTCGGCTCCTCGCCATCCGGATTGAAGAAATGCGCACCGTTGAAATGATCGCTGGCCGGCCCCTCGTAATAACGATTGGCCGCAAAGGTGCGGCTCGCAAAGGCGCCGCCCGCCAGCGTCGCCAGCGCGCCAAGGCTCGACCATTTGAGAAACGTACGACGGTTCATTGACGAAAGATAAGGTGCGCCAGGCCATGCTGCAACGCGACGGCATGGCTTCGCGAAAATGTTACGAACCGCCGGATTTACCCGCCGTCCTTGACTTTCCAACCTCTTTGCTGTTTAAGCCGCGCCATCAGCGACAAGTGACGATGCTTGAAGCCGCCGACCGGGACCCAATGCGGTATAAACAGATCCCGGAGGTCAACACCCGACAGCGCGATGCGCCCTCGGGTGCTTTTTGGCTTTGCGTCTTGTTTTTGTCACCGATGGCACCGACGTTTCCGCTACCTGCGGAAACAAGAAGGATGACGTGATGTTTGAAACACTCCAGGACCGCCTTGGCTCCATTCTGAATGGATTGACAGGCCGTGGCGCGCTCTCCGAGGCGGATGTCTCGGCGGCGCTGCGCGAGGTCCGCCGTGCGCTTCTCGAAGCGGACGTGGCGCTGGAAGTGGTGCGTTCCTTCACCGATGCAGTGCGCGAAAAGGCCGTCGGCGCGGAAATCCTGAAGTCGATCAAGCCCGGCCAGATGGTCGTCAAGCTCGTGCATGACGAGCTGATCTCGATGCTCGGCTCCGAGGGCGTGTCGATCGACCTCAATGCCGCCGCTCCGGTCGTCATCATGATGGTCGGCCTGCAGGGCTCCGGTAAAACGACCACCTCTGGCAAGATCGCCAACCGGCTGAAGACGCGCGACAAGAAGAAGGTTCTGATGGCCTCGCTCGACACGCGCCGTCCGGCCGCGCAGGAGCAGCTTCGCCAGCTCGGCGTGCAGACCGGCATCGATACGCTGCCGATCATTGCCGGCCAGTCGCCGACCGATATCGCCGCGCGCGCCGTGCAGGCCGCAAAGCTCGGCGGCCATGACGTCGTCATCCTCGACACCGCCGGCCGTACCCATATCGACGAGCCGCTGATGATCGAGATGGCGGAGATCAAGCGGAAGTCCAATCCGCACGAAATCCTGCTCGTCGCCGATGCGCTGACCGGCCAGGACGCCGTCAACCTCGCCCGCAATTTCGACGACCGCGTCGGCATCACCGGCCTCGTCTTGACCCGCATGGACGGTGACGGCCGCGGCGGTGCGGCCCTTTCCATGCGCGCCGTCACCGGCAAGCCGATCAAGCTGATCGGCGTCGGCGAAAAGATGGGCGAGCTGGAGGAATTCCACCCCCGCCGCGTCGCCGACCGCATCCTCGGCATGGGCGACATCGTCTCGCTCGTCGAGAAGGCCGCTGAAAACATCGACGCCGAGAAGGCGGCCGCCATGGCCGCCAAGATGGCCAAGGGCAAGTTCGACCTGAACGACCTCGCCGACCAGCTGCGCCAGATGCAGAAGATGGGCGGCATGGGCGGCATCATGGGGCTGATGCCCGGCATGGCCGGCATGAAGGACAAGATGTCCGCCGCCGGCCTCGACGACAAGCTGTTCGGCCGCCAGATCGCCATCATCAATTCGATGACCAAGGCCGAGCGCGCCAACCCCGACATGCTCAAGCATTCCCGCAAGAAGCGCATCGCCGCCGGCTCCGGCACGGATGCGGCCGACATCAACAAGCTTCTGAAGATGCACCGCCAGATGGCGGACATGATGAAGATGATGGGCGGCAAGAAGGGCGGCATGATGAAGCAGATGATGGGCGGTCTTGCCAGCAAGATGGGCCTTGGCGGCATGGGCGGCATGCCCGATCTCTCCAGCATGGACCCGAAGCAGCTCGAAGCGCTCGCCAAGCAGGCGGAAGCCGCCGGCATCAAGCCGGGCGGCATGCCGGGCCTTGGCGGCGGCGGTGGCCTTCCGGGCCTCGGTGGCGGGCGCTTGCCCGGTCTCGGCGGCCTGCCGGGTCTTCCCGGCCTGCCCAAGAAGAAGTGAGGGAATTGCCGATGACGATCGACCAAGAGGTCAAGAAGCAATTGGGGGAATACCGGCAGTCGATCGACAATATCGACGCGGCCCTTGTGCATATGCTCGCCGAACGCTTCCGCTGCACCCAGGCGGTGGGCGTCCTGAAGGCGACGCATGAACTGCCGCCGGCCGATCCGGCGCGCGAGGAATACCAGATCGAACGCCTCCGCAGCCTGGCGAAGGATGCAAATCTGGATCCGGATTTCGCGGAGAAGTTCCTGAACTTCATCATCCGCGAGGTGATCCGGCACCATGAAGCCATTGCCGCTGAACACAGCGGCGTCAACCAGAACACCGCTTGAAAAAAGCGGCCACGTCACATCCAAGGAGTAATGACATGTCCCTGAAAATCCGTCTCGCCCGCGGTGGCTCCAAGAAGCGCCCGTACTACCAGATCGTCGTTGCCGACGCCCGCTCGCCGCGCGACGGCCGCTTCCTGGAAAAGCTCGGTTCCTGGAACCCGATGCTCGGCAAGGACGACGCCAACCGCGTCCAGATCGATGCCGACCGCGCCAAGGAATGGCTTGCCAAGGGCGCCCAGCCGACCGACCGCGTTGCCCGCTTCCTCGATGAAGCCGGCGTCGTGAAGCGCGACACCCGCAGCAACCCTGAAAAGGCAAAGCCGGGCAAGAAGGCGCTCGAGCGCGCTGCCGAAAAGAAGCAGAAGGAAGAAGACGCCGCTGCTGCCGCCGCTGGCGAATAATCTTTCGCGACGAGCCTCCCCTCCGTCATGCTCGGGCTTGACCCGGGCATCCACCCGCCGCACATGAGGCGTGGATGACGTCAGCGGATGGGCGAGGTTCTTTACCAAGCTGACGGGCGGCGCTTCACGCCGCCCGTTTTCATTTGGAGCCTTGCCACGAACATCGTAAGAGGCTCCACAAACCACACGGAACCAAACCATGGCGAAATTGGAAAATCCCGTCCTCATGGGCACCGTCGGCGCGGCGCAGGGCCTGCGTGGCGAAGTCCGTGTGAAATCCTACACGATCGACCCGACGGCGATCGGCGACTACGGCCATCTGCATACCGAGGACGGCCGGTCTTTCGAGGTGCTCGAAGTGCGCGAGGCGAAGAACGTCGTCGTGGTGCGTTTTCGCGGCATCAACGACCGCAACGCCGCCGAGGCACTGAACGGTACCGACCTCTACATCGAGCGCGACAACCTGCCGGACGAGGAGCTGGACGAGGACGAGTTCTTCTACGCCGATCTTGAAGGGCTGGAAGCCGTCGATACCGCCGGCCGCAGCCACGGCAAGGTGACCGGCATCTTCGATTTCGGCGCCGGCGATCTTCTCGAGCTCAAGGGGCCGGGCAAACGGCCCGTGCTCATTCCCTTCTCCGAAGCGGCCGTACTGGAGATCGACGTCGAAGGCGGGCGCCTTCTGATCGATGCCGTCGCCGCAGGCCTGGAAGAGGAAGAGAACGAAGGTCCAGGCAGCAGGCGCCGCCGTCCGCCGCAAGAAGACGGCGGGGAATGACGTGGCTTTCCGCGCCACCATCCTGACGCTCTATCCGGAGATGTTCCCGGGTTTTCTCGGCCAATCGCTTTCCGGCAAGGCGCTCGTCCGCGGCGACTGGGCGCTCGACTGCGTGCAGATCCGCGATTTCACCACCGACCGCCACCGCACCGTCGACGACACACCGGCCGGCGGCGGCGCGGGCATGGTGCTGAAGCCCGACGTTCTCGCCCGTGCCATCGACCATGCCTCCGACGGAGACAGCCGTCCGCGCCTCTTGATGAGCCCTCGCGGCCGTCCCCTGACGCAGGCGCGCGTGCGGGAACTGGCGGCGGGCGACGGCGCAATCATCGTCTGCGGTCGCTTCGAGGGGGTCGACCAGCGCGTCATCGATGGCCGCCAGCTCGAAGAGGTCTCGATCGGTGACTACATCCTCTCCGGCGGCGAGCCGGCGGCGATGATCCTGCTCGACGCCATCGTCCGTATCCTGCCGGGCGTCATGGGCAATGTGCTCTCGGGCGAGCATGAGAGCTTCGAAGGTGGGTTGCTGGAGCACCCGCACTATACCCGCCCGCAGGTCTGGGAAGGCATGGAGATTCCCGGTGTCCTCACCTCCGGTCACCATGCGGCGATCGAAAAGTGGCGACGCAAGGAGGCAGAGACGCTGACGCGCGAGCGACGGCCGGATCTTCTCGCCACTCAGCCCGTCACGAAATAATAGATCGTCAACGCGATACCGACCGCGACGACCAGGCCGCGGATGACCGGCTGCGGCACGCGCCGTGCCGCCCAGACTCCGGACCAGCCGCCGAGCGCCGCCGCCGGCACCATGACCGCCGCTTGCGGCCAGCCGACCACATTGCCACTGGCAAAAACGACGATCGCCATGCCGGCAATCACCACGGCAAGGAAGTTCTTCAGCGCATTCAGGCGATGGTAGTCACCGCCCTTGGTGAGACCGAGAACGGCGAGCGTCATGATGCCCATGCCGGCGCCGAAGAAGCCGCCATAGATAGAGGTGACGAACTGGCCGACAAGGCCGAACGGCGTGATCGGCTTTTCCGGGCTCAGCGTCTTGGGCTTCAGATAGGGTCCGGCGGCGAAGATGGCGGTCGCCGCCAACAACAGCCATGGCACCAGCGCCCGGAAGGACGGGTTGGAGAGCGACAACAGCAGCAGCGCCCCGGCAAGCCCGCCGACAAGCGAGAGCGCCCCGAGCAGCGCAGCCTCGCGCCAGTCGGCCCTGATCTCCTTGGCATAGGCAAGCGAGGAGGTGACGTAGCCGGGGAACTGGGTGATCGAGGACGTGGCATTGGCAACGATCGGCGGCAGGCCGGCCAGTGTCATCGCACCAAAGGTGAGGAAGGTGCCGCCACCGGCAATCGCATTGACCACGCCGGACAGGAACCCGGCAACGAACAGCAAAACGGCATCGGCAAGCGTCATAATCTTTCCACCCGCAGCCGCAAAGAAGCGCGGCCTCCTCCGCAAAGCGTGATAACGTGGTGCCGCTGGCCCGGCAAGGCCCGAAAAACCGCCTTTCCCGTGCGGATTCTTTCGCATCGGGGATGACAAGCCGGTTCGATTGGTGTATTGGCCCGCACGGACTTGGGATTACCTCCCGCCGACCTGCAATCAAAGAATGGCGAATCCGCTCCGTCCGGCAACGGACTAACCGAATGAGGCATGACCTCTCAAGGTGACCGTCGAGCGCTCTGGCTGTTTCAGAAGAACCACGAAGGTTAGACCGATGAACATCATCCAGCAGCTCGAAGCCGAACAGGCCGCGAAGATCGAAGCTAAGCGCACCCTCCCGGAATTCTCCCCGGGCGACACCGTGCGCGTCAACGTCCGCGTCACGGAAGGCACGCGTACCCGCGTACAGGCCTATGAAGGCGTCTGCATCGCCCGTTCCGGCGGCGGCATCAACGAGAGCTTCACCGTCCGCAAGATTTCCTACGGCGAAGGCGTCGAGCGCGTATTCCCGGTTTACTCGCCGCTCGTCGAAAGCGTCGAAATCGTCCGCCGCGGTAAGGTCCGCCGCGCCAAGCTCTACTACCTGCGCGATCGTCGCGGCAAGTCGGCTCGTATCGTCGAGAACACCGGTACGCGCGCCCGCAAGCTGAACGACGCCGAGCGCCAGGCTGTTGCCGAGGAAAAGGCCCGTCTCGAAGCCGAGAAGGTAGCAGCCGCCCAGGCACTCGCCGCTGAAAAGGCCGCAGCAGAAGCTGCCGAAGCCGCAAAGGCTGCGGAAGCCGCCGCCGAATAATCCGGCAGCGCGTCCATTCGAAAAAGCCGTCGGCCTGGCCGGCGGCTTTTTTGTTTCAAGGAAAAGCCTTTGCACGCAAGCGCCGTGCTTGCCTCCCAGCCTGAACCTGTGAGAGTGTTCCGCCGCCACAATTTCAGGAGCATGTTTTGATGTTTTCCCGCCGCGCCGTTCTCGCAGGCCTTGCCGCCGCCGCCCTCATGCCCGCCGTCACCTTCGCCGCGGACCTGCCCGACCTCGCCGGCAAGACCGTCGTCGTCGTCACGGAAAACGCCTATCCGCCGATACAGTTCATCGATCCCAAGACCGGAAAACAGATCGGCTGGGAATATGACGCGATGGACGAGATCGCAAAGCGGCTGAACTTCAAGGTCGAATACCAGAACGCCAGCTGGGACACGATGATCCAGGCGGTCTCCGACAACCAGTACAACATCGGCATGACCGGCATCACCATCAAGGAAGACCGCAAGGAGAAGGTCGATTTCTCCGACCCCTATATGCGCTCGCAGCAGTTCATGCTGGTACGTGGCGACGAAGAACGCTTCAACGATGCAAAATCCTTCGCGGCGCTGACTGACGGTCTGATCGCCGCTCAGCCCGGCACCTCGCCCTTCTACACCGCCGTCTATGAAATCCTCGACGGCAACGAGCAGAACCCGCGCATCAAGCTGTTCGAGACCTTCGGCGCAACGGTCCAGGCGCTGCAGGCCGGCGACGTCGATCTCGTGCTCACCGACAGCGTGGCTGCCAAGGGCTATGTCGATGCCTCGGGCGGCAAGCTGAAAGTGGTCGGCGGGCCGCTCGGCACCGAGGATTTCGGCTTCATCTTCCCGAAGGGATCCGACCTCGTCGCCCCGGTCAACGCGGCGATCGCCGCGCTGAAGGCGGACGGCACGCTCGACAATCTCAACAAGAAGTGGTTCCTCGACTACAAGATGGGTCAGTAGCGGGCTGCCATGGCTCCCGTTTCCTCTGACACGGTGAAGGGCGACTATCCCTGGTGGCTGGTCGCCCTCGGCGTCATCGCGCTTGCTCTTGCCGGCATCATCATCGCAAACGATCTCTATGCGCAGGTCTTCGGTGTCGTGCTGAAAGGGCTGTGGGTGACGATCTTCGTGACCCTCGTCGCCTTCCTGCTCGCCACGATGCTCGGCCTCGGCATCGCCCTCATGGCGCTCTCCGAAAGCAAGGTGCTGCGCCAGATCGCCCGCTTCTACACGGAGGTGATCCGTGGCGTTCCGGTGCTCGTCCTGCTCTTCTACATCGCCTTTGTCGGCGCGCCGGCACTGGTGGCGGTGATCAACTTCGCGATCGGGCCGCTTATTGCCGCCGGCACCATGGAGCCGATGCAGGTGCGTGACCTTTCGCTGATGTGGCGGGCGATCATCGCGCTGATGATCGGCTATTCGGCCTTCATCGCCGAGGTTTTTCGCGCAGGCATCCAGTCGGTCGACAAGGGGCAGATCGAGGCGGCGAAGGCGCTTGGCCTGTCGCGCTTCCAGCGCTTCCGGCTGGTCGTCTTTCCGCAGGCCGTGCGCGTCATCCTGCCACCGCTCGGCAATGACTTCGTGGCGATGGTGAAGGATTCGTCGCTCGTCTCCGTACTCGGCGTCGCCGACATCACCCAGATGGGCAAGGTCTACGCGTCGGGCTCCTTCCGCTTCTTCGAGACCTACTCCATCGTCGCCTATGTCTATCTTATCCTGACCATCGGCCTTTCCCTGGCCCTGAGGGCGCTGGAAAGGCGCTTGCGGCGGGCTTAGAACGCGTCAGCGGGCAAGGATGATCAGGCGGTCATTGGCACCGAACGTCACCTTGTCCGATTTCGCCGGATTGACCACGACCCCGCCCATGTTGCGCGGGTCGTGGCCGGACACGCCCGCGCGGCTGTAACCGAGGGCGACTTCGCCGCGGATAAGCGCAGCCAGCGTCACGGTGTAGAAATTCACCGGCCGATCGATGGCGATGTAATCGGTCACGGGGCGCATGTAGATTTCGGACCCGTCCTCGTCGAGCAGCTCGTCGAAGATCTGCGCCATCAGCTCGTTCTCCGAAGCCTGCGCCAGCATGAGGCTGACCAGCTTGTTGCTGACGACGAAGTCGTCGGCGCGCGTCACGGCTGCGAGGTTGCGGTTGCGCACATCGATCATCTCGCTGACGATGCCGATATGCTGGTTGGCCGCATCGGCGATCTTGCGAAGCTGCAGCAGGGTGACGAGCGTCGTGGTATCGGCCGGCTGGGCTGCCATGTCGTCGCTGTAGCCGAGCACCAGCACATGATCATAAGAGGGCACGTCGAGCGCATCGAGTGCCGCACGGTTGGTCGTATCGATGACCGCGCAGCGGACCGCAAGGTTCTCCGTCAGATAGGACAGCCCCGCGACCACGCTCTCCAGGCCCGGTGTATTGGCCGCGATCATCAGCTCAGATCCCGGCGCGACATACCGCGACAGCTCCTGCGTGATGATCGGCCCTCGCCGGTTCCAGCCGAGCAGCAGCGTGCGTTCCGAGGTGGGCTGGTGATGGACGGGCGGGCGTACGATCTCCCGGTCGACCTCGAAATCCCCGCTGCGCAGCTTGATCATCGCATCGTCCTCGGCAATGAGGATCGCCCGCTCGCCGGCGGCGATCGGTCGGCTTGTCGGCGGGTTGAGATGCACCACGCCGTCTGTGTCGCAGATGCCGATCAGCGTCGAGGTATCGTAGGACATGACCGCATTGCCGAAGGACTTGCCGACGATCGCCGGTTGCTCGACCGCATAGATCTCAGACCCGTCGAAGTCGAGCAGTTCCGTATAGACGGCGGAAAGGCCCGCCTGCCGGCTGGAGCTGACGACAATGCGCGAGATCAGCTCGTCGGCCAGCACGAGCTGCAGTTCCGAACCGCCGACGATGCGCGCAACTTCCGCATTCTTGGCGTCGCGGATTTCCGCAGCGATCTGGTAGGGCTCCTTGCGCCGGTCCGGATCGTTGACCAGCGCCAGCACCGTCTTGATGACCTCGGAATCCGCATAATCGCTTTCCGGCGACAGCACGATGATCGAACGCGAGGCCTGCGGGTTGACGATGTTGACGTCATAGAGGTCCGTCGGATCGCCGCTGCGGCAGATGATGCGGGTGTTGCCGAGATCGGCGATCTTGTCGGCGATCTCGTCCTCCATCTCCACCTTGTCCTTGCTCGCCATGATGACGATACGCGGGTTGCGGCGGCTCTGGTTGGCAATGACAAGCTCGGAAATCACGTCGAAGATCGAGGGCGACCAGTTGAAGATGATCGTGTGCTCCTTTTCGAGCACGTGCGAGCGACCCTTGCGCAACTCGTCCAGCTTCTCGTCAAGACCCGAGCTGAGAACACCGATAAGCGCGGAGAAGACGAAGATGCCGGCGACCGTGACGACGAGTGACACGCCGCGGAAGCTCCAGCCGGCATCGCCGCCCATCGTGCCGGCGTCCATGGTGCGCATCAGGGATTCCCAGGCACCCTCGATGAAGGAGACGGGCTCACCCCCTTCCGGAGTGATTCCGGTCAAGGCGAGAAACAGGCCGGCGATGACGATGACGATCAGCGAAATGACCGCAAGCCAGCCGATAAGCGCGATCGGCCCTGCTGCCATGCTCTTGTCGAACTGGTAGCGCAGGCGATCCCGCCAGGTAATCATCTTCATCTATGTCCCCTCATGCCGGCTCTCCGCCGGGATACGTCTATCGAGTCTCAAAAATTCGTGATCGCGGCAAGAAGGGCGGCCGGAAATTTTCGGAAGAAGCGTAAATGGCCGCCGCCGCGCGTCAACTTGCCGAGCCTTCGAAAAATCGCTATATGCGGAGGTATGGAATCCAAGTTCGGATGCACGGAAAAGCATGTCGTCGTGCTGCAGGATCACAAGCGCCTGCCGGCACGCTTCTTTGCGCGTGTCTTCGGGGCGCTCATCAGCCGCCTATCCTGACCGTTTGCGGTCCAGCGAGCCGCGTGCTCGCCAACGTCCTACACCCTTCAACATGCCCAGAAACTGCCAAGACGGATGAAGAGCCATGAGCGCACCCCGTACCCTCTATGACAAGATTTTCGACGACCACATCGTCAGCCGCCAGGAAGACGGAACCTGTCTTCTCTACATCGACCGTCACCTCGTTCACGAAGTGACGTCGCCGCAGGCCTTCGAAGGCCTGCGCATGGCCGGCCGCAAGGTGCGTGCGCCGGAGAAGACGCTCGCCGTCGTCGATCACAACGTCCCCACCTCGCCGGATCGCCACCAGGGCATCAAGAACGAGGAGAGCCGCATCCAGGTCGAGGCGCTCGCCAACAATGCCGCGGAATTCGGCGTCGAATATTATTCGGAAAAGGACGTGCGCCAGGGCATCGTGCACATCGTCGGCCCCGAGCAGGGCTTTACCCTGCCGGGTATGACCATCGTCTGCGGTGACAGCCACACCTCCACGCACGGCGCTTTCGGCGCGCTGGCGCATGGTATCGGCACGTCGGAAGTCGAGCACGTGCTCGCCACGCAGACGCTGATCCAGAAGAAGGCGAAGAACATGCTGGTGCGCGTTGACGGCCAGCTGCCGCCGGGCGTCACTGCCAAGGACATCATCCTCGCCATCATCGGCGAGATCGGCACGGCCGGCGGTACCGGCCACGTCATCGAGTTTGCCGGCGAGGCAATCCGCTCGCTGTCGATGGAAGGCCGCATGACGATCTGCAACATGACGATCGAAGGCGGCGCCCGCGCCGGCCTCATCGCACCGGACGAAAAGACCTTCGAATATATCAAGGGCAAGCCGCGCGCGCCGAAGGGCCAGGCGCTGGACATGGCGATCGACTATTGGAAGACGCTCTACACGGAAGACGGCGCGCATTTCGACCGCGTGGTCGTGCTCGATGCCGGCAACCTGCCGCCGATCGTCTCCTGGGGTTCCTCGCCGGAAGACGTCGTCTCCATCGAGGGCGTCGTGCCGAACCCGGACGCCATCGAAGATGAAACGAAGCGCGCCTCCAAGTGGCGCGCACTCGACTATATGGGCCTGAAGCCGGATACCAAGATCACCGACATTGCCATTGATCGGGTCTTCATCGGCTCGTGCACCAATGGCCGCATCGAGGACCTGCGCGCCGTCGCTGCCGTTGTCGAAGGCAAGACGGTGGCCTCCACCGTCAACGCCATGATCGTTCCGGGCTCCGGCCTCGTGAAGGAGCAGGCGGAGGCCGAAGGCCTCGACAAGATCTTCAAGGAAGCAGGCTTCGACTGGCGCGAGCCGGGCTGCTCCATGTGCCTTGCCATGAACGACGACCGCCTGAAGCCGGGCGAGCGCTGCGCATCGACCTCGAACCGTAACTTCGAGGGCCGCCAGGGCTTCAAGGGCCGCACGCACCTCGTTTCCCCGGCCATGGCCGCTGCTGCTGCGATCGCCGGCCATTTCGTCGATATCCGCGACTGGACGTGATCCCGGCGTCATTGCCGATATGATAGAAGGCCGGGAGCATGCTCCCGGCCTTTTCGTTTGAAGGAGAAATTCCCATGAAACACCTTCTCCTCCTGCGCCACGCCAAATCCGCCTGGCCGGATGGCGTCGAGGACCACGACCGCCCCCTCGCCGACCGTGGCCGCCGCGATGCCCCACGCATGGGTGCGCACATTTCTGCAGCGGGACTCAACCCGGATTTCACGCTGGTCTCTTCCGCCCGCCGCACGCAGGAAACCTGGGCTCTCATCGCCCCTGCCCTCGCTAAGCCCTGCCCGTCCCGCACGGTGACGGCGATCTACGAAGCTGATCCTGCGGCCATCCTCAAGGCCATCCATGAAGCGCCGGCAGAAAGCAGGACGCTGCTGGTCATCGGCCACAATCCAGGTTTCGAGGATCTGGTGGCTTTGCTGGCACCTGAGGGCGAGGCGGGTGCGCTAGCCCGGCTAGGCACGAAGTATCCAACGGCAGGCCTTGCCGTGATCGCCTTCGATATCGAGGCGTGGGCGGATGCTGCGCCTGGAAAGGGAAGGCTTGACGCCTTCGTGACGCCGAAGACCTTGCCGTAAGGAAAGCTTGAAGCCTGCAACATCCTCCAACGCTGGCCCACGGGGCGGCTTCTCGCCCTATCCCAACCTCTCCTTCGTCATGCCGGCCTTGAGCCGGCATCCAGCGCGCGCAAGTCCTTACGCGGGAAAACACTTTCGCCGGAGCGGTGTATCCGCTCGCCGCGCAGACGCGCGACGGCTGTCCCCCGGATCTAGTCCGAGGTGACGGGAGAGAGTTGGGCGCGCCATTGAACGGTTTCGCCTGCCGCCGCGTCATTCCATGACTGATGGCAAGCGTCACCCGAGCTCCATCAGAACGTTGCCGTCATCGGATCAGGCCCGATACGCTTTCCATCCTTTTCGAGGCTCGCCAAGATCGCCATGTCCTCGTCGTCGAGCCTGAAATCGAACACCTTGAAGTTCTCCACGATGCGCGAGGGCGTCACGGATTTCGGGATCACCACCAGCCCGTTGTCGATATGCCAGCGGATGATGACCTGTGCCGGCGTGCGACCATGTTTTGCCGCAACCCTGGCTACGACAGGGTTTTCCAGGAGCGTGCCCTGGCCGAGTGGGCTCCAGGACTGGGTGACGATCCGGTGCTTCTCATGATAGGCCCGCGCGTCCTTCTGGGGGAAATCCGGATGCAGCTCGATCTGGTTGATGACCGGGGTGATACCGGTCTCGTCGATCAGCCGCTGCAGGTGCTCCGGATAGAAATTGGACACGCCGATCGAGCGGGCGCGACCTTCCTTCTGGAGCTGGATGAAGGCCTGCCAGCTGTCGACATACTGGTCGCGCTTCGGCGCCGGCCAGTGGATGAGATAGAGATCGACATAATCGGTGCCGAGCCGCTTCAGGCTCGCGTCGAAGGCCTTTAGCGTCGCATCGTAACCCTGCTCGGAGTTCCAGAGTTTCGTCGTCAGGAATATCTCCGAACGAGCGACCCCGGAGGTACGGAGGCCTTCGCCGACACCCTCCTCGTTTTCATAGATGGCGGCCGTATCGATATGCCGATAGCCGGCATCGAGCGCGGCCTTGACCGCGGTTCCGGCCGTGTCGTTCGGGGTCTGCCAGACGCCAAGGCCGACCTGGGGAATGCTGTTGCCGTCGTGAAACAGGATTGTCGGTTGATCGCTCATCAGAATCTCTCCGTGAAAAAATGGCGTGCTTGAACCCGGGCGGGTTTCCCGTGGCACCTTGAAGCCCGGCGACGGTCGAGGCTGATATAGGCTCCGCATCGCAGCATTTCAGCCCGTCGCCGACAAAATCCTCAAAGCACGCGCACGACCGTGCCACGCCGCAGATAGGGCATGATGCGCAGCATGTCCCGCTGCGCAAGGGCGATGCAGCCGGCCGTCGGTTCATAACCGGGACGGATGAGATGGAAGAAGATCGCCGAGCCGGCATTTCGTCGGCGCGCAGTCACGTTCCAGTCGAGCACCAGGCAGATGTCGTAGAGCTCGTCCTTGCGCTGCATCTCCTCGTGACTCGGCTTGAAGGGTCCGCGCACGAGGCGGTTGTAGGACGGATGCTCCGGCGCGTCGCACCAGAGCATATCGGGCCGGATACGCCGGAGCGCCAGCCGGCTTTGCGGCCGGGACAGGCGGTCGCCGCGCACAAAGCCGGAGAGAAGCGGCATGGCGGCGATCGGCGTCGCACCGTCCCCCTCCCGCTTGCGGGCGGTAACGCCGGAACGGCCGATGGCGGCGGGCAGGCGCAGGGGGCCGACCTGGACGATGGCGCGTGTTTTCCTGCCTGGTGCCGGGCGCACCAGGATCGTCTTCACGCAATGTTCAGGAAATGTGATCCGGCTCATGTCGCTCCGCCATATTCGCGCCTTGTGGTAACCTGACTGGCTAAGCCATGGGCGGGCTTGCCAAAAGTCCCAATTCCCTTACTTTCCAGAGGAATGCCGAGAGGTAAAGCATGACATCCCGCACAATCCTACTTGTCGATGACGACAACGATCTTCGCGAGACGCTCGTCGAGCAGCTTTCGCTCTACGAGGAATTCTCGACGCTCGAGGAAACCACCGCCGGCAAGGGCATCCAGACTGCCCGCGCCAACCAGATCGATCTCCTGATCATGGACGTCGGCCTGCCTGATATGGACGGCCGCGAAGCCGTGAAACTGCTGCGCAAGGGCGGCTTCAAGGCGCCGATCATCATGCTGACCGGCCACGACACCGATTCGGACACGATCCTCGGCCTTGAGGCCGGCGCGAACGACTATGTGACGAAACCCTTCCGCTTCGCCGTTCTGCTCGCGCGCATCCGCGCCCAGCTGCGCCAGCACGAGAGCAGCGAAGACGCCACTTTCACGGTCGGCCCCTACACGTTCAAGCCCGGCCAGAAGCTGCTGACGCTGGAAAACGGCCAGAAGATCCGCCTGACCGAGAAAGAGGCGGCGATCATCCGCTATCTCTACCGTGCCGACCAGAAGGTGGTAACGCGCGACGTGCTGCTCGAAGAGGTCTGGGGCTATAATTCCGGCGTCACGACCCACACGCTGGAGACCCATGTCTATCGCCTGCGCCAGAAGATCGAACGGGACCCTTCCAATGCGGAGATTCTCGTGACAGAGAACGGCGGTTACAAGATCGTACCTTAGAATTTCACGCAGTTCCGGGCGGAAAACCGCTTCGCACCTTTCCTGGAATTGCTTTTGAGGAGCGCCCGCCGTGGGTCTCAGCGACGACATCGCCCTTCTTTCCCGCGTGCCGCTCTTCGCCGGCCTTGCCGACGACAAGCTCCGGCTGATGGCCTTCGGCGCCGAGCGCCGGCGGCTGGTGGAGGGGCAGACGCTGTTTCGCGAGGGCACATCGGCGGATTGCGGCTTCGTCGTCGCCTATGGCGCGTTCCGGCTGACCTCGACGCTACGCGACGGGGCAACGCGGGACGAAGGCACGGCCGGTGCCGGCACCCTGCTTTCCGAACTTGCGATGATTTCCGCCGTCGAGCGCAAATACACGGCCGTGGCGACGGAGGACAGCGAGGTCATCCGCATCAACCGCCCGCTCTTCCGGCGCATGCTGGAAGAGTATCCCGACGTCGCCGTGCTCGTCGATGCCCGCATCCGCGAAAACCTCGCGGCAATGATCAGCTCGATGCGGGGGCTTGCCGGGCGGTTTGCGTGAGGCAAGGCCCCTCATCCGGCCTACCGGCCACCTTCTCCCCGCAAGCGGGGCGAAGGGAATTGCCGCACCGGTTTCCCCAACCAATTCCACGCGTGGGGCACGTTCCCTCTCTCCACTTAGGGTGAAGAGCAAACCACCTCAGAAATCGAATTCGGCAATGACAGGCACATGATCGGACGGCCGCTCCCAGCCGCGGGCCTCGCGAACCACCGCGATGTTGCTGAGGTGCGGCTCGAGGTCGGCGGAAGACCAGATATGGTCGAGGCGGCGACCCTTGTTGGCGGCGACCCAGTCGGCCGAGCGGTAGCTCCACCACGTATAGAGCTTCTCATGGGCCGGTATCTTGCTGCGCATGAGGTCGACCCAGGCCCCCTTCGTCATGACGTCGACCAGGCCCTCCGTTTCGATCGGCGTGTGGCTGACGATCTTGAGGAGCTGCTTGTGCGACCAGACGTCATGTTCCAGCGGGGCGATGTTGAGGTCGCCGACGAGGACCGAGGAAATGCCAGCCTCGGCTTCGGCGTGCAGCAGCTTCATCTCCTCGATGAAATCGAGCTTGTGGCCAAATTTCGGATTGATCGTGCGATCCGGCTCGTCGCCGCCGGCCGGCACATAGAAATTGTGCAGGCGGATCGACTTTCCCTTGTGGTGGAAGAGCACCGAGACATGGCGCGCATCGCCGACGCCGCAGTAGTCCCGCCGCTCGACAAGTTCGGTCAGCGGCAGGCGGGAGACGGTGGCGACGCCGTGATAGCCCTTCTGGCCATGCATGACGATATGCTCGTAGCCAAGCGCCTTCAGCGGCTTTGAAGGGAACTGGTCGTTCGGGCACTTGGTTTCCTGCAGGCACAGGATGTCCGGCGAAAAGGTCTTCAGGAAATGTTCGACGAGCGGCATGCGCAGCCGCACCGAGTTGATGTTCCAGGTCGCAATCGAAAGTGCCATGCCATCGCCCTCAAAAACATCCGGCCCGTTCTCACGGGCCGGTCGGGGCGTCTTAGCGCATGAAGGGCGAAACGGAAACGGCTGCGGCTCGAATTAGCCGCCCTTGTTGCGCACTTCGTCGTAAGGAATGGAGAAAACCTTGTCGTCGAGCTTCATGCCAGTCTTGACATTGAAGATCATCACCGAGGTGTCCTTGCCCTGTGCATCGGTAATGGTCCACTGGCGCAGGTCGTAGGTCTTCGGGTCGAACATCATGGTGATGGTCGAATCGCCGAACATGTTCCGGTCACCGAGCACGATCGTCGTCAGATCCGCCTCTTCCTTCACGCTGCGCACCATCTTGGTGGAAAGGTCGATCTTTTCGCCGAGCAGCAGGTTGAGCGGTGTCTTTGAGAGCGGATACAGGTCCCAGGTCTTCAGCTTGCGATTGCCGATCACGACGGCCTTGCCGTCGGCGATGACGCGCATCGGCGAGGGTTCCTCGTAGTTGAAACGGATCTTGCCGGGGCGGTAGATGTAGAACTTGCCGCCGGTCTGCTCGCCACGCGGGCCGAACTGCACGAATTCACCCATCATCGTTTTCACCGAGGCGAAGTGATCGGCGATCTTCTGGGCGGCACCACTCGCCTGCGCGGAGGCGTCGGTGGGCGCAAACGCCGAAAGGCCGGCTGCAAGCGTGAAGGCCATCAGGCAGGTGAAGCCGCGGCGCGTCAGCGTTCCGGTCGCGCGGCCGTTCTCGGATCGGATCATGTTGGTCTCCTTCATGCGTTTCTCATGCGGGCCAAACGCGGCGCCATAATGGCGTTTCGCCCTGACGCGAGACTTGCCGGTGAAAACGCCGCGGAAGGCGCGCCCGTTCCCGGTCAGCGTCCCGAAATTTCATCCTCGGTCGGCACGAGAATCTCGCGCTTGCCGGCATGGTTCGCCGGGCCGATCAGCCCTTCCTTCTCCATGCGCTCGATCAGCGAGGCGGCACGGTTGTAGCCGATGCCGAGACGGCGCTGGATATAGGAGGTCGATGCCTTGCCGTCGCGCAGCACGACAGCCACCGCCTGGTCATAGGGATCGTCCGAATCGTCGAGATTGGCGGTGCCGGCCGGGCCGCTCCCGCCCTCGCCGTCGTCATCGTCGTCCTCGGTGATCGCATCGAGATATTGCGGCGCGCCCTGCGTCTTCAGATGCGCGACCACCGCCTCCACCTCGCCATCGGAGACGAAGGGACCGTGCACGCGCTGGATGCGCCCGCCGCCGGCCATGTAGAGCATGTCGCCCATGCCGAGCAGTTGTTCGGCACCCTGTTCGCCCAGGATGGTGCGGCTGTCGATCTTCGACGTCACCTGGAAGGAGATGCGCGTCGGGAAGTTGGCCTTGATCGTGCCGGTGATGACGTCGACCGAGGGGCGCTGCGTCGCCATGATGACATGGATGCCGGCCGCGCGCGCCATCTGCGCAAGCCGCTGAACGGCACCTTCGATGTCCTTGCCGGCGACCATCATCAGGTCGGCCATCTCGTCGATGATGACGACGATATAGGGCATGGGCTGGAGATCGAACTCCTCCGTCTCGTACATCGCCTCGCCGGTCTGGCGGTCGAAGCCGGTCTGCACGGTACGGCTGATCTGCTCGCCCTTCGCCAGCGCCTGCTCGACGCGACTGTTGAAGCCGTCGATGTTGCGCACGCCGATCTTCGACATCTTCTTGTAGCGCTCCTCCATCTCGCGGACCGTCCACTTGAGGGCGACGACGGCCTTCTTCGGATCGGTGACGACGGGGGAGAGCAGATGCGGGATGCCGTCATAGACGGAAAGTTCCAGCATCTTCGGATCGATCATGATCAGGCGGCACTGTTCCGGCTTCAGGCGGTACAGCAGCGAGAGAATCATGGTGTTGATGGCGACGGACTTGCCCGAGCCGGTTGTACCGGCAACGAGCAGGTGCGGCATCTTGGCGATGTCGGAAATCACCGGCTCGCCGCCGATCGTCTTGCCGAGCGCCATGGCGAGCTTGGCCTTCGAGGTCTCGAAATCGCGGCTGGCGATGAGTTCGCGCAGGTAGACCGTCTCGCGGCTCTGGTTCGGCAGTTCGATGCCGATGGCGTTGCGGCCCGGCACGACGGCGACGCGGGCGGCGATCGCGCTCATCGAGCGGGCGATGTCATCGGCAAGACCGATGACACGCGATGACTTGATGCCGGGGGCCGGCTCCAGTTCGTAGAGCGTAACGACCGGGCCGGGCCTGACATGGATGATCTCGCCCTTGACGCCGAAATCTTCCAGCACGCCTTCCAGCATGCGGGCGTTCTGCTCCAGCGCATCGGCCGAAAGGGTCATGTCGCGCACCTGGCCCTTCGGCTCGGCGAGCAGGTGGATCGGCGGCAGGGCAAAGCCATCGGGACCGACGAAGGAGGTCTGCGCCTCTCGCTCGATGCGTTGGCCGGGCTTCGGCCGGGAAGCAGCCGGAACGACCCGAGCGGTCGTCGCCGGCATGGGTTGGCGGGCCGGCGCGCGGCGCGGTGCCCAGTCGGCGGCGATATCGTCCATATCGTCGTCCGGCAGGATGCCGTTTGGACGGGCCATCGGCTCATCCATGTCGAAGGGCAGGTCGTCGTCATCGCCAGCCATCGGCGGGGCCACGACGACACGCCGTCCATCGAGGGAGGGCTCGACGCGGTCGGCCGAACGGGACGGCGTGCGGGCGCGGGACGGCTCGTTCAGCGTGCCGAACTCGTCCTCGTTGAAATCGTAGGGCTGCTCGATACCCCGCGCCTTGCGGCGCTGGTTGGCAAGGCCGAAGATACGGCGGAACCGCGCCTGGCCGGTGTACCAGGCATGGGTCATGGCGCCGGCAAGGACGGTCAGTGGGCCTTCCCGCTCGTCATCATCGTCGTCTTCGGCGACGGTGCGCGCCCGGCTCGGCGTCGGAACGGGAGCAAAATCCTCCTCGTCGTCGATCGCCACGGAGCCGATCAGGCCGGCTGCAAAGACCATGAGCCAGGCGGCGGGAACGGCAATGATACCACCGAGAATGGAGGCGAAAAGCCCCGTCGGATAGGCACCGGTGAAGAGCGCGGGAAAACGCAGGATCATGTCGCCGAAGACGCCGCCAAGACCGGTCGGCAGCGGCCAGGTGACGGGTCCGGGCACGCAGGCGAGCGCCGCAGAGGCGAGAATCGCCCCCCCGAGCCAGGCGCCGGCGCGCTGCGGCACCCGGTTGAAGCGCCGGCCGCTGATCAGCGCCAGACCCCAGGCGACGACCGGCAGGAGCGCGATGACGCTGGCGAGCCCGAAGAACTGCATGAAGATATCGGCAAAGACGGCGCCCGAATAGCCGAGGATGTTGGCCGGCTCGCCGCTGGAGGCATAAGAGAGGCTGGGGTCGGAGACGTTCCAGGTGGACAGCGCGGCAATGGCGAAGGCGAGGCCGAGGAAGACGATGATCCCGAGAAGGATCTGCACCTGTCGCCAGACGAATGCCGACAGAACGAAGCGGTCGTGACGGTTGTCCAGTCCTGCCGAAATGCTTCTGCTCATGGTTACAGCCTATGGTCCACGCAAGGAAATCGCACGGTGCCCGCGTGATTCGCGGACTGTGCCTGACTGTGAACCCTACGAAGGAAGCCTTAATGGCATGTTAACCATGCGATCCCGCAGCATGGTTTCTCCCCGGTAAACGAAAAAAGCCCGGACACAGGGTCCGGGCCAAGGGCGGCATAGATTATCCTATGGCCGCGACGGGATGTTTGGCGGCGGCCGCTGGGAGCCGCCGCAGGCATCTCAGGAGTGGTAAGCCGCTTCGCCGTGGGAGGAGAGGTCGAGCCCTTCGCGCTCGGCTTCGACCGAGACGCGCAGCCCGACGATCATGTCGACCACCTTGTAGAGGATTGCCGAGACGACGGCGCACCAGACAATGGTGATGACGACGGCAGTAAGCTGGGTCATGAACTGCGACGCGATGGAGAAGTCCGCACCACCCGTGCCGCCGAGCGACGGGGCGGTGAAGATGCCCGTGCCGAGCGCGCCGATGAAGCCGCCGACGCCATGGACGCCGAAGACATCGGCCGTGTCGTCATAGCCGAACTTGTTCTTCACGACCGCGACGAAGAAGTAGCAGATCGGCGAGACGATGAGGCCAAGCACGATTGCGCCGAACGGGCCGACGGAGCCGGCGGCCGGGGTGACGGCGACGAGGCCGGCGATCATGCCCGAGGCGGCACCGAGCAGCGAAGCCTTGCCGCGGGTGAAGGTTTCGACGACCGACCAGGCGAGGATCGCGGCAGCGGTGGCAACGAAGGTGTTGACGGTAGCGAGAACCGCGCCGCCCGAGGCCTCGAGGTTGGAGCCGGCGTTGAAGCCGAACCAGCCGAACCACAGCATGGCGGCACCGACGAGGGTGAGCGTCATGGAGTGGGGAGCCATCATGTCCTTGCCGAAGCCGGTACGCTTGCCGACCATGATTGCGCCAATGAGGCCTGCGACGCCGGCATTGATGTGCACGACGGTACCGCCGGCGAAATCAAGCGCGCCCATGTTGAAGATCAGGCCGTTACCGTCCCACACCATGTGGGCGATCGGGAAATAGACGAAGGTGGCCCAGAGAACGGTGAAGAGGAGCACCGCGGAGAACTTGATGCGCTCGGCGAAGGCACCGATGATGAGCGCTGGCGTCAGCGCCGCAAAGGTCATCTGGAACAGCATGAAGATGTATTCCGGGATAACGACACCATCAGAGAAGGTGGCCGCCGTGCTGTCGACCGTCACACCCGACAGGAACATCTTCGCAAAACCGCCAAAATAGGGGCTGGTGGATCCGCCGAAGGCGAAGGAATAGCCGTAAGTCACCCAGACGATCATCATCATGGCACCGATCACGGTGCACTGCATGAGGACCGAGAGCATGTTCTTGGTGCGCACCAGGCCGCCGTAGAACAGCGCAAGGCCCGGGATCAGCATGAAGAACACGAGAAGTGTGGCGAGGAACATGAAGACGGTATCGGCCTTGTCCGGCACGGGCGCGGCAGCGGCGGCCTCGGTGGCGGCCGGTGCGGCTTCCTGCGCGAAGGCGACGACCGGAAGAAGCACGGCCGTCGTGGCGGCAGCCACGCGAGAGAAGGTCTGCGAAAGCGTAAATGAAGACATGTTGAAAAGGCTCCCTGATAGGCCGTTTGCTTAGAGCGCTTCGGAATCGGTTTCGCCGGTGCGAATGCGCACGGCATGGTCGATCGCGTAGACAAAGATCTTGCCGTCGCCGATCTGGCCGGTCTTGGCAGCGGAAGCGATCGCTTCGACGGCCTTGTCGACGACATCGCCAGGCACGGCGATCTCGATCTTCAGCTTCGGCAGGAAGCTGACGGCATATTCGGTGCCGCGATAGATTTCCGTATGTCCCTTCTGGCGCCCGTAGCCCTTCACCTCGGTCACGGTCAGGCCCTGGATGCCGACCGCGGTGAGGGCTTCGCGCACCTCATCGAGCTTGAACGGCTTGATAATGGCCATCACAATTTTCATCTGGTTTCCCATCCTTCGTGCTTGTCCCCAGCCGGGGCCATCTCTCCTCATCGTTGGCGACGTCACGTCAGCCACGACTGGGAACTACACATTCAAGGGGCGTGCCAGATTCGAACGGGCTAGCTAAGCTTTTGAAATGAAAACGATAAAAATAGAAGTCATGGTGCAGTGCAAAAAATCACCATCGCACATGATCAAAAAATAGGCGTAAATAGAACGATGGATAAAAATTAGTCAGTTGCCTTTTTCCGAATCAGCCCTTCCTGGGCCACGGAAGCAATGAGGGTCCCGCTACGGGTGAAAATCGCGCCACGGGTCATCCCGCGCCCACCTGAGGCGGAGGGGCTGTCCTGGCTGTAGAGCAGCCAGTCGTCGACATTCGGCGGACGATGGAACCACATGGCGTGGTCGAGACTGGCGACCTGCAGCGAGCGGTCGAGCACCGAGGTGCCATGCGCAAAGAGCGAGGTGTCGAGCAGCGTCATATCCGAGAGATAGGCGAGCACGGCAGCCTGCAGATGGCGTTCGGCCGGTACCGGGCCAGTGGTGCGCACCCAGATGTTCTGCCGTGGCTCCAGTTTCTCCCGCGAAAAGTAGTGGTCCAGCGAAACCGGTCGCAGCTCGATCGGCCGCGGTCGCTGCCAGTAGGCGCGGATATGCTCCGGCGCCTCGGTCATGAACCGCTGCTTCAGGTCCGCCTCGCCGAGCAGGTCTTCCGGTTGCGGCACGTCGGGCATCGGCGCCTGGTGCTCCAGCCCGTCCTCGTCGTCCTGGAAGGATGCCGTCATGAAGTAGATCGGCTTGCCGTGCTGGATGGCGATGACGCGGCGCGTGGCAAAGGAACCGCCGTCACGGATGTTTTCCACGTCGTAGATGATCGGCACGGCGGGATCGCCCGGCCGCACGAAATAGGCATGCAGCGAATGCACGAAGCGCCCCGCCTCCACCGTCCGGGTCGCCGCAACCAGTGCCTGGCCGATCACCTGCCCGCCGAACACCCGCTGCCAGCCGACCTGCGGGCTCTTGCCGCGAAACAGCCGGCTTTCCAGGCGCTCGAGATCCAGCGTCTCCAAAAGGACATCCATGGCGGGGTTCTTCGCAGGCTGACGCGACATTTGGACGTGACTCCGCAGGTAGGAATACGGTTTCTCCTCCTCTATATAGAGGGACGGAAGACCTCAAGCGGCCAGGAGTACACCATGCCCGAAGCGACCATGCTCGACGTTCTTGTCGCCGGCGGTGGTTATGTCGGCCTGTCGCTGGCCGTCGCCATCAAGAAGGCCGCCCCGCATCTTGCCGTCACCGTGGTCGACGGTGCGCCGGAACACGCCTGGCAGAAGGACGAGCGCGCCTTCGCGATCGTCGCTGCCGCCCGCAACCTGCTCGACGTCATTGGTGTATGGGGCGAGATCGCACCGGAGGCGGAACCGATCCGCCGCATGGTGATCACCGATTCGCGCACGGCCGATCCCGTGCGTCCCGTCTTCCTTACCTTCGAGGGGGCCGGCTCCGGAGACGACGGCCAGCCCTTCGCCCATATGGTGCCCAACCGCGCGGTGACACGCAGCCTGCTTCGCCAGGCCGAAGTGCTCGGCATCCCCATGCGTTGGGCAACGTCAGCGGAGGGTTTTGCAACCGAGCAACATGCGACAACGGTCCGCCTGTCCGACGGAACCGAATGCCAGACCCGCCTGCTCGTCGCCTGCGACGGTGTGCGCTCTAAGCTGCGCGACACGGCAGGCATCAAGACCGTGCGCTTCGACTACGGCCAATCCGGCATCGTTACGACAGTCGAGCACGAGCGCCCGCACGAGGGCACGGCGGAGGAGCATTTCCTGCCCGCCGGCCCCTTCGCCACCCTGCCGCTGGCCGGCAACCGGTCCTCGCTCGTCTGGACCGAGCGCACGGAGGATGCCCGCCGGCTTATCGAGAGCGACGATCTCGTCTTCGAAGAGGAACTGGAGCGCCGCTTCGGCCACAAGCTCGGCGCACTGAAGGTCGTCGGCGGCCGCCGTGCCTTCCCGCTCGGCCTGACGCTCGCCCGCGCCTTCGTCGCGCCGCGCTTCGCGCTTGCGGGCGATGCCGCGCACGGTATCCACCCGATTTCCGGCCAGGGCCTCAATCTCGGCTTCAAGGACGTGGCGGCGCTTGCCGAAACCGTCGTCGAGGCCGATCGCCTCGGCCTCGATATCGGCGCGATCTCCGTGCTGGAACGCTATGAAGGCTGGCGTCGCTTCGACACGGTGCGCATGGGCGTGACCACGGACGTGCTGAACCGCCTCTTCTCCAACGATGTGACGCCGCTGCGCGTGCTGCGCGATGTCGGCCTCGGCGTCGTCGATCGGCTGCCGGGACTGAAATCCTTCTTCATCCGCCAGGCGGAAGGCACCACCGGGAACGGGCACCCGCGCATGCTGGTCGGGCAACGGATCTGACTGGCAGGGCGCAGCAACGCTGCGCTCGTTCTGGCCCTTCAAATCCGATCGTGACGAAGAAGATATGATCGGGCTCTGTCGGCAGCCTAATCCTTGATTTCCCGCGCCTCGGAAATCAGCATGATCGGAATACCGTCGCGGACCGGATAGGCGAGCTTGGCCTTTTCGGAAACGAGTTCGCCCGCAGCCGCATCATAGGTCAACCGGCCCTTGGTCAGCGGGCAAACGAGAAGCTCGAGCAATTTTGGATCGACACGACTGGTGCTGACGTTCATCGCACAGACCTATTGCAGCATCGTATCGACGTCGCCATAGCTGCGCGCCAGCACGATTTCGGTAATGGCGATCAGCGTTTCCGCCCGCGTCTTCAAATCCGGCGCCTCCAGCAGTGCCTGCTTTTCAGCAGGTCCATAGGGCGACATCATCGCCATGGAATTGACCAGCGTCGCATTGCTCGCCCGTTCCACGCTCTCCCAGTCGGCCTCCAGCTTGTTGGCGTCGAGATAGGCCTTGAAGGCAGCGAGCAGGGCTTCGCGATCGACGCTCTGCTCGTCGTCGCGTCCCGAAAGGTCCGCGATGAAGGGAGCGATATGGAAGCTGCGATAGGACTTGTCGCCGCGCAGTTCCTCCAGCAGGCGATAGCGGCAGACGCCGGTGAGCGAGACGATGTAACGCCCGTCTCCCGTCTCGGCAAAGGACGTGATGCGGCCGATGCAGCCGACCTGGCAAAGGTCCGGCGTGTCGGTTGCGGCATCATCCGTGCGATCAGCACCGAAGACGGGCTGCACCATGCCGATCAACCGGTGCGTGGCGAGCACGTCGTCGAACATGGAGAGGTAGCGCGGCTCGAAGATGTTGAGCGGCAACTGCCCGCCGGGCAAAAGAAGAGCACCCGTCAACGGAAAGACGGGGATGGCCTCAGGCAGGTCCTCCGGCTTCAGATAACGTGCATTTCCCACATGCATGGCAGTGCCTTCCCATTGCGCGCAACGTGACGATCCGTCTTCGCCGCCCGTCAACGCGCTTCTTCCCGAATGTGGGGTAGGCGTGGCATTTCTCAAGGGATGCCACGCCGTTCTCCCGGAAAATGCCTCAGGAAAACAGGATCGACGACAGCTTGCGCCGGGCAGCGATCGTCGCCGGATCCTTCGGACCCCAGACATCGAAGAACTGCAGAAGCTCGCGGCGCGCGCCATCATCGTCGAAGGTGCGATCGCGCTTCATGACGAGAAGCAGATGATCGGCCGCCGCCTGCCGGTCACCCTCGACATTGCGGATCTTGGCGAGCTTCAGCCGTGCCGCATGGTCATCCGGATCAAGCGCCAACGCCTGCTCGAGCGCGGCCGGATCGCCGAGCTTGCGCGCCTCCTCGATCTGGTCGAGCTTCTTCAGCACGGCCGCAACCGCCGGATCGGCCGCGACGGCCTCCGGCAGGTTGCCGAGGATCTGCCGGGCATTTTCCGGCTGGCCGGCAGCGATCATGCATTCCGCGATGCCGGCAAGGGCAGCCGGATTCTCCGGATCGGCCTGCAGGAGCGCGCCGTAGAGATCGGCCGCGCCGGCAAGATCGCCTGCATCGAACAGGGTCTTCGCCTCGGCGAGCAGCGCCTCGATCTCGGCCTTCTCGTCGGCGCCGGCGGGACCTGCGACCTTGTCGATAAAGTCGCGGATCTGGCTTTCCGGCACAGCACCCATGAAGCCATCGACCGGGCGCCCGCCAACGAAGGCGACGACCGCCGGGATCGACTGGATACCGAGCTGGCCGGGAATGGAGGGATGGTCGTCGATGTTGAGCTTGACGAGCTTCACGCGGCCAGCGCTTTCCCGCACAACCTTCTCGATGATCGGCTGGAGCTGCTTGCACGGACCGCACCAGGGCGCCCAGAAATCGACGAGAACGGGCTGCTGGCGCGAGGCCTCCAGCACGTCGCGCGAAAAATTCGCCGTCGTCGTGTCCTTGATGAGATCATCCGCCGGTGCCGCGCCGCCAAAGCTCGCCGAGACGTTCATCTGGCCGCCATAGGACGATGCGTAGGGGTTGTCGCCTGCACTCATGGGTCTCTCCTGTGGCGCCAAGCGCCTCGATGTCGTGTCTGTGCCCCAGATCGTATGTCAGGCCGTGACTTTCAAGACAAGCGGCTCGTGGCCGGTCGCCTCGATGAAGCGCAGGAGATCCTTCGAGCCGATCGAGGTCGTCGCATCGTTGCGCAACGGGTGGCCGTTGATCGTGTCGAAAGCCATCAGGTCCGCATCGATGATGATCTTCACCTTGCCGGCCGTGTCGTTGATCACCCCGAAGGCAGTGACGGCGCCGGGAATGACCCCGAGATACTCCATCAGCTTCTCCGGCTTGCCGAAGGAGACGCGGCTCGCGGCGCCGATGACCGAATGCACGGTCTTCAGGTCCACCGTCGCATGCTCCTCGACGGTCATCAGGAAATAATTGTCCTTCTTGTCCTTCACGAAGAGGTTTTTCGTATGACCGCCGGGAATTTCATCACGCAGCGCCACCGATTCGGCGACGGTGAAGACCGGCGCGTGCTCCTTCGTGCTATGGGCAATGCCCAGATCGTCGAGAAACTGGAAGAGATCCCTGTCGGTCTTCGGCTGCACTTCGGTCATTTTCCTGCCTGCCCCGGCTCAATTGATGTCCATCCGCTGATAGGGCTTCGACCGCACAAGCGCAACCGCCTGAAAATCCGGGACTTTGAAAGCCTCAGCATTTTTTTCTGCAAAATCTGACATTTCCCTGTTGCATTTGAAAATCCCTTGGGCCATATACCGGCCGTCGCCGCAACGCAGCGACCTTCGGCCACCAACTACCCCAGGCCGTCGACAATGAGCGGGTGTAGCTCAGGGGTAGAGCACAACCTTGCCAAGGTTGGGGTCGAGCGTTCGAATCGCTTCACCCGCTCCATTCTTCCCAATGGTCCAAAGCCTCGGTTCGCCGAGGCTTTTGTGTTTTCCCCAATGAGAATGTCAGCTGGCTCACGGCGATGGTGGCCGGTTTTCGGCGCGCCAGGTGGCGGGGCTGCGGGCGGTGACCCGACGGAATTCTCGATTAAAGTTCGATTTGGTCTGGAAGCCTGATTCGAGCATGGCCGAAATCACCGGCATATCGGTGTCGCGCAGCAGCCGGCAGGCCTCGGCGATGCGGAAATCATTGATGTATTGCGAGACATTCCTGCCGGTCAGACGGTTGATCGCACCGGAAATCTGCCGGGCCGGAACGCTCGCCCGTCGGGCAAGGCGCGCAAGCGTCAGATTTTCGTCACGGAACAGTTTCTGCTCCGAGAGAAGCCGATCAATCCGCTCCATCACGTCTCGGTCCCGCTCGTTCGTCCCGCTATCCTCTTCCTTTTCCTCGGGAACAGACGGCAGGGCATGGGCGCGTGCTGCGACCGTCGCAGTGACACCGACAAGGAAGAGGACGAGCAGATTGGCATTGCCGACGAGCATCGGCACGTTCTCGCCCCGGCTCCATTCGAAATCGAGCAGTACGGCAATATCGAAAGAGGCAGAGAGGCAAAGCGAACCCGCAGCAATCAGAAGCGCCTTGTGGGCGCCGGCGGCGCCATCGAGCCGCGCCTCGTCCAACCCGTCGGGCCCGGCATAGGCGAGCCGCAGCAGGATGATGGCGTAGCCAACGAAGATGACGACGAGTGCGCCATCGATGAGATAGGGCGCAAACACCAGAAGGGCGAGGATGAGCACCGGCGGCGCAGCATTGAGCCAGGGAATCTCCGCCCGGTCGCGGTGGATCAAGCTCTGAAAGCTCGCCAGCACCAGCGGCGGCAGGCCACCCGCCAGCACGGGCAGGACATATCGCGCCGCCGACACATCATAGCCCCAGCGCAGGCCGACGGCGACCGACTGCAGGATGCAGAGGGCGATCAAGGCCAGGAACGGCCGATTGCCGCCATCCTGCTGGCGCAGGAGCGCGACGAAGCGGGAGAGGAGCAGGAGGGCGACGACGAAAGGCAGGGGAACGAAGAGCACGGGGCAGCACGAATCCGTTGGCGTTGTTGGCGATCATCATGATGCCAATCGCGGTCAAGGGCGACCTCAAACGCGATTGAGGACACGACGAAGGTGCGATCGTGGCGTGGATTTGCCGACCGGTGGGTCTGCAAGCCGAGGTTTCGATATCCGCTCTTTCCCTGTTTCCGGCCCACCGAGCCAGTGCACAGGAAACATGTGGACGAGCATCACGCCGAACGCAAACAACACGAGCAGTGCCCTCTGGGACGGCCTGAAGAAGCCGTCCAGCGCCCCGACAAGGACAAAGGGCCAGGACCGATCCCGGTCGCTGGCCCTTGGGCGTGTGATACGGAAAGACCTTACGCGGCTCGGCGCTGGTAGGTGGCGCTGTCGCGGCCGTCGCCGATGTGGAATTGCGAGAGCGCAGCCTGGAGCTGGGCGGCTTCGTTGGCAAGCACCTGGCTCGCCGCCGTCGTCTCCTCCACCATCGCAGCGTTCTGCTGGGTCATCTGGTCCATCTGGTTGACGGCTGTGTTGATCTCGCCGAGCGCCGCAGACTGTTCTTGTGCCGCCCGGGTAATCGAGACGACATGGTCGTTGACGCGATTGACGAGGTCCTTGATTTCCGAGAGCACGTCACCGGTCGACAGCACCAGCGCCACGCCACCCTTCACCTCGCCTGCCGAAGCGTTGATCAGCGTCTTGATCTCCTTGGCAGCATTGGCCGAGCGCTGGGCGAGCTCGCGCACTTCCTGGGCGACGACCGCAAAGCCGCGGCCTGCCTCGCCCGCACGGGCAGCCTCGACGCCGGCGTTCAGCGCCAGGAGGTTCGTCTGGAAGGCGATCTCGTCGATGACGGAGATGATCTGGTTGATCTTCTGCGACGACTGCTCGATGCGCCCCATGGCATCGATGGCGTCCTGCACGATGCCGCCGGACTTTTCCGCGCTGTGCTTGGTCTCGCGCACAATCTCGGAGGCTTCGAGCGCACGGGTCGTCGAGGTCTTCACCGTCGTGGTGATTTCCTCGAGCGCGGCAGCGGTTTCCTCCAGCGAGGCCGCCTGCTGCTCCGTGCGATGGGCGAGCTGGTCAGCGGCGGCCGAAAGCTCGCGTGAATTGCCGGTAATGGTGCCGGCAGTGGAGAGGATGCCTGTCATCGTGCTGCGCAGCGTCAGCATGGCGCCGTTGACATTCGCCTGGAGCTCCGCGAAATCGCCCTGGAAATGGCCGGCCATTTCCTGCGTTAGGTCGGCATGGGAGAGCGAGGCGATCACGCGGCGCACTTCGCTGACGCCCCGGTCGACATTCTCGACCAGTTCGTTGACACCGGCTGCGAAGCGGCGAAGGTCCTCGTCCTCATAGGCCTTGGTGATGCGGCGGGTGAAGTCGCCCGCTGCGGCGGCGGCCACGATCGTGCTGATATTCGACTGCAGGTCCCTGCTCTGTGTCTGCAGGGCAGCTTCCTGCGCCTCCATCTCGCGCATATGCGCTTCGTTGGCGCGGAAGACATCGAGCGTGCGCGCCATGGCGCCGATCTCGTCCTTGCGCTCCGTGCAGGGAATGGGGTCGTCAAGCTTGCCGGCCGCAAGATTGGACATCACGCCGGTCAGAAGCTGGATCGGGCGGACGATGCCGGTGCGGGCGAGCAGCGTGCTGAGCAGCATACCCGCGACGATACAGATGAAGGCAGTGGCCAGAAGCACGACCTGCGTCGTCGTCGAGCGCGCGATGGCATCGGCGCGCGATTGCGAAAGCGTTTCGGCCGAATGGGTAGTGTAGAGCTTGAGCGCAACGGTAACGGCCTTCTGCCCCTCCAGCGCCTTGTCGAGCGCGGCTAGCATGACGGCACGGTCCTGGCCCTGCGGCGAGCCGGCAACGGCCACCATGGCCCGGATATCTTCGAAATAGGGCGCCAGCGATGCGCGCACGCCATCGAGCAGCTTTGCCTCCTCCGCATCGGCAGTCGAGGCGATCTTCGGCAGGCGGTCCAGCATTTCCTTGGCGCGCTTTTCCGTCTCAGCAGCAAAGTCTGCGGCCTTTTCCGGTGCAAGCGCCAGTTGGTAGGTCATGCGGCTGATCGCGATGACGTCGATGCGCAGGTCCATGGCTTCCCGCGCCACTTCTTCCCGTCCGCCGGTGTCCTGAAACGCCGCGCCGAGTGCCCGCAGACCCCCGCCTCCGACAGCAGCGATCGTGCCGGCGGCGATGCCCATCAACAGCACGAGAAGACCAACTTTTCTGGAAATGGAGAGATCCGAGATTTTCATGGACAACGTCCCCTGAGGGCGACCGGCGCTGTCCTGGCGCGTTCAATCCCGCACAACCCCGCATCATGCCGGGTCCTGAGATTGGTTTTTCAGGCACAAAGGTTTCGATTTTATTGCCTTCCGGCACCACAATCTAGGATTTCACCCCTTGCGGAAAATGTAATCCGTCTCCTGCCGCAACGTTTCACCGGGCCGGAGAACGGCATTCGGGAAATGGCCATGGTTGACGGCATCCGGCCAGACCTGGGTTTCGAGGCAGAAACCGGCGAAAGCCCCGTAGCGGCGGCCCTCCAGCCCCGGAGCGGCCGGGGCGACATGGGCACCGCTATAGAGCTGCACACCCGGCTCGGTGGTCAGCACCGCCAGCGAAACACCGGACTGCGGGCTGCGGACCTCGATCACCGGCCGTTTCGCCTGCCGCTCAGACGAGAGGCAGAAATTGTGGTCGAAGGCGATCCCGCCGTCCTGCGTCTGCCGGTCCAGCGGCGTCCATTGCCGCAGATCGAAGGGCGTGCCGGCGACCGCGCGGACGTCACCGGTCGGTATCAACCTTTCGTCAACGGGCAGGTAGTGCTCCGCCGCAAGACGAATCTCATGGCCGAGCGCATCTGCCCCGCCGTCGAGGTTGAAATAGCTGTGCTGGCAGAGGTTGACGGGGGTCGGCGCATCCGTCGTCGCCTCGTAGACGACGGAGAGCACGCCGTCACCGGCAAGCCGGTAAGTGCAGGAAATGGCACAGGTGCCGGGATAGCCCGCGCGGCCGGCTGGATCGATCATCGACAGGGTGACGAAGTCCGGACCTTGTGCGGCAATCCGCCAGTTCTGTCGGGCGATGCCATCGCTACCGCCGTGCAGATGGGTGACGCCGCCTTCGTTGCATTCAAGCCGGAAATCCACGCCGTCGATCGAGAAGCGCCCACCCTTGATACGGTTGGCGCAACGACCGGGCGTCGCCCCGAAATAGGGCGAGTGGTCGAGATAGCCGGCAAGGTCCTCGAAACCGAGAACCAGTGGCGCGGGATGCCTTTCGAGCCGCAGATCCTGAATGACAGCGCCCCAGGTGAGGACATGCGCCGTCAGACCGCCGCCGACTAGACGGATGCGCTCGACCGGTTCGCCGTTCTCCAATCGCCCGAAGATTTCATTTCGGCTGCCCACACCCGCTCTCCTCCGCTGGTCGCCCGGTCTCGCGTGGCAACCTGCTGCAATTCCCCTCCATTCGCAATCGAAAAGTATGACTTTTCTGTCGCCCTGCTCAGAAGGACTTCTGGTAGATGATGAAGGGGGTCTTGTCGGCGATGCGATCATAGAGCTGGCGCGCCGTCGCATTGAACTCCTGCGTCATCCAGTAGACCTCGGGCGAGCCGGCTTCCCTCGCCTTGGCATAGACGCCCTCGATCAGCGCCCGGCCGATGCCGGAGCCGCGCACGCCAGGATCGGCGAAGAGGTCCTGCAGGTAGCAGACATTGCCGACCGTCCAGCAGGAGCGGTGGAACAGGTAATGCGCAAGGCCGACGGGCTTGTCGTCGAGCGTGGCGAGGAGACCGCGATATTCGCCCTCCGCCCCCTCGCCCGTCAGCCGGGCAAAGGTGGTGGCGTAGATCTCTTCCGGCAGCACCGTCTCGTAGAATGCGAGATAGGCGGTCCACAGGCGCCGCCATTCGCCTTCATCATCCTTGTGCAATGGGCGAATGACGACACCGCTCATGGGTCAGGCTCCTGTTCCGATCTTTTCCAGGTCATAGGACGTGGTCTGGTAGATTTCATTGATCCAGTTGCCGAAGAGCAGATGTGCATGGCCGCGCCAGCGGTTCTGCGGCGGCAACGACGGATCGTTATGCGGGAAATAGTTCTTCGGCAGCTTGATCGGCACACCGGCCGAGACATCGCGGAAATATTCGTCGGCGAGCGAGGTGGAATCATATTCCACATGGTTGAAGATGTAGAGACGGTTTCCAGCCTGCTCCCGCACGAGGCAGACACCCGTCTCGTCGGAATCAAGCAGGATGTCGAGCTCCGGCACCGCCCGGATATCCTCAATGCGGATCTCCGTCCAGCGCGAGACCGGTACCTCGAAATTATCGGAGAAGCCGTTGAGATAGACCGAGGAAGGCTTGCGATTGTGATGACGGTAGACGCCGAAGGCCTTTTCCTCCAGCGTGTGCTTCGGCACGCCGTGGAAATGGTAGATCGCCGCCATGGCGCCCCAGCAGACATTGAGCGTCGAGTGGACATTGGTCTTCGTCCAGTCGAGGATCTGCTTCATCTCGTCCCAATAGGTGACGTCCTCATAATCCAGCAGCTCGATCGGCGCGCCGGTGATGATGAAGCCGTCGAACTTGCGATGCCGCACCTCCTCCCACGTGTCGTAGAAGGCAAGCAGGTGTTCTTCCGACGTATTCTTCGCCCGGTGGCCGCCGACGCGTACCAGCGACAGCTCGACCTGCAGCGGCGAGGCGCCGACGAGGCGCGCCATCTGCACTTCCGTCTTGATCTTGTTCGGCATGAGATTGAGAAGCCCGATCTGCAAGGGGCGGATATCCTGCCGGATCGCCACCGTCTCGGTCATCACCCGCACGCCCTCGTGAACGAGGGTTTCGAAGGCGGGGAGCGTATCGGGAATCTTGATGGGCATGTGTCACTCGATCGAAAAACAAAAACCGGCCGCAACAGTGTCGCAACCGGCCCACGGAAGGTTTTTCCTCGCGCGGCCCTTTAGCGACTTGTTTAACGTGGCTGCAAGCCGGCCGGCCAAATCACCACGAGGCGTTTAAATAGCGCTCCTTGCGCCACGAATCAATCCATGCCCGGAAACGGGCAAGGCCCGGATGCGGCTGGCATCCAGGCCTTGCTGCTTGAGAGAAGTCGGGCAGCTCAGTAGTAGCTGTAGTAGCGCTTCTTGTAGTAGACCTTGCCGCCCCAGTCGCCGCCCCAGCGATGGCCATAGTGGCCATAGTGGCGCTTGACGCGATAGTGCTTCCTGTAGCCGTGGTGGCCGTGGCCATAGCTCTTCCAGCCGTAGCTCTTGTGGCCGTAGCCATAGTAACCGGCCTCGGACGGGGCGGCGAAGGAAACGGCTGCGACGACGGCGACGACGGCCGAGATGATGAACTTGCGCATGGGACTCTCCTGATCTCTTTCGGGTTACAGGATGAACTCCTCTCATCCAGTGATCAGACTGTCTCATAGGCCCGGACGCGGCGCTGTTTCGGATGGAACACGGCGCCGACATCCCTGATTTCAAGGTTTCCTAGCCCTCCAGCTCCTCGCGCAGCATCTCCAGCTCCAGCCATTCCTCTTCCATCGCCGTCAGCGAATGGCGCAGCTTCTCCATCTCCGCCGCCAGCTTGTTGAAGGTGGCGGGATCCTTGGTGAAGAGGGCCGGGTCGGCCATCTTCGCCTCGCGCGCGGCGATCTCCTTCTCCGCCTTCTCCATTTCCTTCGGCAGGTTCTCGAGGGCGAATTTCTGCTTGTAAGAGAGCTTTGCCTTACCCTTGCTTTCCGCCGGGGCCGCGGCGGATGACGTCTCGGCGGCCCTCGCCTTCTCGGCCTTTTCCGCCTTGCGTTTCTCCTCGATTGCGCCGCGACGCTGCGCCATCATGTCGGAATAGCCGCCGGCATATTCGATCCAGCGGCCATCCGGGTTTTCCGGGTCGGCCGGCGCGATGGTCGAGGTTACGGTGCGGTCGAGGAAGTCGCGGTCGTGGCTGACGAGCAGCACGGTGCCGGCAAAACCGGCGACGATTTCCTGCAACAGATCGAGCGTCTCGATGTCGAGGTCGTTGGTCGGCTCGTCGAGGATGAGAAGGTTCGTCGGCCGCGACAGGATGCGTGCCAGCATCAGGCGCGCACGCTCACCGCCTGAAAGGTTGCGGATGGGTGTGCGGGCCTGCTCGGGCTGGAACAGAAACTCCTTCATGTAGCCGGTGACGTGCCGCTGCTCGCCGTTGACGAGCAGCGTCTCGCCGCGCCCGTCCGTGAGATAATGGGCAAGCGTGTCATCGAGATTCAGGTCCTCGCGACGCTGGTCGAGCGTGGCGATTTCCAGGTTCGTGCCGAGTTTCACCGTGCCGCTGTCGGGCTCGAGCTCGCCGGTGAGCATCTTGAGCAGCGTCGTCTTGCCCGCACCGTTCGGGCCGACGAGACCGATACAGTCGCCGCGGTGGACGCGGATAGAGAACGGCGCGACAATTGTGCGCTCGCCATAGGTCTTGGTGATCTTTTCCGCCTCGATGACCAGCTTGCCGGATTCCTGCGCATCGGAAGCGCTGGCCTGTACGCTCCCCTGTGGCCCCTTGTGGCCGCGATAGCGGGCACGCAGATCGTGAAGCGCACCGAGGCGGCGCATGTTGCGCTTGCGCCGGGCGGTAACACCGTAACGCAGCCAGTGCTCCTCGCGCTCGATCGCCTTGCCCAGCTTGTGCTGCTCCAGCTCCTCGGCCTCCAGCACCTCGTCGCGCCAGGCCTCGAAATGACCGAAGCCGCGGTTGAGCCGCCGCGACTGGCCACGATCGAGCCAGACGGTGGCGTTGGACACCTTTTCGAGGAAACGACGGTCGTGCGAGATGACGACGAGGGCCGAGCGGGTCGACTGCAACTCGCCTTCCAGCCATTCGATGGTCGGAAGGTCGAGATGGTTGGTCGGCTCGTCGAGGAGGAGAATATCCGGTTCGGGCGCCATCACCCGGGCCAGCGCCGCCCGGCGCGCCTCGCCGCCCGACAGCGACTTGGGATCCTCGCTGCCGTTGAGCCCCAGATGTTCGAGCAGGTAGGTGACGCGGTAGGGATCGTCACTCGGCCCGAGGCCCGCCTCCGCATAGGCCGCAACCGTGTCGTAGCCATCGAAATCCGGCGCCTGGTGCAGGTAACGGATCGTCGCGGAAGGATGGCGGAAGACCTCGCCGGACTGCGCTTCGGCAAGGCCTGCGGCGATCTTCATCAGCGTCGACTTGCCCGAACCGTTGCGGCCGACGAGAGAGATGCGGTCGCCCGGCTCCACCTGCAGGCTGGCGCCGGCAAGCAGCGGCGTGCCGCCGAAGCTGAGGAAAATGTCGTCGAGTTTGAGAATAGGCGGTGCCAAGGGTCAGGCTCCTGAAAGGTCGTAGGGCCGGGCGATGAGAATGGCGCGGCCGGTCGCAAGCGAAAGGCGGATCGGACCTTCCGCCACATTGGAAATGGTGCGCGACGAACCGAAGGGCAGCGAAAAGTCCTTCAGCGGATAGCGCGCATTGTCGATGGTGAGGCCCGAAAGCGGGGCAAGGCCGAGAATGGAGAAGAGACTGCCTTTCGGAAGATCGATGGCGCGGCGGCCCGGCAGCAGTGGCCAGGCCTCCTCCTCGCCCGACGTGAGCTTGATGGTAGAGCCCTGCTCTTCCAGGAAGACGGCGTGCAGGAGATGCATCAGCGCATGGTCGCTGCGCTCCCCGCCGAGTGCGCCGGCAAGCAGGATAGTATGCGCCCCGCGCTCGGTCGCGACCGCAACGGCAAGCGCCCCGTCGGTTTCGTTCTTGGCAGCGGGATAGGGCTGGCGCTCGACCTGCGGCCAGGCGGCGACAAGCTCCGGCGAGGTCGAATCGAAATCGCCCACCCAGAGTTCGGGCACAACGCCGAGGCTTTGCGCGTGCCGCATGCCGCCATCCGCCGCAATAACGCGCGCGCCCGCCACGTCCGCGCGAAGACGCGGCGTCACGGCGAGTGCGCCTCCTAGAAGGACGACGAATTTCGGGTCTGTCGATACCGGCATGGTCATGGCTGATGCCCTTAGCGCATGTTCCCCAGAAAGGGAAAGATTTTGCATTCGAAGACAGGGAGCAGCCGGCAGGAGGGACATGAAACGCAAGAAGCGCGGGCAGAACCCGCGCTTCGATTTTATAAGGATCGTAGCCGTATCAGGCGGCGTTGCTCACCGCGGCACCCCGCGGGGAGAAGAGCAGCCGGTCGGAACCGGCGGTCACCTTGACGGTCGAACCGTCGGGGATGTCGCCGGCGAGGATCTTTTCCGCCAACGGATCCTGAAGATGCTTCTGGATCGCGCGCTTCAGGGGGCGTGCACCATAGACCGGATCATACCCCTTTTCGGCCAGCCAGTGCACAGCCTCCTCGTCAAGGTCGAGAACGATCTTGCGATCGACCAGGAGCTTGCGCAGCCGGGCCAGCTGGATATCGACGATCGCGCCCATTTCCGACCGCTTGAGGCGATGGAACAGGATGATCTCGTCCACCCGGTTCAGGAACTCAGGCCGGAATGCCATCTTCACCACATCCATGACCTGGTCGCGCACGCTGTCACTGTCCTCGTTCTCGCCGAGCGCGGTAAGATATTCCGCGCCGAGATTGGAGGTCATGATGATCATCGTGTTGCGGAAGTCCACGGTGCGGCCCTGGCCATCGGTCAAACGGCCGTCGTCGAGGACCTGCAGGAGCACGTTGAAGACGTCAGGATGCGCCTTCTCGATCTCGTCGAACAGCACGACCTGATAAGGCCGGCGGCGAACGGATTCGGTGAGCGCACCGCCTTCCTCATAGCCGACATAACCGGGAGGCGCGCCGATCAGCCGGGCCACCGAGTGCTTCTCCATGTATTCCGACATGTCCATGCGCTGGATCGCCGTCTCGTCGTCGAAGAGGAAGCGGGCGAGCGCCTTGGTCAACTCCGTCTTGCCGACGCCGGTCGGGCCGAGGAAGATGAACGAGCCGATCGGCCGGTTCGGATCCTGAAGGCCGGCACGCGCGCGACGCACGGCACGGGAGACTGCCTGAACGGCGTCGCCCTGCCCGACGACCCACTTGCCGAGTTCGTCCTCCATGCGCAGGAGCTTGTCGCGCTCGCCCTCCAGCATCTTGTCCACGGGAATGCCCGTCCAGCGGGAGACCACATGGGCGATGTTGTCGGGGGTCACGACCTCCTGCACCATCGGATCGACATCACCGGCATCGCGACCTTCAGCCTCCTCCAGCTCCTTTTCGAGCTTCGGGATGATGCCGTAGGCGAGCTCGCCCGCACGCTGGAACTCACCCTTGCGCTGCGCAATGGCAAGTTCGTTGCGCAGCTCGTCGAGCTGGCGCTTGAGGTCGGCGGCGCGGCCGAGCTTCGACTTTTCCGCCTGCCAACGTGCAGTGAGCGCAGAGGCTTCCTCCTCGATCGCGGCAAGATCGACCTCGAGCTTTTCAAGCCGATCCTGCGACGAGCGGTCGGTTTCCTTCTTCAGGGCCTCGCGCTCGATCTTCAGCTGAATGATACGGCGGTCGAGTTCGTCGAGCTCTTCCGGCTTGGAATCAACCTGCATGCGCAGCCGCGAGGCGGCTTCGTCCATCAGGTCGATCGCCTTGTCCGGCAGGAAGCGATCCGTGATGTAGCGGTTGGAAAGGGTCGCGGCGGCAACGAGAGCGGAATCGGAGATCCGGACCTTGTGGTGCTGCTCGTACTTCTCCTTCAGGCCGCGCAGGATCGAGATCGTGTCCTCGACAGTCGGCTCGTCCACCATCACGGGCTGGAACCGACGGGCAAGGGCCGCGTCCTTTTCGACATGCTTGCGGTATTCATCGAGCGTGGTCGCACCGACGCAGTGCAGTTCACCGCGGGCAAGCGCGGGCTTCAGCAGGTTGGAGGCGTCCATCGCCCCATCCGCCTTGCCGGCGCCAACAAGCGTGTGCATCTCGTCAATGAACAGGATGATCTCGCCGTCTTCCGCCTGCACTTCGGCAAGGACAGCCTTCAGACGCTCCTCGAACTCGCCGCGATACTTCGCACCGGCGATCAGCGCGCCCATATCGAGCGCCATCAGCTTCTTGTCCTTGAGACTCTCCGGCACATCGCCGTTGACGATGCGCAAGGCAAGACCCTCGGCGATCGCCGTCTTGCCGACGCCGGGTTCACCGATGAGGACGGGATTGTTCTTCGTGCGACGCGACAGGACCTGGATCGTGCGGCGGATTTCATCGTCGCGGCCAATGACGGGGTCGAGCCGGCCTTCGCGCGCATCGGCGGTGAGGTCACGGGCGAACTTTTTGAGCGAATCGAAACCCTGCTCCGCACTCGCCGTATCGGCGGTGCGCCCCTTGCGGATGTCGTTGATGACCTGGTTGAGCTTGGTCGCCGTGACACCGGCCTTGGCAAGAATCTCGGACGTCGCCGCGGATTTTTCGATCGCAAGTGCCAGAAGTAGGCGCTCGACGGTGACAAAACTGTCGCCGGCCTTCTTCGCGGCCTCTTCGGCGGTGGAGAATACCTTTGCAAGCGGCTGGGAGAGATAGACCTGACCGTTGCCGCCGGACACCTTCGGCTGCTTGGCAAGGGCGGCATCGTTGGCGATCCGCGCTTCGCGCGCATTGCCGCCGGCACGCTCGATCAGCGATGTTGCCATGCCCTGGTCGTCGTCGAGCAGCACTTTCAGGACGTGTTCGGGCGTGAACTGCGGGTTGCCGTCGGCAAGCGCCTTTGTCTGGGCGGATTGCAGGAAACCGCGAACGCGTTCGGAGTATTTTTCAATGTTCATCATTACCTCCAGGACTCGGCCGGCCCATCAAGGCACCGGTCGATGATTCAGGATAAGGCTCCCATCAAGGCGAACCTTTCATACATGCGACCCGCCCGGCCTTGCGGCCGGTCAATCGCCTGAAGCGAATATGGTGGAGGTTTTTCCGAATTAAAGGGAGCGTCCGGCCGTCGGTCGAGATTTTTCGCAGGCGCCTTGCAAAACGCAAGAACCCGGCACGGGGCCGGGTTCCTCTATCGTATCGAAATACCGTTATTCCGAGGCTTCGAGAGCCGGAGCGGCATCACCGGCGGGCTGTGCGCCCTCACCGGCAGCCTCAGCCTCGGCCTCGCCGCGGCGCGGACGGCGCGGGCGGGGCGTGCTGCGGCGACGGGCTGGCGCGCGGCCCGTGGCGGGCGCTGCAGCTTCGTCTTCGAGCGAAACTTCAGCCGGCGTACCCTCGATCACCGGCTGCGGGCCGGTACCATCGATAACGGGTTGCTCGACGGCGACAGGGACCTTGGCGACAGGGGCCTTGGCAACAGGAGCCTTGACGACCGGAGCCGGCGCAGCGACGGCAACGGGTGCGGGCTCATCGACGGGCGCCGAATCGAATTCGTCGGAATCCCGGTCGAAACCATCGCGGTCATTGAAGTCGGTCCGCTCGGCATTGTCCGAACGCTCATCCCGCGGGAAGCGCTCCTGCATCTGCGCCTGAGCGGCTGCGATGATGCGGTTGTAGTGTTCGGCATGCTGCAGATAGTTTTCCGCCATGACGCGGTCGCCGGCGCTCTGGGCGTCCCGGGCAAGCGCTGAATATTTCTCGGCGATATGCTGGGCAGTGCCCCTGATCTTCACGTCCGGACCCGAACTGTCGTAGGTCCTCGTCAGGGGATTGCCACCCTTGCGGTGGTTATTGTTGTTATTGTTATTGTTGTTATTATTGTTGTTGTTACGCCCGCGGCCGCGCTTGTTTTGCTGTCCTGGCCTCATATGTCACTCACCTAACGTATCGTGTCTTGATGATCATGTGTCTGCACGCTTGATCAGGCCATGCCAGATCAAGCGTCCTTACCCGCGGGCAAACCACGCCGGTCGGTGGTCCTGTCGCCGTAAGACGTCAAATTAACAGGTACCCGCACTAGGCAGTCTTCAACCCTAGCAACTCTTCGAGAGAGCAATCCTCGCGATCGGGTCATGCAGGAACGAATCCTTTGTGTCATGACCGCTTGCCCAGTGCGTGCCCGCAACCTAGCCCGCTTCCTTCCCGATTCCAAGCCTTTTCTTTGCAGCCGCAGAATTTGCTGCGCTTGTGCAGCAAAATTACAGGGCGGCCGCCTTTGAAAAGAGAAGAACACGGTCATTGCCGCCAAGATCCTGGATTGCGTCGATCCGCGAGAAGCCGCTTTCGCGCATGATGGCCGTGACCGCGTCTTTCTGGTCGTAGCCGATCTCGTAGGCCACCAGGCCGTTTTCCTTTAGATGAGCGCCCGCGCCGGCAGCGATTGCGCGATAGGCATCGAGCCCGTCGTCTCCACCATCCAGTGCCAGCATCGGGTCGTGGAGCCGGACCTCATCGTCCAGCGTTTCGACCACGGAACTGACGATATAGGGGGGATTTGACACGATGATGTCGAACACCCCGGTCACGGCTGCAAACCAGTCGCTCTCGACCGTCTCAAACCGGTCGGCGATGCCATTGATATCGGCATTGCGCCGCGCCGTTTCAAGGGCACCGACCGAAAGATCGGCGCCGATCCCGGTCGCCACTGGCACGAGATCCAGAAGGGCAAGACAGATCGCACCTGTTCCGGTTCCAAGGTCGAGAATCCGGCAACCACCCATCTCGCGCACGATCCGTTCCACATGCGGCACCAGCGCATCGACGAGGACTTCGGTATCCGGCCGCGGCTCCAGCGTCTCCGGCGACAGCACCAGGTCGAGCCGCGAGAAGGCCCGGCGGCCAAGGATGCGGTGGACCGGCTCGCGTGCGATGCGGCGGACAAGCGCGTCATCAATGGTCTGCCGCTCGGCCTCCCCCAAAGGCTGATCACCCCGCGTTATGAAGGATGTCGGCGTCAGGCCCAGCAAGCCCACAAGCAGCGTTCGCGCGTCGCCCGCAGCATCGACGATCCCCGCTTCGGCTAACCGGCGCCGCGCCGTGGCCAGGACCTCGGCAAGCGTCGTACCGCTCATCGGCCCTGTTCGCCGAGCTGAGCCAGAAGGCCGGCCTGGTAGTCGGCGACCAGCGCATCGACCACCTCGTCGATCTCGCCGACCATCATGCGGTCGAGCTTGTAGAGCGTCAGGTTGATGCGGTGATCCGTCACACGGCCCTGCGGGAAATTGTAGGTTCGAATACGCTCGGAGCGGTCCCCGGAACCGACCTGGCTCTTGCGATCGGCGGAGCGCTCGCTTTCCGCGCGCTGGCGCTCGATGTCGTAGAGCCGTGAGCGCAGCACCTGCATGGCCTTGGCGCGGTTCTGGTGCTGTGACTTTTCCGAACTCGTCACGATGAGGCCAGTCGGCAGGTGGGTGATACGCACGGCCGAGTCGGTCGTGTTGACGTGCTGGCCACCGGCACCTGACGAGCGCATCGTGTCGAGACGGATATCCTCCGGCCGGATCTCGATATCGATCTCTTCTGCTTCCGGCAGCACGGCGACGGTCGCCGCCGAGGTGTGGATGCGCCCGCTCGCCTCCGTCTCCGGAACGCGCTGGACGCGGTGCACGCCCGATTCGAACTTCAACTTGGCGAAAACGCCACGCCCGGTGATCGTCGCGATGATTTCCTTGAAACCGCCAGCCTCGCCTTCGCTGGAAGACAGGACCTCCACCTTCCAGCCATGGGCCGCGGCATACCGCTCGTACATACGAAAAAGATCGCCGGCGAAAAGCGCAGCTTCCGAACCGCCGGTACCGGCGCGGATCTCGAGGATCGCGCTCTTTTCGTCGGCGGCATCCTTCGGGAGAAGCAGGATCTGCATCTCCTTTTCGAGGCCTTCCAACCGCTCCTTCAGCTCTGGCAGTTCCATTTCCGCAAGGTCGCGCATCTCCCGGTCCGTCGCCTTGTCGGCAAGCAGCACGTCGAGATCGGCGATCTCACCGCTGACCTTCTGGTATTCGCGGATCTTCGTCACGACCGGCTGGAGCTCGGAATATTCCGAGGCGAGACGCACATAGGTCTCCGAATCCGGCCCCGCCGACATGCGCGCCTCGATCTCGCCGAAACGGCGCTCGAGTTCACGCATCTTTTCAACGGGAAGCTTCGCCACCGTTCAAACTCCCGTCAAAAAATTCAAAGCGGAACGCCGTGCTCGGCCGCAAAGTCAGTAAGGATCTGGCGGACCGAGGCCGTCGGCCTGGTATCGTCGAGCGCCGGTGTCAGCACCGCTTCGAGTTTCGCCGCATCCAGCGACAACAGCATCGACTTGACCGGGCCGATCGCTGCCGGCGACATCGAGACCGAGCGGAAGCCGATGCCAAGCAGCGCCATGGCCGAGATCGGCTTGCTCGCCATTTCCCCACACAACGTCACCAACGTATCGTTGCGCAGGCCGGCGCGCACGATATCGCGCAGGATTCGCAGGAACGGCCGGCCGAGCGTGTCGAACCGATCGGAGACGCGGGCATTGCCACGGTCGACCGCCATGGCGAACTGGAAGAGATCGTTCGAGCCGACAGAGACGAAATCGACCTCCGCCATCAATTCGTCGAGCTGCCAGAGCAATGCCGGCACTTCCAGCATGGCGCCGAACTGCAGCTTCTTCGGCAACTGCTCGCCGATCTTCGACTGGCGCTGGATTTCCTTCTGCAAGAGGTCGCGGACCTCCTTCAATTCGGAAACCTCGGTCACCATCGGCAGCATCAGCCGGAGGTCGGCGCCCGCCGCAGCACGCAGCATGGCACGCAGCTGGGTGCGCAGCAGGCCCGGCCGATCGAGCGACAGGCGGATGGCCCGCCAGCCGAGCGCCGGGTTTTCTTCCTCCGCCGCGCGGAAATAAGGCACCACCTTGTCGCCGCCGATATCGAGCGTGCGGAACGTCACCGGCCGACCGCCGGCATGTTTCAGCACGTTGCGATAGAATGACTCCTGCTCCTCGGCCTTCGGCATGGTCGAGGCGATCATGAACTGAAGCTCAGTGCGGAAAAGGCCAATGCCGGATGCGCCGGATTCATTGAGATGCGGCAGGTCGACGAGCAGACCCGCATTCATCTGGAGATTGATCGCGCGGCCGTCCTTCGTGACGGGCTCGACAGCGCGCAGCGCCCGGTACTGCTCCTGCCTGCGGGCGCGGAAGCGCACCTTTTCCTCATAGGAGCGCTGGAGGTCCGGCAGCGGTCGCAGATGCACCCGCCCGTCGTCACCATCGATGATGATCGGATCGCCGTTTTCCGCCAACGCCACGGCACCCGCCGCCTGGCCGACCACCGGAATGCCCATGGCGCGCGCGACGATCACCACATGGCTGGTGACTGCGCCCTCCTCGAGCACCAGGCCGCGCACGTTCTCCCGCGGATAATCGAGCAGTTCCGCGGCCCCCATGGCGCGCGCAACGACGATCGCATCATTCGGGAAGCTGCTGGCCGAGAGTTTCGCACCATAGCCGGTAAGCTGGCGCAGAAGCCGGTTGGCGAGATCGTCGAAATCGTGCATGCGCTCGCGCAGGTACGGGTCCGTCAGGCGGATCATGCGCGCCTTGGTCTCGCTCTGCACGCGCTCGACCGCCGCTTCCGCGGTCAGGCCGTTGCGGATCGCCTCTTCGAGCTTCCTCACCCAGCCGCGGTCATGCGCAAACATGCGATAGGTTTCCAGCACCTCGCGGTGCTCGCCCTCCATCGACACCTCGCGGCGCGACAGCATGTCGTCGATGGAAATGCGCAAGGACCCCAGCGCTTCGGCGAGGCGACCGAGCTCGTGTTCGGAATCCTCGTTCAAAAGATTCGTGACGACGATGCGCGGCTCGTGCAGCACGACATAACCGAGACCGATACCCTCACCGAAGCTCGCCCCTTCGATCGCGACGGGGCGGGACAGGTCCAGCTCGAGGCCGGGCTTGGTGAGCTTCTTCAGCTCGCCGGTCGCCACCATTTCCGCAATCACCATCGCCGTCGTTTCGAGCGCCTCCACCTCGTCTTCGCGGTAGGTGCGGCTCGCCCTGTTCTGCACGACAAGCACGCCGAGCGCCCTGCCGGTGCGCAAGATAGGAACGCCGAGGAAGGAGTGGTAGATCTCTTCGCCCGTTTCCGGCAGGTATGTGAAGGCGGGATGGGATTGCGCGTCAGAAAGGTTCAGGGGCCGCGCGGACGCGGCAATCGTGCCGACGAGGCCCTGGCCCATCTTGAGCTGGGCAAGGTGGACGGCACCGGGATTGAGACCTTCGGTCGCATAGAGTTCGAGCACGCCATCGGAGCGCAGCACGTAGACGGAACACACTTCCGCGACCATGTTCTGCGCGATCTGGCGCACGATCTGGTCAAGGCGCTCCTGCGGCTCAAGCGGCTCCGCCATGAGTTCGCGCAGCCGCTTGAGAAGAACGCGCGGACCCGCGGAGAGGTCTCTCATCGCGTGGCGTCTCCCGAAAATGACGTTACTCCGCCGGCGCGGGCTACGCCGGCGATCCCATGGATCGGCGCCGAGTCGGCCGGTCCTTACTTCTTATCGAGACCGTAGACGGAATGCAAAGTCCGAACGGCGAGTTCAACATAAGGACCGTCGATCAGGATGGAAATCTTGATCTCGGACGTGGTGATCGCCTTGATGTTGATGCCCTTCTCGGCGAGCGCGCGGAAAGCCGACGCGGCAACGCCCGCATGGCTGCGCATGCCGATGCCGATGACGGAAACCTTGACGAGGCCCGTCTCGTGCTGGATCACGTCGAAGCCGACCTTCTCCTTGGCGCCGTCGAGAACCTTGAGCGCCTTCTCCACGTCGCCGAACGGAACGGTGAAGGTCATATCGGTCTTCGAGCCGTCCTCGGAAATGTTCTGGACGATCATGTCGACATTGATATGCGCCTCGGCGAGCGGACCGAAGATCGCGGCCGACACACCCGGCCGGTCGGCGACGCGGCGGAGCGAGATCTGCGCTTCATCCTTGGCATAGGCGATGCCGGTTACGACTTCCTGTTCCACGATCTCATCCTCATCACAAATCAGCGTACCGGGCGGGTTCAGAAGATCGCCCATGCCCGGCGCATCGGGATCCTCGAAAGAGGAACGAACGAAGGTGCGTACCTTGTGCACCATGGCAAGCTCGACCGAGCGCACCTGCAGAACCTTCGCCCCGAGCGAGGCCATTTCGAGCATTTCCTCGAAGGCGATCTTCTTGAGGCGGCGGGCCTTCGGCTCGATGCGCGGATCCGTCGTGTAGACGCCGTCGACGTCGGTATAGATATCGCAGCGATCCGCCTTTACGGCAGCGGCGATGGCGACGGCCGACGTGTCGGAACCGCCGCGGCCGAGCGTCGCGACGCGGTTGTCCGGGCCGAGGCCCTGGAAGCCGGCGACGACAGCGACCTGGCCGGTACCCATGCGGCGAATGATTTCCGCGCCTTCAATGTCGAGGATGCGGGCAGCGCCGTGGGCGTTGTCGGTCTTGATCGGGATCTGCCAGCCCTGCCAGGATCGGGCATCGATGCCCATCGACTGGAGTGCGATAGCAAGAAGGCCGGCGGTGACGAGTTCACCGGAGGCGACGATCGCGTCATATTCGCGCGCGTCGTAGAAGGGCGAGTTGGCACCCGTGGCCTTCGGCATGTTCTGCACCCAGGCGACGAGCTCGTTCGTCTTGCCGGACATGGCCGAAACGACGACCGCGACCTCATGGCCGGCATCGACCTCACGTTTCACGTGGCGGGCTACATTGTGGATACGGTCGAGGTCAGCGACGGACGTTCCGCCGAATTTCATCACGATGCGTGCCATGAGTGTATACCGCTATTCCAAATAATCGCGCGAGCGCGCGGGAGAAACCGCGGGGTCTCTTAGCGGAAGACCCCGCGCTGCGCAATGCATGGAATCCGGCAAACGGTCTTTCGTAGATCTAAGCCTTGCGGCCGATCCGGTAGACGAAGGCAGGTGGAACGTTGCGCAGCGTGCCCCCGATCCGGACAGCGGAGAGGCCAAGCCTGTCGAGCACGGCGCGCGGCACTGGGCAGCGGAGGCCATACGTGAACTGATAGAGCGAAGCCCCCTCGCCAAGCCGCGCGAAGGTGCCGGCCAGGATTGCAAAAACCTTCTCCGGCCGCATGGAGAGCAGCGGCAGGCCGCTGATCGCCGCACCCGCGGGCACGGGGCAGAACCGCGCGATGCGCGCCGCATCCGTGCAGGCGATCTGCGCCTTCGGGAAGCGCTGCTGCAGCAGCGCCGCGAATTCCACCCCCATTTCGACGAGGACGATGTCCTCCTCCGCAACACCGCGCCGCAGCAGCGCCCGCGTGAAGACGCCCGTTCCGGGCCCAAGCTCGATGACCCGGCCGGTCTGCGGCCCGATCTCCCGCACGATGAGATCCGCCAATGCCTTGCCGGACGGCGTGACCGAGGCGACCCGCAGCGGATCGCGCATCCAGGCGCGGAAGAAATGATAGGCGTCCATCGTCAGGGCGGTCATTGCTGGTGCTCCACAACAGAAGGAAAGAAGAGGCCGGTAAGGTCTTCCGACAACCGCCACAGCCGCGCGGCAAGGGCGGGATCGGTCGCGGCAGGCAGCGGATGCACATGCGAGGGCGCACCGCGCATCTCGCGAAACCCATCCGGGCCGATGAACTCGCCGCCGCGAAGACCAGCAGCCGTTGCCGCATGGAGCTGGTTCAGCACACCCTGCTCTGCATTCTGCGCGAGGAATCGGTTGCCGATGCGCATGAAAAGACGCAGCGCGCCGGATGTTGCACTGGTCTGGAGATTGGTGTTGGAGTAACCGGGATGGGCGAGCACGCTGAGGAGCGGCAGGCAGGCCGCCTTGAGCCGGCGATCGAGCTCCAGCGCGAAAAGTACGTTGGCAAGCTTCGACTGGGCGTAGAAGGCGAGGCGGCCATAGGTTTTCTCGCCCTTGATATCCTCGAAATGGATACGGCCGCGGCGATGCAGCTCGGAACTGACGGTGACGACGCGTGCACCGGGCGCCACAGAAAGCAGCGGCAGCAGGTGTAGCGTCAGTGCAAAATGGGCAAGGTGATTGACGCCGAACTGGGTCTCGTGGCCCTGCCGCGTCAATCCGCGCGGTGGCATCATGACACCGGCATTGTTGACGAGGAGATCGACTGGCGGCCCTCGGCGACGAGCCAGTCAGCGAAGGCCGCGACATTGGCGAGATCGGCAAGATCGAGCCGGCGAAGCATGACCTTGGCACCGGGAAGCTCGGCGCGAAGGCGGGCCAGCGCCCGCTCCCCCCGGTCCGCATCCCGCGCGGTCATCACCACGTCGGCGCCCCTCCTCGCAAGCTCCCGAACGGTCAGGAAACCGAGGCCGCTATTGGCGCCGGTCACCACGGCAAGGCGACCGGCCTGATCCGGCATCTGCGAAAGGGTCCATGGTTCCCGCCTCGTCTCGGCGATTGCCACATCGGCTACACGCACTATGATACCTCGCAGAAATCTGAACAGTGTTTACATTGTGCTAGCGCACAATCTTTACACTGTAAAGATGACATATCTGCGAGGCCTGCCATGAACGAGAAAAAAACTGCCGAGCGCGGCTACCATCACGGCGACCTGCGCGACGCGCTGATCCGCGCCGCCGACGAACTGCTTGCCGAACGCGGCCTCGAAGGGTTCACTTTGCGCGAAACGGCCCGGCGGGCCGGCGTTTCACCCGCCGCGCCCTCGCACCATTTCGGTGGCGCCGCCGGCCTTCTCACCGAAGTTGCCGCCCTCGGCTGGGCGGAGCTTGCGCGCCGTCTGGCGACTGCCGGCGAAACCGGCAGCACAGCCGAGCGCCTTAAGACCCAGGGCGTCGCCTATGTACGCTTTGCCGTGGATTTTCCCGGACGCTTCCACCTGATGTTCCGCCACGACATGCTGCTGCACGACCAGCCCTCGCTCGACCAGGCGACAGGAGCAGCCTGGAATGCGCTCGCGCGAACCGTGCTCGCCCTGCGCGGCCAGAAGGAAGGCGAGAAACTCGATGCCGAGGGCGAGGCCATGCTGATCGGCATCTGGTCGACGGCGCACGGCTTTGCCCACCTGACGCTCGACAAGAAGCTTTCCCGCATTGCCGAATGCGCCAGCGAGACGGACATGCTGGATACGCTCTTCCCCTCCATCATCGATACGCTCTGGGTGAAACGGCTCGGCTGAACGAAAAGGCCCGCACACCGTTCGGCACGCGGGCAAAGGGGATCGGATGATACGGCACGCCCGGCAGGGCCGCATCGCGACCGTGCCGGAAACGCCAGAAAGGATAGGCCGCGGGCAAAAAGATCGCCCGCGGCCGGTTCGCCTTACTTCTGCCAGCTCTTGACGAGTTCGTCGTAGTTGACCGTGAGCGGCTTTTCCTTCTCGTTCTCGATCTTCAACTGCGGCGCAAGGTTGCCCTTCGCGACGGCATCCTTGTTCCAGTATTCGAGATCGTGCTCTTCGGCGAGCTTCGGACCCATGTCGCCCATGACGCCGGCGCGCTCAAGGCGTTCCAGCACCTTTTCCTGCTCGGCGCAGAGCGAATCCATGGCTTCCTGCGCGGTCTTGGCACCCGAGGATGCATCGCCGATCGCCTGCCACCACAGCTGTGCCAGCTTCGGATAGTCCGGGATGTTCGTACCGGTCGGCGACCACTGAACGCGGGCCGGCGAACGATAGAACTCGATGAGACCGCCAAGCTTCGGCGCCCGCTCCGTGAAGGAGTTGTGGGCGATCGAGGATTCGCGGATCAACGTCAGGCCGACATGGCTCTTCTTGACGTCGACCGTCTTGGAGACGACGAACTGCGCATAGAGCCAGGCGGCCTTGGCGCGATCGTCAGGCGTCGACTTCAAGAGCGTCCAGGAACCCACGTCCTGGTAGCCGAGCTTCATGCCGTCCTTCCAGTAGACGCCATGGGGCGACGGGGCAAAGCGCCACTTCGGGGTACCGTCCGCATTGACGACCGGCAGGCCCTCCTTCACGAAATCGGCGGTGAACGCCGTATAGGTGAACATCTGCTGGGCGACTTCACCCTGCGAGGGAACCGGACCGGATTCGGAGAAGGTCATGCCGCCGGCTGCTGCCGGTGCGTAGGCCTTCAGCCAATCGAGGTACTTCTGGATGGCGTAGACGGAAGCCGGACCGTTGGTGTCACCACCGCGGGCAACGCACGAGCCGACCGGACGGGAGTTCTCATCGACCTTGACGCCCCATTCGTCGACGGGCTTGCCGTTCGGAATGCCCTTGTCGCCGTTGCCGGCCATCGAGAGCCAGGCGTCGGTGAAGCGCCAGCCAAGCGACGGGTCCTTCTTGCCGTAGTCCATGTGGCCATAGACCTTCTTGCCGTCGATCTCGCGGCCGGTGAAGAACTCGGCGATGTCCTCGTAAGCGGACCAGTTGACCGGAACGCCGAGATCGTAGCCATACTTCGCCTTGAAGTCCGCCTTGTTCTTCTCGTCGTTGAACCAGTCGTAGCGGAACCAGTACAGGTTCGCGAACTGCTGGTCGGGCAACTGATAGAGTTTCTTGTCCGGTGCAGAAGTGAAGGACGTGCCGATGAAATCGGCGAGATCGAGGTTCGGATTGGTGACATCCTTGCCTTCGTTCGCCATCCAGTCGGTCAGGTTGCGCACCTGCTTGTAGCGCCAGTGTGTGCCGATCAGGTCGGAATCGTTGACCCAGCCGTCGTACAGGTTCTGACCCGTCTGCATCTGGGTCTGGATCTTCTCGACGACGTCGCCTTCCTGGATCAGGTCGTGCGTCAGCTTGATGCCGGTGATCGCCGAAAAGGCCGGCGCCAGCACTTCCGATTCATAGGAGTGCGTGGTGATGGTTTCCGACACCACCTTGATCTCCATGCCGGCGAACGGCTTGGCGGCGTCGATGAACCACTGCATTTCCTTTTCCTGGTCGGCGCGCGAAAGCGTCGATACGTCGCCGATTTCCTTGTCCAGGAAGGCTTTCGCCTCGTCCATTCCTGCGTAGGCGTTGCCCATGCCAGCAAGCAGGGCAAGCGCGGTGGTCGATATCAGAAATTGCCGTCGCATAAGTCTCCTCCTCAATAATTTTAATATGCTA
>VFQN01000487.1_pt1 | contig 73637 bp, 78 predicted proteins | sample 3512371 | NCBI WGS metagenome assembly VFQN01 (sample SAMN10412370, study PRJNA504923) | tailings metagenome | isolation source: Replicate 2 from Balatoc abandoned mine | place: Philippines: Itogon, Benguet | collected 2017-08-28 | reverse complement strand
GAGCAGGCGATCGGTTTGTATGGCAAGGATGACGTCTTGCTGGTCGATATCCGGGATATCCGCGAATTGCAGCGCGACGGCAAGGTGCCAGGCGCTTTTCATTGCCCGCGAGGCATGCTGGAATTCTGGATCGATCCGGAAAGTCCTTATCACAAACCGTTTTTCACCCAGGACAAGAAATACGTGTTCTTTTGCGCCGGCGGGATGCGCTCGGCGCTCGCTGCTCACACGGCGCATTCCATGGGGCTGAAGCCCGTCGCGCATATCCGAGGCGGATTTGGCGCGTGGAAGAAGGCGGGTGGCCCGGTGGAAGAGGCGGCTCCGAAGACTTAGGCCGTTGCGCCATTCGCGGTTCTGATCGGGCGCATAAAATCTTTTGGCTTGCGTGCGGGCCTTTTCGCGCCGCAACTGTCGTGACCTGTTTCAGGCGAGTTTACGATGACCCTCAAACTCATTCTCGGAAACAAGAATTATTCGTCATGGTCGCTGCGGCCCTGGATCGCTATGCGCCATGCCGGCCTCTCGTTCGAGGAAGAGGTCATTCCTCTATACGAACCCGGTAGCCGTGAACGCGTGTTGAGCTATACACCCACCGGGAAAGTACCGGTCCTGGTCGACGGCGACATGACTATTTGGGAATCTCTCGCAATCCTGGATCATATCGCTGATCGTTTTCCCGAGACTGAACTCTGGCCCTCCGATGCCAAGGCGCGCGCGCACGCTCGTGCGATTTCAGCGGAGATGCACGCCGGTTTCGGACCGCTGCGGCGAAACTGTCCTATGAATATGCGCCGCGTCGGACGCAAGCGCGAGCTACCGGCCGAAGTCGATGCGGACGTGCGGCGGATCGAAGCGATATGGACCGATTGCCGCGCACGGTTCGGGCAGGGTGGTCCGTTCCTGTTCGGACGCTTTAGCGCAGCCGATGCGATGTATGCGCCGGTGGTCTCACGGTTTGTAAGCTATGCGATCGACGTGAACCCGGAATGCCGAGCTTATATGGCCGCCCTCATGGCCTTGCCGGCCTGGGAGGAATGGCGCGCTGCAGGCGTCGCAGAGCCTTGGGTCATGCCGGGCAACGAACTGGACTGACCGCGCCGCGCGCTTTCCGATTTGTGCAGTCGTTCGACGCGAGCTTGAGCGGCCGGCTAGACACGGACGTCTCGAACTCAACCGCCCCAAAACCAGAAAACCCGGCCTCTGGCCGGGCTTCCCACTCGCCGCGCGACGCTGGGAGTACATCCGTCCCACTGCGCTCCGAAACTTTATGAACTATGGCAAGCAAGTATTAACGAATTGTGACAAGCGCTTGTGCTTGAGTCGAGAGTCCCGGCGCGGACTTGCGCGCCGGGATATTAGTCTTGTGTCGCTCGAATTTGTTACGCGTCGATGACCGCAACGATCCGATAGCTGCCCGGCTCGATGATGATGATCTCATCGCCCACGAGCACGAACCGATATCCGCGCCACTGCGGATAGACCTCGATCACCGTCGCCGGCAGTGCGTGGAGCGTGATGGTACGGGGTACCACAGTCCCGACCGAGATGTTGAAGTTGACGTTGGTCTCGCGCTTTACGTTCGTCTTGCGGATGTTGGTCGAGATTTTGGTGCGCTGTTCGGCGGTCAACGCAGCCTGCGATCCGGCAGAGCCTTGGCCGGTGGTTGCGTTGCCCTTACGATCCGACTTGGTATCGGTGGCGGTCGAACCGCCCTTCGGAGCAGACTTATCGTCGGCTGCCCGATCGCCGCGCTGATTGCGTTGATCCTGCGCTCGATCCTGGCGCTGTTCACGCTGCTCCTGGGCCCGCTGCTGCTTCTGGTCGCCCTTCATGTCCTGATCGGCGCGCATGGGCGGTGCTTCCTGACGCTGCTGCATTTCGCTTCCGCCCTTCGAAGCCGGCGGCGCGGATTGCTGCGCGGGAGAGGTGGTCTGGGGTGCGGCAGACGGATTTGCTCCGGGAGATCCGCCCGGACCGCCCTTGTCTTGCGCGGCAGCTAACGTTGCGCCGGCAATTAAAGCGGCGGCGGAAACGGAGATCAGCAAACGAGCCTTCATGGGTGACTCCTCTCTGTGTGTTTATTGGAAGCCCTGTGCTCTGGCCTGGCCAGTCTTGTCGCAAACGCATCAGCAATGGTGACGTTCCGACTTCACCGGACTTTTCCGAAGGGTCGCGACGTTAATCGGTACTGTGGCCAACGGCCGTCCAGCGCGGCATAGTTCCATTTGACAGAGAATCGGAGCCTTACGTGGCGCGTATCGAGACCTCAATCGACAGCCGCTCACGCGAATTCCTGGCGAATGCTGGGCGATGGCAGCAACTGGCCGACGAGTTGATATCCGCGCGCGCCACTGCGGCGCTCGGCGGCAACGAAAAATCACGCGAGCGCCATATCGCCCGCGGAAAGCTGCTCCCACGCGAGCGCGTGACCCGTCTGATCGACCCGGGTTCTCCGTTCCTTGAGCTGTCGCCGCTGGCCGCATACGGCATGTACGACGACGACATTCACGCCGCCGGCCTGATCACCGGTATCGGCCGAGTCTCCGGCCGCGAATGCATGATCGTGTGCAACGACGCGACCATCAAGGGCGGCACATATTATCCATTGACCGTGAAGAAACATATCCGCGCGCAGGAGATCGCGCGAGAGAATCGGCTGCCTTGCATCTATCTCGTCGATTCCGGCGGTGCCAATCTGCCGAACCAGACCGAAGTCTTTCCCGATCGCGACCATTTTGGCCGGATTTTCTACAATCAGGCCAACCTTTCGGCCGCGGGCATTCCCCAGATCGCGGTGGTCATGGGCTCCTGCACCGCAGGCGGTGCCTATGTGCCCGCAATGTCGGACGAGTCCGTCATCGTCAAAAATCAGGGCACGATCTTCTTGGGTGGTCCGCCACTGGTGAAGGCCGCCACCGGGGAGGTGGTGTCGGCGGAAGATCTTGGCGGTGCGGATGTCCACACCCGCAAATCCGGCGTGGCCGATCATCTCGCCCTCAGCGATGAGCACGCGCTGGCGATCGCGCGCCGGATTGTCGGAAACCTCAACACATCGAAGCGGGTCGATATTCCGTTGGTGGCTTCGCGCGAGCCGCTGCATGACGCGGCCGAGTTGCAGGGGCTGGTCCCGACCGATCTGAAGAAACAATACGATGTGCGTGAGATCATTGCGCGCATCGTCGATGGCTCCGACTTTGACGAGTTCAAGAAGCTGTACGGTACTACGCTGGTCACCGGCTTCGCGCATCTGTCCGGCATGCCCGTCGGTATCATCGGCAATAACGGCATCCTCTACTCGGAGAGCGCTTTAAAGGCGGCGCATTTCATCGAGCTGTGCTGCCAGCGCCGGATCCCGATTCTGTTCCTGCAGAACATCGTGGGCTTCATGGTCGGCCGCGATTATGAGGCTGGAGGCATTGCCAAGGACGGCGCGAAGATGGTGGCGGCGGTTGCCTGCGCGCGCGTCCCGAAGATCACGCTGATTGTTGGCGGATCGTTCGGCGCTGGGAATTACGGCATGTGCGGCAGGGCTTATGGTCCGCGCTTTCTGTTCGCCTGGCCAAATGCACGCATCTCGGTCATGGGGGGAGAACAGGCCGCTTCGGTGCTTGCGACGGTGCGTCGCGACAATATCGAGGCGGGGGGCGGGACGTGGAGCGAGGTCGAGGAAGAGGAATTCAAGCAACCCATTCGCGAGCAATACGAGCGCGAGGGCAGCCCCTATTATGCCACCGCGCGTCTTTGGGACGATGGCATCATTTTGCCCAGCGAGACGCGGCGCGTGCTTTCGCTCGCGTTGTCCGCGGCGCTCAATGCTCCGGTGGAGGAGACACGGTTCGGTGTATTTCGCATGTAAGGAACGCGATGTCCGACGTGGCGTTAATCTCCTTGGGCGACCAAACCCACGGAGGAAAACACCATGTTCCGTGTTTATTCCGGACCGGCTGGATCCGAGACTTTGAGCCCTCTCGACAAGGGCCGCCATTTATTCAAGGAATGCACCAGTATGGACGAGGCCGTCAGCTTCGCCCAGCATCTGAAGGCAACCGGGCGTGTGGCGCTGCTGATTGAAGGGGACGACGGCACGCATATCGGGGTGATTTGATGTCCGTAAAAAATTTTAAGACCGCGCTGATCGTGGGCGCCGGATCGGGCCTGAGCGGGTCGCTTGCGCGTCTTCTGGCTCGATCAGGCCTCAACGTAGCGCTCGCCGCGCGGTCGCCAGAAGACTTGGGCGGACTCGTACAGGAGACGGGCGCGCGAGCGTATGCATGCGATGCCTCGGACGCGGGGCAGGTCGCGCGTCTTTTCGACGATGTTGCCGCATCACTCGGTGCGCCTGACTTCGTGATTTATAATGCCAGCTTTCGTACCAGGGGCGCTTTGGTGGATCTGGTTCCTGCGGATGTCCAGAAAGCTCTAGCCGTGACGGCGTTTGGCGCTTTTCTGGTGGCACAGCAGGCCGCGCGGCGAATGCTGCCTAATCACCACGGCGCAATCTTCTTCACTGGCGCATCGGCAGGCGTGAAAGGTTTTGCGAAATCTGCGCCCTTTGCAATGGCGAAATTCGCGCTTAGGGGCCTGTCGCAAAGCCTTGCCCGCGAATTGCAGCCGCAGGGCATTCACATTGCGCATTTCGTGATCGATGGCGGCATCCGCTCCGAGAGACGCCCGGAGCCGGCAGATAGGCCAGACTCGCTGCTAGACCCCGACGCTATCGCACGGACCTATCTCGATGTGCTGCGTCAGCCGCGCAACGCGTGGAGTACGGAGGTTGAAATGCGGCCTTGGGTGGAGAATTTCTGACCGTCAGAACTCAACCACCAGCCCATCGACCGCGCATTCGAACTCGACATCGGCCAGGCGCGCGAGCATCTCGTCCGAGAGATGCGTAAGGATGACGCGCTTCGCGCCGATCGCAGGCAAGTGTTGTCGCAGCAGCGACAGCGTCATGTGTGATTTGCGCAGCGTTTCGTACATGTAGCACTCGCAGACGAAGAGATCGGCCGCGCGGGCGGCTTCGATCAATACGGCGGTCCATTCGGTGTCGCCGGAATAGCAGAGCGTCTTTCCGCCGGTTTCGATCCGGTAGGCGAGGCAGGGCCCGGCACGGTCGTCGTGCTTCACGTGGACCGGCGTCACATGCATTCCGAGGATGTCCTGCGCCTCTCCGATGCGAACCTCCCGCAACTCAAGCTCAAAAGGCAGCGTCCGCTCGCCTGGAAACGCCACCGCCATCGCGGCTGCGAACCGGTCGCGCAGTCCTGGCGGTCCCACGACCAACAACGGCCGGGTGCGTTTCACATTCAGTTGCTGGTCGAGGATCAAAAACGGGATGCCACTAAAATGGTCGGCATGGAAATGGGTGAGCATAACCGCATCGATCGCGCCGCGGTCGATTCCCGCCTTCTTGAGTGCGACGAGTGAACTCGCGCCGCAGTCTATGAGGAATGTCCGAGAGCCTTCCTCGACGTGCAGGCAGGTATTGAACCGCCCGCCTGAGCCGAAAGCGTCACCGCAGCCCGCGAATTGTAGTTTCACGATGGCCTCCGATTGGGATGGCGCGGGGGTTGCCACGGAGGGTTGGGCCGATTTCGAGCCGGTTTCTAGCGAACTCGCATGCCCCATGATAACCCTATGAAATAAAAGGCGAAATTCTATGCCGCGGAATTGCCGAATTTTCTCCCCGGCGAAGGGGATGGATGCTATAATGCAACATGTTAATGAAAATTCGGAGCGTCCACAGAGTCGGCTCTGACGCAGGTAGGGCGAACCTGTCGCGCAGGATGGAGTTCAGAGTGCTGAAGTCTCATAAGTTCACGATCGGCCAGACCGTCCGCTATATCGCGGGTCCCTTGAACAGGGCCTCCGCTGAAGGCAGCTTCCAGATTGTGAAACTGTTGCCGCCGGATGGCGACGAGCATCAATATCGGATCAGGAACACAGAAGAAGCGTTCGAGCGCGTGGCGAAGGAGAGCCAACTCGATCGCCACGGCTGAAGCCGCGACTATGCGCGGTTGATGCGCGCGCGAAGGTCCGCAAATCCGTCCTGAAGCTTCACCTTGACGGTGTTCCAGTTCGCCTCGACCACGTCCCAGTTCACCATCGGGCGATTGTCCGTGGCACCCGGACCTGAGGCGACTGCGGACGTCGTCATACTGTCGTGATAATACGCCCCCGCGATTAGCAGCAGGGCACCAAGCACCATTCCGAGGATGAGCCGCATCGTCGTCTCCTGGTCGTGAATCCGCCGCACTCGCGATGGATGCGGGATCGAACGTGCCGCTTGCGATAAAGTTCCGGAGGGCGCGGACCAGAGGGGCACAGGCGATGGCGATTTTCATCACGCAGGGTCGGTACACGCGGGAAGCTGTGCGCGGCATGGTGATCAGCCCCGAAGACCGGACTGACGCCATCTCTCGCCTGCTGTCGAAGGTCGGTGGGCGGTTGATTGGCTATTACATGACATTCGGCGACTATGACTTCCTCGTCATTGCGGAAGCGCCCGGCGAGACCCAGATGGCGGCAGTGCTTTTGGCCGCCGGAAGCGGCGGTGGGGTCACCGATCTCAAGACCACGCTTGCCATGAGCGCAATCGAGGCAAAGGGTGCGCTGGCCGCCGCCGGCGACTTGCTGGGGTCGTATCGCGCTCCGGGGGGTGTCTGACCTGGAACTTTCGCGCCGCTAAACAGGCTTGCGTTGCAAAGTTTTCCCGCGTCCAATCTCGCTACGGCAGATGATGCGGACATGATGCCGAGCGTTTATAATATGGGTGACATGGGATTTCTGCTTTGGGGTGCCGCCGCGCTTGCGGCCATTCTTGCGATCGCTGCCGTCGTCCTGATCACGCGCGTAGGCAGCCGAATGGTGCTGGGCGCGCTGGCAGCCAGTCTCGTCATCGTCGGCGCGGGGGTGCTGGCGGTTGAACGGATAGACGCGCAGGTCAGGGCCGAGCAGCGCCGCGCTATCGAGGCGCGCATCGCCGCCCTAAACGCGCAGGCGCTGGTGCCGAACTCGCATCTTGCCTGTCTCGATGCCGCTGGTGGAGACGTCGTTCTCGAGGCGTGTGAACGCGCTTTGTTCGCCGGGCCGGAGCAGATAGCGGCGGCTATCAATTACGTTGGCGCACGTCTTGACGTCATGCGCGATATTGCGACGCTGCGCGACCGCGATGCCCCAGCTTACGAGGCATTGCGCGCGCCGGTGCTTCGCAGTCTGGAAGCAGATCGCTTTGGCCTTGTCGCGCAGGTTCTCGCCGCGCGCGACGAATGTAAGCCCACATCATGCTATGCCTTCGATTTTCTGCAGACCCGAGATCGCATCATCGCGAATATGACGGACCGCGTTTATGACGAGCGGGTAGCGCGGTACTCGGGGTCATGGAACGACAAGCCGGGCGCGGTCGCGGCGCCCCAGGCGGCAGTGTCGTCGCAATCCGCGCTGCAGCAGCCGGCCAATCACCCGGTGAATATCGATTTTCCCACGTCGGATTCTATCCCGGCTGTGAGCATCATGTCGAACGAGCCTGGCCGGCCCGGACAGAACGGTGTTGGCGCTGCGCCATCGTCGCGTCCAGAGCCGCGTCAGCCCGTGCAACTCTCTGCTCCGGCCGCGCCGACAGCGACATCGCAGACCCCGCCCGCGCGCCGTCCGGCCCAGAAATCGCAAGCCCCGCGTTCGGCTGCGCCGCCGGCACCCGCCGAAGCCGACCCGTTTCCGCAACCGGTCGGATCCACGACCACCGGTACGCAGTAGCAGGCAACCCGCGTGCTCGGGCCTTCCTTTGCGGAGCCCGGGCAGGCATCCTGCGCCATTATGCGCCCAGGTGATTCATGTTTTCTTCTGTCCTGATTGCCAATCGCGGCGAGATCGCATGCCGTGTCGCGCGGACCGCGCGCCGGATGGGCCTGCGCACCATTGCGGTCTATTCCGATGTGGATGCGAAAGCGCCGCATGTGCGCCTGTGCGACGAGGCATACGCAATCGGATCCGCTCCTGCGCGCGACAGCTACCTCGTGGGCGACAGATTGATCGATGTCGCAAAGCGCAGCGGTGCGGACTGCGTTCACCCCGGCTACGGCTTTCTGTCTGAGAATGCCGGTTTTGCCGAAGCCTGCGCGCACGCCGGCATCGTCTTTGTCGGACCACCCCCCGCCGCAATTCGCGCGATGGGGCTCAAGGATCGCGCGAAGGCATTGATGCAGGAGGCTGGTGTCCCGGTCGTACCCGGCTATCACGGCGATCAGCAGGACGATGCCTTCCTCAAGCGCAAGGCCTACGAAATCGGATACCCGGTTCTAATCAAGGCGGTCGCGGGCGGCGGCGGGAAGGGCATGCGGCTCGTCGAACGTCATGCCGAATTCGATGCCGCGATCGCAGCGGCGCGCCGCGAAGCTGCATCCGCCTTTGGCGACGACCGCGTCCTGATCGAAAAATATGTCAGCAAGCCGCGTCACATCGAGATCCAGATCTTCGCGGACAAGCGGGGCAACGCGATCCATCTTTATGAACGGGACTGCTCGCTGCAGCGACGGCATCAGAAGGTGATGGAGGAAGCACCTGCACCGGGCATGACCGAAGATCTGCGAGCGCGAATAGGGGCTGCCGCCGTCGCTGCGGCGAAGGCTGTAGGTTATGTCGGAGCGGGTACAGTGGAGTTCATCGCTGACGGCGCGGACGGGCTGAAGCGCGACGGCTTCTGGTTCCTGGAAATGAACACGAGGCTGCAGGTCGAGCATCCGGTTACAGAAGCGATCACGGGCTTCGATCTGGTTGAATGGCAGTTTCGCATCGCCGCGGGCGAGCGGCTTCCGGTCACAAACCAGAGCGAAATTCCGCTGCGCGGGCATGCGATCGAAGCGCGCGTCTATGCTGAGGATCCCGGGCGCGACTTTCTGCCGTCCACCGGGAGACTGGTGGCTCTGTCTTTTCCAAACGATGCGGGGCTGCGCATCGACAATGGCGTGGAGCAGGGCAGCGATATTTCGCCATTTTACGATCCTCTGATCGCCAAGGTGATCGCGCATGACGAGACCAGGGAGGCAGCTCTCGATCGACTTGCGCAAGCGCTTGACCGCACGATCGTGGCAGGCCCACGGACTAATCTCGCATTTCTGTCGGCGCTGTGCCGTTCCCCGGATTTTCGCCAGGGAAAATTCGACACGGGTTATATCGCGCAGCACCGCGACCAGCTCGGTCTCAATGAAGCCGGAATCGATGCCGCGGCTGCAGCGCGTGGCGCCGCGCATCTGATCGCGCACGCATCACCGGTTGCTGCCGCCGAGCCCGACGCGCCGCCGTCGCCGTGGGATGTTGCCGACGGTTTCCAACTCTCCGGTCCACGGGTTACGACCATTCCGATTGTCGTCAATAGCGAGCCGAATGCGGCCAAGCTCGACTTTTCCGATGGCAGATGCCGCGTGACCGTTGAAGGAGCGGAGCCGGATCCGTCGGCAATGCTGATCGAAGCCGATGATGCTGTCTTCGTTTTGCGCGGCGGACGCCAGACACAGGTTGCTCTCGTTGATTTTGAATCGATCGACGCGGAACACGGGGCCGGTGACGGCGCTGTGCGGGCGCCGATGCACGGCAAATTGCTTTCGGTACTGGTGAGCGTGGGCGAGACGGTGGCGAAGGGGCACTGCCTCGCCATCATCGAGGCGATGAAGATGGAACACGCGATCCTGGCCCCACGCGATGGCGTGGTGACAGATATCAGGGCGGTCGCGGGTTCACAGATCGCCGATGGTGCCAGCATCATGGCGATCGAACCGCAGGTCTGATCTGTGGAGAGCGCACGCGTCCACCTTTGACGGCGTTACTCCGCGGCCGCTATGGATTACCCATGCCGCTTCATCTGATCAAATTGTGCGTGGGCTGCGACTCCGTCGACGATCTGAAATCGTGGGTATCCGCCCGCCTCAAGGAGAAGAAGAAACGTGGGCAAAAGCCCGAACATGTTCACACCACCCGTATGGTGCCGAAGCGGAATGAGGAATTGCTTGATGGCGGCTCGCTTTACTGGGTGATCAAGGGCCAGGTGATGTGCCGGGAGCGGATCCTGGATATCCGCCCATTCGTCGACAAGGATGGGATCGGACGCTGCAGGATCGTGCTGGACGGCAAGATCAAGCTCGTGGCTCCGCGCCCCTATCGCGCATTTCAGGGTTGGCGTTATCTTCCGGCGGCTGACGCACCGAACGATCTTGACCGCACTGCACGCGGGGCCGAGATCATGCCGGAACAGATGCGCCGCGAATTGAGCGAACTCGGATTGCTTTGAGGTTTCTCGTCCGGATTTGCTATAACTCAAACGAGGAATTTCGATCCGTATTCAACTTGTGTGGCCACGGCCGTGACTGGATGGTCGGCGCGACTGGAGTAACACCGATGATTATCGGCGATCAGAACGAAGTCACCGTCGCGGTCCTCGAAGCGATGGAAAAGACCCCCGATCCGCGCTTGCGCGAATTGGTCACTCTGATGATCAAGCATTTGCATGGCTTTATTCGCGAGGCGAAGCTGAGTGAGGAGGAGTTTCATCAGGCCTGCAACTTTATCGTTCGCATGGGCCAGAAATCCGATGCCTCGCATAACGAAGTTGTGCTGATGGCCGGATCGCTTGGCGTGTCGGCTCTGGTTTGCCTCCTCAACAACGGCAACAAGGGGCAGACCGAGACGTCGGCCTCGATGCTCGGTCCGTTCTGGCGTCTGACCTCGCCGGTGACCGAAAACGGCGGCTCGATCGTTCGCTCGCCGACACCGGGACCCGTATTGTTCGCCGACTGCAGCGTTGTCGACGGCGAGGGAGCGCCGATCGTGGATGCCGTCGTAGATGTCTGGCAGTCTTCGACCGAAGGTCTTTATGAGAACCAGGATCCGAACCAGGCCGAGATGAACCTGCGTGGCCAGTTCAGGACAGATGCGAACGGTCGGTTTGCCTTTCGCAGCATCCTGCCGTCCGGTTATCCGATCCCGGTGGACGGCCCGGTCGGTGACTTTATCCGCGCGGTGAAGCGGCCACACAACTACCGGCCCGCGCACATCCATTTCCTCATCTACAAGCCGGGCTTCAAGACGCTGATTTCGCAAATCTACGTCAACGATGATCCTCTGCTGGAGACCGATGTCCAGTTCGGCGTTACTAAGGCGCTGATCGGCAATTATGTAAGGCACGAGAACGAGAAGCCGCCGGCCGCAGATGTGGAAGGTCCGTGGTTTTCGTTCGACTATACGTTTGCGATGGAAGCTGGCGAGGCGAAGCTGCCGCGGCCTCCGATCTCCGGCAAGGCGGTGAAGGAAGTCCCGGCTCCGGCGCTGGCGAAATGACGGACAGCGCCACCGTCCTCGCGTGAAGCGGCAGGATTTCAGGCGGCGCGGTCTTGAGGTTTCAGCAGATCGAAGAGCGGGGGCATGGGGGCTCCCGCGTCGGGCATGGTCAGACACATCTCGGTCACGGCTTTTGCGGTGGCCTGGCCGATAACCGGCGCGGCTTGCGCCATGAATTTATCGCGAACTTGGTCGACCGTCATCGGTCGCTGAACACTGCCGGTCGCATGCTCAATATGGACGCGGCGCTGCTGGCCGTTCACAAACTGGATATCGACTGTCGTTTCGTCACTGCGTATTGGCTGGTCGGTATTCACGAATATTCGGTCGCGCAATTGAGCGATCGCGTTGTCATGGACACGGACATCGCTTGCGTCGTCCAGGCCGGCTGTGCCGTAAATCAAAGCGACCGCCAGCCAATGGTGAACGCTGGCCTTTGCGGCAAAGCCGTTGGACGGGTGGCGAACGCCGGTCAACTGAACGACAAGCGGATGGGCGTGGATGTCGATCCGCTCGATATCGGCCACCTGGACGTCACCGTACAGACTGAGCCCGGCATCGATCATCGGATGGATTACGACGCCGCACGGGTAAGGCTTGATGGCGATGTCGAGCAGTTCATAACGCGTGCCCAGACCCTCAAGCATTGCGTCGGGGTCGACCGCGCCAAACACCTGCGTCAAACCATAGGGACCATCGAGCCCGCGCGCTCCGGTATTGAGTCCGTTTGCCGCGAGGTATGCGGAATACAGACCTGACCGCGCAGCGATGGCGGGCGCCAGGCTGCCGCCATGTGTTCCATGTGCGCCGCGCGTGCCGCTGGCGTGCTGCACCGCGCTGCCGATCGCGGACGTCATGGCGTCGGGGTCCAGCTTCAGGATTGAGCCGCAGGCTGCCGCGGCGCCGATCCCGCAGGCGAGGCCGGTGAGAAAGGTTCCGACATGGATTTTCGCCGGTGCGTCGGTAAGAACCCGCCCGAGGCGGCATGATATTTCCATTCCGATCGCGAGAGCGGACAGGACATTTGCTGACGATACCGGGATGTTGCCGCGTTTGAGCAACGCGAACAGGGCACACGCCGTGGGTCCGGTCGGATGCACGACCGAGCGCAGATGCGTATCGTCGAATGTGTGAACCGTCGACGCCAGCGCATCGAGAAATGCGGCGTCGAGCGGCGCCACGCGCTCGTGTCGTCCGATGATCGCAGCTTCGCCGTTACTCCCAGCTGCCCGTAACGCGCCGATCGCCGCATCGACCGCCTCATCGCGGCATCCGCCGAGAATGCAGCCCACGATGTTCAGCAGATTGACGCGTACGTGGTTACGGACAGCGTCCGGGAGGGGGCCGCGGTGATGAGCGGCCCATTGTGCGAGCCGCTGGGTGATCGAGGCGGATGGCGCTTCGCCGGCGCGGACGTTCATTGCGGGACGATGCCGGGAAGGCCCGCATAGCCTGTCCACCTTGCGATGTCTTGGCGGCCCCGGTCGGCAAGCTGGGCAGCCGTACCTTGCGCTGCCTCAAAACGGTTCAAACGTCGCGACAGCCCCATTACATTTTCTTCCTTCGCGAACACGCTTTTCGCTGAACGGAATTATATTCTAGTCAGAGGAAAGTTATCTGGCGACCCGCGCCTGCGCAAGGACGCGCGTCGTTAAAGCATGTCGGCAATCCGTGCATGGCCAGATCCTGGCCATAGGATGAGCGCGTTACGAACCCTCGCGCGTCACAATTGATTGACGGCCGGCTCGCTTGCCGGGGCGCCGCGGCTCAGCTAGCTAGCCGCACCCTCAGCCAACGAAAATGAATCACTCCCGCACACTCGTCCCTGCACTTTGCTTCTCGTTGGCGTTCGCATCCGCGGCGTTGGCGCAGAGCGGCAATCCTTTTCCGACGCCAATCGGCAAACCGCCCGCCCAACCAAAGAGCAGTGGCGGCGTGGCCGGCGGTGTGATCGGTAACGTGGCGACAGTAACGCCTGCCGCCAATGTCACGCGTGGGGGCGCCGGCGCGGCGGGTCTGAAGAAGGGCGACGATATCCGAAAGGGGGACCGGCTCTCGACCAATACCAGCGGAGCGCTCGGTGTTACCTTCGACGACGAGACGACCTTCAGCTTGTCTGCCAACGCTTCAATTACGGTGGACGAGTTTGTTTACCGCAAGGGAGCGAGAGGCAATGCCGTCGTGAGTGTCACGCGCGGAACTGTCGGATTTGTCGCCGAGCAGGTTGCCAAGACCGGGGAGATGCGGATCACCACGCCGACTGCCATTGTCGGCGTGCGCGGGACAACCGGCGTTGTCGAAGTCGGAGCTGGCGGCGCGACCAACGTCAAACTGTATGAGGACGAGAACGGCTCGGTCGGCCGGATCGAGATTTTCAATCGGCAAGGACAGCGGCTCGCGGAACTGACGCAGGCCGCGACGGGTTACGCCATCCAGATCGTGGCTCAGCGCGTTGTCGCCAATGCGCTTACGATATCGCCGCAGCAACTGGTGCGCGACCGAAACGTCGTGCGGAACGTCTTCAACTTCAAGAATCTTGGCCGGGGCATCATCAATCAGCGGCTGAACCTCCGCGATCTCCCGCGCAACATCCCCGGTGCGCCGCAACTGCCGTCGATCCCGGGCCTGCCCTCCATCCCCGGCTTCCCGAGGTAAGGGAGTCGGAGCGAGAGTAGCGGAGAAGCCGTTCGCTACTCTCGCTAAACGCCGATATTGTCGATGAGACGCGTGCGACCAAGTCGCGCCGCCACAAGAAGCCGGATGGGCTCGTCGGCATCGAGAGCAAGCGGAGCCAGTGTTTCAGCGTTCCGCGCTTCGAGATAGTCGAGCGCGAAGCCCGCGCTCGCAATCGTCATTCGACCATCCGCCAGGACCATTTCGACGCGATCGCCGGCCTTGATACGCGCTGCGCTGTCTTTGAGTATGCGGTAAAGCACTGGCGCGATCTGACGCTCCTCGGCGGAGAGGTAAACGTTGCGCGACGACAGCGCGAGACCGTCCCGTTCGCGCATGGTCGGGCAGCCGACCACCTTGAGCGGAAGGTCGAGGTCTTTGGCCATCCGGGTCACGACCTTGAGCTGCTGATAATCTTTCTGTCCAAACATCGCGAAGTCTGGCGTTACCTGCAGGAAGAGCTTGGCAACCACAGTTGCGACGCCGCCAAAGAAATGAGGACGGAACGCGTCCTCGAGGCCGGCCACCGCCGGGCCGCCCGGGGTGATCGCGGTGGAGAACCCTTGCGGGTACATGGCGAGATCGGTGGGTGCCCAAACAAGATCGACGCCGAGGCTCGATAGCGCCGCGACATCGCTCTCAAAATTGCGGGGATAAGATCCGAAATCCTCGGTCGGTGCGAATTGTCGGGGATTGACGAAGATCGAGACCGCCACGACGTCGGCGCGCTTTCGCGCGTGTTCGACGAGCGAAAAGTGTCCCTCGTGAAGCGCGCCCATCGTTGGAATGAGCGCGATGCTTTTTCGTTTCGCACGCAAGGCGGCGATGACCTTGCGCAATGACGCTTGCGTTCTGGTGATCACAGGCTTTCGAGCCATAACCCCTCCGTCGCGGCGGCGACGCCGTCCGATCTGTGAATCGCGAGCTTCGTATCGTGGCCGTGCGGTCACGGATTAATGATGAACGCGTCCGGCTGCAACGAATGCTTGACCGGAGACGATGCGAAGGCCGAGGATAGCTTCGGCAAGGGTGTCTGCGTCATGCTGGTCCAGGCGAATATAGGGCCTCGCAAATCGGCACACGTCGTCGTCGTTGGAAACGAGAAGGGTGGGTCGGGGAAATCCACGACTGCATTTCACGTTGCGATTGCGTTGCTGAAAGCGGGCCAAAAGGTTGCGACCATCGATCTGGATTCACGCCAGAAGAGTCTCACCCACTACGTCCAGAACCGTAAGCTGTGGGCCCGGCGCGAAAAACTTTCGCTTGAGGTTCCATTGCATTTTTGCGTCGCTCGGGCCGAAGGGGTGCGCAACGACGAGAACGAAGCCGCGGAGTTTACGGCCTTTGCGGAGACGATCGGCTCCGTAGAGCACAGTCACGATTTTGTTGTGATAGATACCCCGGGTTCGGACTGCTACCTGATGCGGCTCGCGCATGCGATGGCCGACACCCTGATAACGCCGCTCAACGACAGCTTCGTCGATTTCGATGTCCTCGGTACCGTCGATCCGCAGACTTATGCGCTGACGGGCACGAGTCACTATTCCGAAATGGTGCGTGATGCCCGCCGCCAGCGGCGCAAGGTCGATCAGGAGGCGGCAGACTGGATCGTGGTTCGCAATCGCCTTTCGACGCTGGGCTCTCGGAACAAGCGGCTTCTGTCGGAAGGACTGGCCGCCCTTGGGCTGCAGTTGGGGTTCCGTGCGACCGAAGGCTTTTCGGAGCGCGTGGTCTATCGCGAATTCTTCCCGCGTGGCCTGACAGCGCTTGACGAGATCAACGAGACCACGCTTGGCACGCGGCCGAACATGTCGCACGTAACCGCCCGCGAGGAAGTCCAGGCCTTGCTCCGGGCACTGATGCTTCCGATCGACGAGAAAGGCCGCCGGCGCGCGGCCGCTCGAGCCGAGTGGTTCAATTCCGGCAGCAAGCCTCTGGAGACCCACGACCTGCTGGATTGAGGGGCTCGATCAGGTTGTCCATGCCAAGATCTGGTTCCGAAGGGTAACCCAATCCGCTTTTCTTGGATCCTTTAAGGAAATGGCAGCCGCGATGGCGTGTCGCGGGCGGGTCCGTAACGCTCGGGGAGCGAACGCCTATATATTGGCAAAGACCGAGTCGCTTACGCGACGGCCGATATGTATTGAGCAGATGAGCAAGGATCGCCCCGATACCAGGGTCACCCGAACGGACACCGGACAGCCGGTGGCGTCCCGCGCTGAGATTGATGCATTTCTGACGAAGGTGCGGGAGATGGCCCCGGCGGTCACCGGCGGTCAGCGTGGCCGGCTGGTCTTCGCGCTGGACGCGACCATGAGCCGACAGCCAACCTGGGACGCGGCCTGCCAGCTCCAGGCGCAGATGTTCGAGGAAGCGGCCAAGATCGGCGGCCTTGACGTTCAACTCGTCTATTTCCGCGGGCTCGGCGAGTGTCGTGCATCCGGTTGGGTGGCGCAGCCCCAGCGCCTCGGCGCCCTGATGGAGACGATCGACTGCCGCGGTGGACATACCCAGATCGGCCGGGTGCTGAGCCACGTCCGCAAGGAATCCGAAGCGCGAAAAGTTCAGGCGTTGGTTTATGTCGGCGATGCGATGGAGGAGTCGATCGACGATTTGTGTGCCGCCGCGGGACAGCTCGGATTGCTCGGCGTTCCGGCCTTTATGTTCCAGGAGGGTGGCGACGCGATCGCGGAGAATGCTTATCGTGAGATCGCGCGACTGAGCCGGGGCGCGTACGCCCGCTTCACGCCAGGCGCCGCGCGTGAACTCGCCGAGCTTCTGAGAGCTGCGGCAGCCTATGCGGCCGGCGGCATGAAAGCGCTGACCGATCTATCAGCGCGACGCAGCAGCGGCGCACAGAAGCTGTTGCAGCAGATGACCTGATCTGGGTGAACCGACATCATGGGTCCAATACTTCTCGGCGTTGTCGTGCTGCTGGTTGCGGTATGGGCGCTTTACGGTTTCGCGCGGATCGATCCGAAGGTCGCTGCGCCGGTGCTGCGCAAGAGCGGCGGCATCGCTGCGCTCGCGGGCGCGGTCTTTCTAACAGCGCGCGGGCAGGTTGGGCTCGCGGTACCGCTCGGCTTTGCGGGATTATCGCTGCTTGGCTGGGTGCCGGGCATGGCGAGCCTCGGCAAGCGGATGAATAAGAGCACAGGCCAGACTTCCCATGTCAGGTCGGACTACATCGAGATGGAGCTTGACCACGACACCGGCACAATGCGCGGACGCATTGTGAAAGGCCGCATGGAAGGCGTTACGCTGGACGCACTCGACGTGGCAACGCTGATGACGCTGTTGCCCGAAATCGACGACGAGAGCCGCGCGTTATTGATGGCGTATCTTGACCGCCGGGAGCCCACCTGGCGTGAACACGCGGATGCGGGTCCGGCAGCGGGGGCGGGTGACGTCAACGGCGGAAAAATGACGGAAGAGGAGGCCTATCAGATCCTTGGCGTTCATCCGGGAGCGAGCGCCGCCGATATCGGGCGTGCGCATCGCGCGCTGATGAAAAAACTCCATCCCGATCAGGGGGGCTCGACGTATCTCGCGGCGAGGGTCAATCAGGCCAAGGATATTCTTCTCAAACGGCATAGGTAGTCACCCCACTCAAACGCAACAAACCGTTTGCCAACCCGTTATCAATTCTTGGCCGTGAAGCACGCGACCTTGTTTTTCTTCAGAGCCTTGCAGGCCTGTTCAGCTGCGCTTTCCTTCAATCCCGCGAAGCGCGCGCGGTAAAACCGCTTTTCTCCTTTGGAGAAGACCTCAGTATAAGGCTCAGCTCCTTTCAGAAGGTTACCGACCTTGCTTTTTGCGTCGGCAAGTTTGTCGCGAGCCTCATCGCGATCTTCGAAGGCCCCAACCTGGATTATCCAGCCTCCCGCTTTCGGCTTTCGCTCGGCAACAGCCAGGCTTGCCGGCGCCTGGCTGGTGATGTCCGCGGCCGCCGGCGCGATGGGGGCTATCGATGCCGTCACGGTCCTTTGGGCTACCGGCTGTTCCATATCTCTGCCGGACAACACTCCGAGAACGCCGGGTCGGGCGCCTGGCGGCGGAGGCGGCAGAGCATCGTCGTTCGCGGACTGCTGCTTCGCCGCGGTCTGGACCGGCGCGAGGGCATTACGAGCGGCGAGGGGTTCAGGAGCAAGCATCGACATCGCTGCCACGGTCTTTGTGGTCGAAGCTTTGACCGAGAAAGTCTTGACCAAATGCGGCCGGATCGGTTCGGTTGAGCCGGGGGTCGGACGATCGGACTGTGACGAGGATTCCGTCGAGCGACCATCCGTACGAGCTGCCATTACGTCGGCGCTAGGCTCCGCGGTTGCGACGCGCACCGGCTTCTCGGCACGAGCAGGCGGCAAACCCTGCGGCTTCGGGAATGGCGTGCCCTGAATTGACGGCTGCGCGGGCGACGCGTCGGCGACCTCGACGACCTTGGGTGCGGTGCGCTTAACTGATGCGAGCATGACCTTCTGTTCGATCAAACTTCGCATCTTGGCGTCGCGTGCGCCGGCCGATGTGCCGCCCAGCACAACAGCTACGATCCGGCGGTCTCCACGTTTAACCGAGGAGACGAGATTGAACCCGGACATGCGAGTATAGCCCGTCTTGATGCCGTCGACGCCCTCGACGCGCCCGAGCAGGCGATTGTGGTTGGCCATGCGGACGCCACGATACGCAAAGCTCTGTGTCGCAAAATACCGATAATAGCGCGGAAACCGATCCTGGATCGCAAGCCCGAGCAACGCTTGATCGCGCGCGGTGGTGATCTGACCGGTGTCAGGCAGACCGTTCGCGTTCCTGTAGACGGTGCGCGACATGCGAAGGGCGCGCGCCTTGCGCGTCATCAGCTTCGCGAATTCGTCTTCGGAGCCACTGAGATATTCGGCGATAACGACGGAAGCGTCGTTGGCCGATTTCGTTACAAGGGCCTTGATCGCGTCCTCGACCATCAGTGTCTGGCCAGGGCGAAGGCCGAGCTTGGTCGGAGCCTGGCTCGCGGCATGGGCCGAGACTTCCATCTGCGAGTCCAACTTAACCTGTCCGGATTCCAGCCGCTCGAACAGCAAATAGAGCGTCATGATCTTGGTGAGCGACGCCGGATGACGGATTGCATCCGCATTGGTTGCGCTGAGCACGTCGCCCGTGTTGGCATCGACGACGATGTCAGCGTAGCGCGGATCCGCTGTCGATGTCGCAGCAGCAGAGCCGCGAGATTTCCGCTTGCTGCGCGCGTCAGCGTCAGTCGTAGACAGCGACAGAATGGCGAAGGTGCAGGCCAGTACGGCGACACCGCAGCGTAGCCCTAGAGAGGCCCCGGTCGATACGCGAAACATGGTCACCCGTTCCCGCTCATGAGGCGCGGAGAGCGCCCGATTGACTTCCCCCGAGGGCGGTCGAACGATCCCGGTCGCAATGCCAGGAGCGACCGATAATCCACAGTCAAATAGGGTAGGAGCGTGGCATTGCTAAAAAGTTAATAAATTCCGATGGTTAACGAATTTATATGCAATGCAAAATTCCGGCTTGATTTTTTGTGCAATGCAACATAACTAGTGAATTGCGGCTGCTAGAGGCCGGAATTGTGGAAAGCGGCCTTGCGGCCGGGCGCAAAGGGCAACTCACATGAATTACTTCGACACCAAGACGTTCGATGAAGTGCAGAAATTCGGCAAGGAAAGCGTCGACGCGAGCATGAATACGTTCAGCACGCTGTCAAAGGGCGTTCAGGCGATTGCGGTCGAGAGCGTGGACTATTCGAAGAAGGCTTTCGAAGACGGTACCGCGGCGCTCGAGAAACTGTTCGGTGCAAAGTCGGTCGAGAAGGCCGTCGAGATCCAGCAGGACTACGCGAAGAGCGCGTATGAAGGCTTCGTCGCCCAAGCGACCAAGCTCGGTGAGCTTTATGTCGATCTGGCGAAGCAAGCCTACAAGCCGTACGAGGGCTACCTCGCGAAGATGACTCCGGGCAAGTAAGCGGCCCTGGACGAACCCGAATGCGAAAGCCCGGTTTCCAGCCGGGCTTTTTGTTATTTCGTGATCCGCAGTTGGGACAATTCGGTGCCAATCTGCTTGAAGACATCGTTCAAGGCAGCTCCGTTCGTCACCATCCAGAACTTGTCTGCCGCGGTCGCGCAATTCTTCAGCAATGTCGACATCGGATCGCCGCTTGTGTTGACGTGGACCGCGTAGATCGTAATTCCCGCACTCTTCACGTTCGCGCATGTACCCACTGTGGCGGACTGGTACATCCGCTGATCGACGGAGGTATTGGTGCTGGAACCGTTGCCGTACCAACGATCGAGGGTGTTCAAGCCGTCCGACATAAGCACGACGACTTCCTTGTAGGTGTAGTTCGAGTTTTTCGGAGGGGGAGCGGGGAAAGGTCCTCCGCCGACCAGTGACTGCCAGCCCCAGACAAGTCCGATCGGCTGATTGGTGGCGCCCAGCGGATACAGTGCGTCGATGGCGGAGTTCATACTGGTCCAGTCGTAGCTCAGCGCCTTGACCTCGGGAGAGCAATACGAGTTCTGTTCAGCCGGGAACAACGAGGCCGTGATGTTCGTGCTCGGGCTGGTCACCTTGCGATCGTAATCGTTGCTAGGCGCCGATGAGGTGCCGCGATCGGTGATACATCCGTTCCAGGTGCTGCGCGGCGGCGTCGCATATGGCGTGCTGCCGTTCATGGTGAGCGCTGGCGTGTAGGTCGCATTGGTGTTGGTCGGCCGCCAGGTGTGCTCGACGGAGTTGTTCTTGGTTTGGCAGGTTCTGTTGGAGCCGCTGCCGCTGCAGGTACAGTTCGGATTATCCTTAGTACAGTTGCACGCGCTACCCACGCATTTCGTCCAGGTATTGTAGCAGCCATTATAGATAATGCCGATCTTGGTCGATTTCTTGTTGCCGCCGTCGGTGCCGGGGCAGATCAAGCCCCGGTAATTCCCGCTCGATGCGATCGAGGAAATGTTGCTGGTTCCTTGAGGCTGCGAAACGCAACGAAAGCCGTAGCTGCTGTTACTGGTGCCGAACGGACAAGATGAGCCCGTTGTGGTCGTGTACCAGCTGTTCGGCTTGGAACCGTTCTTCTCGGTGTCCAGAATTTCCGGCTCGGCCTCCCAGTCAGTCCAGTCCAGCCAGCTTGCCGTATAATTGCTTGGACCGACGTTGACGTTCTTGCTGAACGGGACGATGGACACATAGACGTCGCCGTTATTGGTTGCCGCTCCTTTCAACTGAGTGAGCAGGTTCTTTGCGGCGGTCTTCAGCGCGGGCATCTTGCCCGCGTCGTCCATCGAGCCGGTGGTGTCGAGAACCAGCGCGACGCGCAGCCGGGTGTTACCCCATTTAACGGTCGTCTCGGTCGAGATGCCGATATACGGGATGCCCAGAATGTTCGCGATGGTCGTATCCAGCTTCGCATTGGCCTTCAGGTGAAGTTCGCCGCCCGACGTCGTTGTGAGAGTCGTGGTAACCGCAAGCTCCTTGGCGTCTTTATTGTTGAAGTTCGCCTGAACGTAGGTTTGTGCCTTCTGCGCGAGCTGGGCTTGCGTGAGAGATGTCGCTTCGCGGGACAGCAGGAGCGCAGTTGCATCGAGAGCACCCTGAAGCGATGTCCGTGCGGCGTTCGCGCGGCTATAGTCTACGGCAGCGCCAACCGCGCCAGCCAGCGGAATAAGAGCGAGCCCGAATGTTATGGCGACGTTGCCGCGGTTGTCGCGCCATAGTTGCCGGACGCGTGCGCGGCTTCGCCGAAGATATTCGCGCATCATGTGAGCACCTGACCCTCTAACTGGTTTGTCAGGTGTAAACGGCGCTTCTGAAAGCCCTGTAAAATGCGACACAAAAAACTGGTTAAGCTTCGTAAACGAACACCTTCAAACCCATCCGCGAAATGCCGGTCGACGACCTTGGCATCTGTCCTGTTCGAAGGCGCTATCAGTGCGCGAGGTGCTCCCTTGTAGCGTGCCCGGGGAGGGCAGTTCGATCCGGATTGAGCTCGTCTTTTTTGAAAATGTTCGGTGCTGGCTGCTTGCCGGAAGCGCGAAGCTTGTCTAGCGTGCCTCCATACAGCGGAATGATCTTCCGATTAACGGAAAAACCTTGGGGGGAGCTTTATGCATAGAATCATTCGCATAGCAGTCGGTGTTGTTTTCGCGGCCAGTGCCACGGTGGCTCTGGCCGACAATTATCCGAGCCGCACCATCCGCTGGATCGTCCCCTATGCGGCGGGCGGCGGTTCCGACACGCTGGCGCGCATGATTGCGCCCGAGATGTCAAAGCGTCTGGGCCAGCCGATCGTGATCGAGAACAAGCCCGGTGCGGCATCGGCGATCGCTGCTGCCGAAGTCGCGCGCTCGGCGCCCGATGGCTACACGATTTTCTCGGCCGATAACGGGACGCTGGTTTACAATCCGGCGCTTTACAAGAAGCTTGCCTACAGCCCGAAAGACTTCCGCCCGGTGTCGCTGATCGCGCGGTCACCGCTCATTCTCGTAGTTGGTCCAACCAGCAAGGAGCAGAGCGTCAAGGATCTCGTCGCGATGATCAAGGCGCAGCCCGGCAAGATCAGCCACGCATCTGCAGGCCCAGGCAGCCCGCACGCCATGGCGATGGAACTCGTCAAGGCGCGGCTCGGCCTCGACATGATTCACGTCCCATATCGTGGCGGCGCGCCGGCTCTGCAGGATGTGGCCGCTGGTCAGATACCGATGACGATGACCGACTATTCCAGCGCAGCTGGCATGATCGCATCTGGAAAGATCCGGGCATTGGCCTTTGCGAACGACAAGCGGATGCCGCAGCTTCCTGATCTGCCGACCTTCGACGAGCTTGGCTATCCGGGCGTTTATGCGGAGGCATTTGCCGGCGTGGTCGTGCCGGCGAAGACTCCGGATGATGTTGTCGCAAAGCTCGAAAAGGCGGTCAGTGAATCGGTGAACGATCCCGCGATCAAGGCCCGGCTGATCGAGATCGGTCAGGAGCCGGTCGGCGGAACCGCCGCACAGTTTACCGCAGTCCTCGATCGCGAAGTGCCGCGCTGGCACAAGCTGATCAAGGAACTGAACATGACGCTCGACTAGACGAGAACGCGCGGCGTCAACGAACCGGATGGCGCGACGATGTGTTGTCGCGTCGTCCAGAAGTCTGAAACAAGAAGCTGACCCGGAAGCTGACTATGTGTGATTGTCCGAAATACATCGCGCCAACCTGGAAGGGCTGGATTTCTCTGCCGCCTTCAAGCGGAGAGAGTGGGAGCGGACCCTGGACCGACCTGACGCACACGCTCACCGAGGACCTGTCGCGTTCGCCGGCATTCCCGAAGCCTGCGATCCGCAAGCTCCTCGAGATGCCCAAGGACAATGCCAACGTCACCGAGATCCAGATGGTGTGCCATCATGGTACCCATGTCGACGCTCCGCGACACTTCATGGCTGAAGCCCCCGCGTTCGACGAGATACCGATGGACCGTCTGTATGGCCCGGGCGTGGTGTGGCAGATCGAGAAAGGTCCGCTAGGGCTCATTACCGCGGACGATTTCGAAGCGGCGCGTCCGCTTGTGAAGCCCGGCGATATGGTGCTTCTCGACACCGGCTGGGCCCAGCACGTGAACACGGAAATTTACGAAGATCATGCGTCGTTAACGACAGACGCTGCGCACTGGCTGGTCGATCATCAGATCAAGCTGCTGGGGATAGATTGCAGCACGCCAGATCTGACGTCGCACATGCGACCCAAAGGTTTCAACTGGCCGGTGCATCAGATTTTGCTATCGCAGGGCGTGTTGATTGCTGAACATCTCACCAATCTGCGTGGGCTTGCCAATACGCGGGTGGAGGCGATGTTCCTGGCGCTTTCGGTGGCCGGATCGGATGGCGGACTGTCGCGCGCAGTCGCCCGGCCGATTGCCGCGTAACTGCAACTGCGAGCGACTATTTCGCGATCCGGAGGTTGGCGAGGTTCTGCGCGATCGAGGCGAATACGCTGTTCAACTGCTGCGCTTCGTCGACGTCGTAGAACCACTCGGGTTTGGTCGCGCAATTGCGCAGCAGCGACGCGTTGCCGTCGATGACGCGCACCGTATAGACCTTGATGTTTTCCGCTTTGGCGTTGGTGCAGACCTTTTCGGTGCGGGAGTCGATCGAGGAGGTCGAGCTTGTAAAGCGGTTCTGAGTGTTTTGACCGTCGGTGAGAAGCACGATGACCTTGTCGAGGTCGGGTTCGGCGGGCGGCGCATTCATCGGTTCGACCGCGGATATGGTTTGCCAGGCCCATGCCATGCCGATGGCAACATTGGTATTGCCGGCCGGAGACATCGCATCGATTTTGGCGTGCAGGGCGCTCCAGTCACTTGTCAGCGGGATTAGTGCGGCTGGACAATTGGTCGCCTGATGGGCGCGAAATTTCGAAGCCTGGGAGGCGCCCGGCGCGGTGTTCTGAACATCGAAATTCTGATCGCGGTCCCAGACGCAGCCGTTCCAGGTACTGCGCGACGCGACCGTCCAGGTTCTGCCCGCGTTTCCGCATGCGGTGCGTGTCTTGTAATAGGACGACGAACAGGTGCCGTTGACGTCCTCCCATTGCTGCCAGTCGATCCAGGGTTCGTCCTTGTAGTTTATCCCGACATTCACGTCCGTGACGAATGGGATGATCGATACTTTCACGTCGTCCGGTTTCTTGGCCGCGGCCTGCAGCGTGTTCAGGAGATTGTGAGCGGCGGTCTTGAGCGCGTTCATTTTGACGTTCGATGCCATCGACCCGGTATTGTCGAGCGCAAGCGCGAGATTGAGACGCTTGATGCCCCAGATGATCTCGGTCGTGGCGGAAATCGTAATCTGAGATGAGCCGACGAGGCCGGAAAAGTGCGCGGGAACCGTAGCCGAGCTTGTGAGCTTCAGCGAAAAGCTACCTTGTTGCGGCGCAGTGAACTGGTGGGTGACCGAAACGTTCTGCGCTTCGGGTCTGGTGAATTGCGCGGTGAATAGCGAACTCGCCGACGCAGCGAGCGCGTCCGCCGTCATCGTGTTGGCATCTTTTGACAGAGCCAGACCGGTCGAATCCAGCGCAGCCTGCATTGCGACCTTGGTGGCGTTGGCCCGCGCATAATCGATCGCTGCGCCGGTCACGCCCATCAGCGGGATGAGAGACAAGGCCAAAAACGGTGCGGCTCCGCCATCTCCGTTCTCAAGAAATCGTCCGAGCAGTCGTCCCCGCAACATTCCAGGCTCCGAAACCACGCAATGGCTTCCATCCTCGGGTCCCGCGGATTGAGAATCGGTGTTGTTTGCTGCGACGATTTGGGGCGTTTTTGCCGCGATTTGTCCCTATTTCAGCTGATCATGAGTGTGGACAGCTGCTGTCCGGGGCTGCGGCGCTCTTATTCAAGTGTCTGCAAGGCTTGCGTTTTTGCCATATGCGCCTATTTGCGCCGGTCTGGCACACCGCTTGCTCCCACACTATTATGAGAACAAGGCTGCGGCCGGATGAAGACCTGACGATCTGCGAAGTTTTGAGAATGCCCCAAAGTGTCAAGTTCCTGACCTCCCTGCGCGTGACCGACGTGCCGTCGTGCGGCCGTGAGCCGCGGATGGCAGACGACGATCGCAAGAAGCGTCAGGACGCCGGAGGGCCGGGAACCGCGGTCATCACCAAGACGCGTCCTCAGACCAAGCGTCCGAGCATGTATCGGGTGTTGCTGTTGAACGACGATTACACGCCGATGGAATTCGTCGTTCATGTCCTCGAGCGCTTCTTCAACAAAGACCGCGAGGCAGCGACCCAGATCATGCTGCACGTCCATCACCACGGGATCGGGGAGTGCGGCATCTACACCTATGAAGTCGCTGAAACAAAAGTCACGCAGGTGATGGACTTTGCCCGCAAACATCACCATCCTCTGCAATGCGTCATGGAAAAGAAGTAGCTTGCTTAGAACTGATCTTGAAAAGAGCTAACCGTGGCGCATCTGTTGGCGTGTGTTGTTGTTACGTCGTCGATGAGGGGACGCAAGGCCGGGGGCGGCCAAATCTCGGGACCTCGTAAACAGGTCTCATCGAACGGGTCGTTTTGGGGACCTTTAGGGACATCGAATGCCAAGCTTCTCCCGTAGCCTCGAACAGTCACTTCATAGGGCGCTTGCGCTCGCCAATGAACGGCACCACGAATATGCCACGCTGGAGCACCTGCTCCTTGCTCTTCTTGATGACTCTGACGCCGCAGCGGTGATGAAGGCGTGCAACGTCGATCTCGACAAGCTTCGCCGCTCGCTGACCGCCTACCTTGAGGCGGAACTCGAAAATCTTGTGACCGACGGCGGCGAAGATTCCAAGCCGACAGCCGGCTTCCAGCGCGTGATCCAGCGCGCCGTGATCCATGTCCAGTCGTCCGGCCGGGAGGAAGTCACTGGCGCCAATGTGCTCGTTGCGATCTTCGCCGAGCGCGAGAGCCATGCCGCATATTTCCTGCAGGAGCAGGACATGACGCGCTACGACGCGGTCAACTACATCAGCCATGGCATCGCCAAGCGGCCGGGACTGACCGAGTCGCGCCCGGTGCGGGGCGCGGACGAGGATGCGGACTCCAAAGGCAGCGGCGAGGAGCCGAAGAAGAAGGGCGATGCGCTGGAAGCCTATTGCGTCAATCTCAACAAGAAGGCCAAGGAGGGCAAAATCGACCCGCTGATTGGCCGCGACCCCGAAATCAGCCGCACCATTCAGGTGCTGTGCCGCCGTCAGAAGAACAACCCGTTGCTCGTCGGCGATGCCGGCGTCGGCAAGACCGCGATCGCCGAGGGCCTCGCACGTCGCATCGTGCACGGAGAGGTTCCCGAGGTTCTCAAGAACGCGACGGTGTTCTCTCTGGACATGGGCACGCTGCTCGCCGGCACGCGCTATCGTGGCGATTTCGAAGAGCGGCTTAAGCAGGTGATCAAGGAGATCGAGGCCACGCCCGGCGCGATCATGTTCATCGACGAAATCCACACCGTCATCGGGGCGGGCGCGACCTCGGGCGGAGCGATGGATGCGTCCAATCTGCTCAAACCCGCGCTCGCGCAGGGCTCGCTGCGCTGCATCGGCTCGACCACCTACAAGGAATACCGTCAGTATTTCGAGAAGGACCGGGCTCTGGTGCGCCGCTTCCAGAAGATCGACGTCAACGAGCCGTCGGTGCCGGATGCGATCGAGATCCTGAAAGGGCTGAAGCCGTATTTCGAGGAATACCACAAGCTCAAATACACCAACGAGGCGATCAAGGCCGCGGTCGAGTTGTCCGCGCGCTACATCCATGACCGCAAGCTCCCGGACAAGGCGATCGACGTGATCGACGAGTCCGGTGCGGCGCAGATGCTGTTGCCTGACTCCCGGCGCAAGAAAACCATAGGCATCAAGGAGGTGGAGACCACGATCGCCACAATGGCGCGGATTCCGCCGAAGACGGTGTCGAAGGACGATGCCGAGGTGCTGCAGCATCTCGAGCATACGCTCAAGACGGTGGTCTACGGTCAGGACAAGGCGGTCGAGTCGCTTGCGGCATCGATCAAGCTCGCCCGTGCCGGCCTGCGGGAACCGGAAAAGCCGATCGGCTGCTACCTGTTCTCGGGTCCGACCGGTGTCGGCAAGACGGAGGTGGCCAAGCAGCTTTCGTCGTCGCTCGGCGTCGAACTGGTTCGCTTCGACATGTCCGAATATATGGAGCGGCACACCGTTTCGCGGCTGATCGGCGCGCCTCCCGGTTATGTCGGCTTCGACCAGGGCGGGCTTCTGACCGACAGCGTCGACCAGCATCCGCATTGCGTGTTGCTCCTCGATGAGATCGAGAAGGCGCATCCCGATCTGTTCAACGTGCTGCTGCAGATCATGGATCACGGCAAGCTGACCGATCACAACGGCAAGCAGGTCGATTTCCGCAACGTGATCCTGATCATGACCACCAACGCGGGCGCCGCCGACCTGGCGAAAGGCACTTATGGCTTCACCCGCAACAAGCGGGAAGGCGACGATATCGAGGCGATCAACAAGCTGTTCGCTCCGGAATTCCGCAACCGGCTCGATGCGGTCATTGCGTTCGGTCATCTCTCGCAGGAGGTCATCGCCAAGGTTGTCGAGAAATTCGTGCTTCAGCTTGAGGCGCAGCTCGCCGATCGAAACGTCACGATCGAGCTATCCGACGAGGCGTCGCGCTGGCTGATCGCGAACGGCTATGACGAACTCATGGGTGCGCGGCCGATGGCGCGCGTGATCCAGGAGAACATCAAGAAGCCGCTGGCGGACGAGGTGTTGTTCGGCAAGCTCAAGAATGGCGGTCATGTGAAGGTCGTCGTGAGCGAGGACGAGCATGGACGCGACGCGCTGGGCTTCGAATATCTCGAAGGTCCTGTGACTCCCAAGCCGGAGAAGCTCCCTGCTGCGCGCGTTAAGGCCAAGCGCAAGCCGCCGCAGCGCAAACCGAAGCCGCCGTCGTCCGGTGGCGGGGGCGGAAAGGGCGGTCCGGGTGGCTCCGATCCTTCCGGTCGGGGCTCGGTGCCGAAAGTCCCGCTGAAGGCCTAGACCAGACGCCCGGTGAACAGCCGGGCGTTTCGGTGTCCGGGGCTCGGCTATGGTTTGTCCGCAATCGAAACCGAAAGGCCGGAGGGGATTGTGCTCGGGGGATTTCGCTCGCGTTGTTGTCATGCCATCGCCGCCGCAATTGCAGTGTTTGCGATCGGAGCGTTCGGTCCGGAGCGCGCCGAGGCGCAGCGGATGACCTTCGACAACGGCTTCCGCTCTCCGTCCGGCAACATCCACTGCCAGTATTTCGACAGCGATGCGGTCCTTCGCTGCGACCTCAAGGAAATTTCCAACCGGCCGTTGCCTCGGCCGCGAGATTGCAAAAACGAATGGGGGCAGGCGTTTGAGGCGTTCGGGCGGCGTCCCGAGACCGGACCGATCTGCTACGGTGACACCGTGATGGATGACCGCCTGCCAGTTCTCGGATATGGCGAGCGCTGGGAGCGCGGCGATTTCGTCTGCCGTTCAGAACGCACGGGCGTGTCGTGCCTGAATTCGCTCGGCGTCGGCTTCGAACTGTCCCGCAGTGCGCAGAAGGTCCTGCGCGCGAGTTCCGGTGGCGGCAGTAAGCCCGCTGGCGGCAATGCGGGTGGCAGCAATTCGGGCAGTGGCAAGTCGATAGGCGGCAGCGTCAACTGATCGCCGCGGCCGCGCGGACCTTCGTCTTTCGTCCGGCGTGGCACACCTTGCGCCAGATCAATGTTGTGGGCAGACGCGGCCCCCAGCGTAGCTCCGACCAGTTCTGGAGGAGAGCAACGACCATGGCTCGCATCATCGGCGCGATCGCGACATCGCATACTCCGACGATCGGATTCGCCTTCGATCGCAACAAGCAGGACGATCCGGTCTGGGCTCCGATCTTCGAAGCTTACAAACCGATCCAGCAATGGATAGCCCAGAAGAAGCCGGATGTGCTGTTCATGATCTACAATGATCATGTCACCTCGTTCTTCTTCGATCATTATTCGGCCTTCACGCTCGGCATCGACGAACGCTACGAGGTTGCCGACGAGGGCGGCGGAGCGCGCGCGCTGCCGCCGGTGAAGGGCCACGCCGCACTGTCGCATCACATCGGCGCCGCGCTCATGGCCGACGAATTCGACATGTCGTTCTTCCAGGACAAGCCGATCGATCACGGCATGTTCTCGCCGCTGTCGATGATGGCACCGCACAAGCCGGAATGGCCGGTGCAGGTGGTGCCGCTGCAGGTCGGCGTGCTGCAGTTCCCGATCCCGTCGGCGCTGCGTTGCTGGAAGCTCGGGCAGTCGCTGCGGCGCGCGATCGAGAGCTATCCCGAAGACCTCAAGGTCGCGCTGGTCGCGACCGGCGGCCTGTCGCATCAGGTCCATGGTGAACGCGCCGGTTTCAACAACACGGCATGGGACGAGCAGTTTCTCGATCTGATCGAGAAGGACCCGGTCAAGCTTACCGAGATGACGCACGCCGAGTTTGCCCGGCTCGGTGGCCTGGAAGGCGCCGAGGTCATCATGTGGCTGGTGATGCGCGGTGCAATGTCGGCCACCGTGAAGAAGATCCATCAGACATATTACCTGCCGTCCGTGACCGGGATCGCGACCGCGATCTACGAGAACGAGTCGATCGAGGTGCCGGCCGAAACCGCCGAGCGCTATCGCGCCCACATGGGCAGACAATTGGAAGGAGCGGACGAACTGACCGGGACCTATCCGTTCACGCATGCGCGCTCGCTCAAGGGTTATCGCATCAACAAGTTCCTGCACCGGTTGGTGGAGCCTGCGCACCGCGCCCGGTTCCTCGCCGAACCCGAAGCGGCCTTTGCAGAGGCGAAGTTATCGGAAGTTGAGCGCGAGATGATCCGCAGCCAGGATTGGCGTGCCCTGATCCGCTACGGCGCGAATTTCTTCATGCTAGAGAAACTTGCGGCGGTGACTGGATCGTCGAACCTGCACATCTATGCCGGCATGCGGGGCGAAAGCCTCGACGACTTCATGAAGACCCGCAATGCGCCCGGAGCGCTTTATTCCGTCGCGGGCAAGGATGCGACCAGCTTCGCCTGGGATAAGGCCGCGCGCGCGCCGGAAGACGCAACCGCCTGAGGTCGCCGTAACCTCGATGAATGTTTTGTCATTTCGCGATGACCTCGCGCCGTGCGGGGTTGAGCCCCGACGCGCGCCGCTTTCCAAGGCCGAAGCTCCCGCATCCCGACAGTTTGTTCAGGAAGCAATCCGCACGCGCAGCACCGCAGTTGAAGAACGGCGCTGAAGATAAATCTGCGACGAATTTTTTCTCAGAATGTCACGGCCTGTATTGTCTTTATTTATTTCTCGCAGCAATGTTTTCGACCAATAATTATAGAACATTATGGACTGGACGTAACATGACGGTGTCTGACGCGCGGGCTCTCAGGAACAAGGTTCTCGAGTTTCGCGAGCGGGCGTCCGCAGCGAAGCTGAAGGCTGCGACGACGAAGGAACTTGCCGCGCGGCGCATGTTCGAGGATGCGGCGCAACAATTCGACGTCATGGCTGACAATCTCGAAAAGCATGGCCGGACCTTCTAAAGGATTCTGCGGGACGCGGGCGTCGAACGCCTTAGCCGGGGATCAGGGCGGCCAGAACCCGCCGTCCGACGGTTGCGTATCGCTTCAATTCACACCAGCTCTCGCGGGCAACGCACCTATCCAGGTGAAGAGTTGACGATACTTATTTTCCGCCCATTGCAACCGGCCGCTTAGAAGCCATCTTGGCTTGGCACACAGCGCTAGCGCGCAATCGACGTCGGGCCCTTTTGGGCCGGAGGCCAGAATGAAGACGACTCTTCGAGCGATCCTGTGGGTCTTTGCCCTTGCGCTGCTGTCGCCGCTGTCCGCGACGGCGCAGGATGTTCCCGTACCTGCCGCAACCGTCAAGCCGCCGGTCGCACAAGGTTCGGCACAGCCCACGACGCCCGCGGATCAACCGCTTCTGAAGCCGGCCGAACTCGAAGCGCTCGTAGCGCCGATTGCGCTCTACCCGGATGATCTGCTGTCGCTCGTCCTGATGGCATCAACCTATCCGCTCGAGGTTGTCGAAGCGCAGCGCTGGCTCGAAGCCAACAAGAAGCTGAGCGAAGAGCAACGCAAGGCCGCGCTCGACAAGATGCGCTGGGATCAAAGCGTCAAATCGTTGATCGCAACGCCCACGGTGCTCGAAACGATGAGCACGCAGCTCGAGTGGACACGCAAGCTCGGGGACGCGGTGCTGGCGCAGGAAGCCGACGTGATGGACGCGATCCAGAGGCTCCGCGCCAAGGCTCATAGCCGCGACAAGCTGGTCTCGAACAAGCAGCAGAAGGTCACGGTCCAGAATACCGGACCGCGTCAGACCATCGCCATTGAGCCGGTCGATCCGAACGTCATCTATGTTCCGTACTACCAGCCAGCGGTGGTCTATGGAGACTGGCCGTACGTCGATTATCCTCCATATTTCTTTCCGTATTACGGCTTCTACGACGATGCGGTACTGGCTAGCGGACTGTGGTTCGGCGTCGGCTATGGTCTGGGCTATTGGGGCGGGGGCTCTTACTGGGGCGGCAACTGCAACTGGGTGAACAACAACCTCTATTACCGCAACGGTCAGCGCTGGCAGCATCGCCCCGAGCACAGGCACGGCGTGCGGTACGGCAACCAGGGCCTGCAGCGCCAGTTCGGCAACAGACAGGGCGGCCGAGACCAGCTCAATTTCCGCGGAAGAGACGGCAACCAAGTCGTCCGGCCGAGCCGCGATCGCGCGAACCGCGCAGGCGCGGCGGGAAATCGCCGCGATGGGCTGCGGACTCAGAATGCACGTGGCAACCGTGCCGGCAACACGGCGACGCGCCAGGCCGGTCGGTCGGGTCCCGGTCAGCGGGGAGCGCAACGCGGCGGCCCGCGTAACCGCGCGTCGTATGGGCAACGCGGTCAGGGCGCCCGCTATGGGGCTCGCACGGGCGCCAGAATGGACAGGGGCAATTATGCTCGCCGGGGTGGTTATCCCGGGGAAAGCTTCCGTGGCGGCTATCGCGGCAGCTCACCGGCCTTTCAGGGCGGTTACGGCGGCGGCCGTTCGGCTTTCCGCGGCGGCAACTTTGGTGGCGGTTCGTCCTTCCGTGGGGGCGGGAATTTCCGCGGCAACTTCGGCGGCGGCGGTGCGTCTTTCCGGGGCGGGGGCTTCGGCGGCGGTGGCGCCGCGTTTCGCGGTGGCGGGGGAGGTGGAGGCTTCCGCGGCGGTGGCGGTGGAGGCTTCCGTGGCGGTGGCGGCGGTGGCTTCCGCGGTGGCGGTGGTGGCGGTCATCGCTCGGACATTCGACTGAAGCAGGATGTCGCGCTTGTCGGCCGGCTCGACAATGGACTTGGGCTCTATCGTTTCCACTACCGCGGTAACCCGCAGACCTATGTCGGCGTTATGGCGCAGGATGCACTTCTGGTGCAGCCCGACGCGGTGACCCGCGGCCGCGACGGCTATCTCCGGGTTCGCTACGACCGGATCGGGTTCGAAATGCAGACATACCGACATTGGCTTGCTCATCCCGGGAAGGAGGAACGGCTTTAGCCGAGAGGCTGCGCGCAACGCTGCAGGCTTGCGGAACCGCCATCAGCCGCGCTTGGCGGATGCAATCTTTGCTTGCAAAAAGTCACGGCACTCTGTTTGATTGTGGCATTCATCCGCGGGGGGAATGCCGATGTCGCCCAAAGATCGCCTCGCCGAGCGCGTGCGCGACAGCCTCAAACCCATCGAAGGCTTCGCGAAAATCTTTTATTTGTTTTTGTTCGTTCTTATCGTCGTTTTCGGCATCGCTACCTGCTCGATTTCGACCGCGCCGCTCGACGGCTGGACCATATTTCTCGTGACGATTGCGACGAGCCTGGTCGTCGCCGCAGCGGCAAGCGGCGTCGGATGCATGCTGGGATTTCTGTTCGGGATACCGCGATCTCTGCAAGGCAAGTTGCCGACGACCGATGCCGCCCTGGTCAGCACTGAAGGACCGGTCGCGAAGCTGCCGACGCCCGCCTCAACACGCGCGTTCCTGAGCAACACAAGCCTCGAAGAGATTTCGGACTGGCTGACGAAAATCATCATCGGCCTTGGACTCGTCCAATTTCAGCTTCTGATCGACTACCTCTACCGCGCCGCGCTCTACGCCGGCTCGTTCGTCGCCAGCCTTGAGGTCAGCCTCCCTGCGCAAAATGCTGGCGCCCACCAAGCCTACGATGCGGAAATCGCTGTTCCGTTCTATTTTGCCCTCATCGTCGTCAGCTTGATCGCGGGATGCCTGTTTGCTTACCTCGAAACGCGCACGCGGTTGCTGCTGTTGCTGCTGGATGCCGAAAGCGCAAACAAGGATCGATACCTGGAGCTTGCGGAAGAGGCCGATCGGCCGGTGGCGGTGCCCGTGCTCGCGCCAGCTCAGGGAAGTGAGCTGCCGGCGGGTCAAAGGAGCCCGCCGCCGCCGCCTGCGCCCGCGCGTCCGACATCGCAGGATGTTGTTGTCGCATCGAGTCCGCGCCCCAGCGACGACGATGTAAAAGCCCTCGTAGGATGGGCGTCGGCCCAAGCCCGAACGGGCAACCTCGACGAGGCCGAAAAGGTGTTGCGCGACGCCTTGGCGCGTTATCCCAACGACCCTGGGATCAAGGAGCGCCTCATCGAAGTGCTCAAGCTGAAGAAAGACATGGTGAGCGCGGTACGCATGGCCGTTGAGGTCGCGCTTCAGGTCCAGAATCCCGGACAGCGCTACAGCAAGTTGAAGTCGGCGCTGTTTGAAGCGCTTTACATCGATCCGCCGCAAGGCTTCGAACTGGCGATAGAGATATCCGAGAAATTGCTGGCGCTTCCCAAGGCCAAGAAGGATGCCACCGCGCATATCTGGGCCGCCTGCGCGCTGGGGCAGAAATTCAAGAGCTTGTCGGGGCAGGGCGCTCCGCAGGAGGCGCTCGACGCCATTGCGGATGCCGCTTACGCCCTTGTTCAGACGGCGATCGGAATTGGCTCCGTCGAAGACCTCGAACTCATTCAGACGCTTTACGAAGGGCTCGGCGACGACGACGACCTCAGCGTGTTCAAGAGCGATCGCTTCGACAATTTGATTTTTCGCAAGCCCGATCCCTGACGCTGTATTCGGGCGTCGTCGTCATGCGCCGCCCTGCTTGGGCATCGCGGCATCGTCCAGTTGCGTCGCGCGCTTCGCGGCCGGGCGGTCGGCCAGAGGTTTATAGTAGCGCTCGAACACCGATCGCTTTTCAATCGTGCCGAATTGAATGCCCCATCCAATATGCGAGCCCACGTAAACATCGGCAGCGGAAAAGCGATCGCCTGCAATAAATTCGGATTTTTTCAGTGCGCCTTCGAGCGCATCCAGCACAGCCTCGTAGGAGCCGTACCCAGTCATCCTCTGCCGTTCGACAGGGACCTCAAACCCCAAGGCACGGTTAGTCGCGGCCGCTTCCAGAGGCCCGGCCGCGAAAAATAGCCAGCGGTAGTAGGCCGCGCGGTCCGTCGGCGTGGGTGCCAGGCCAGCGTCTGGGAATGCGTCGGCGACGTAGGCGCAGATCGCAGCACATTCGGTGACGACTTTGCCGTTATGGACCACCGTCGGCACTTTCCCCATCGGATTGATCGCGAGGTAAGCCGGCGCCTTCATCGTGGTTCCGTAGTCGAGGATCTCCGTGCGATAGGACACGCCGGCTTCCTCGAGCATCCAGCGCGCGATGCGCCCGCGCGACATCGGATTTGTGTAGAGAATGAGCTCGTTGGCCATGGTGTCGCTCGCGCATGTTTCGATGGAAGCAGTCCGATCTGCTCAAGCATACGACGTAGCGAGGCATTTCGATGACCGAACTGCCGCTGCTCGGATGCGGGCGTCAGCGTTTCCACTCGGGGAACGGATCGGGCAGGGCCTTCCATGCCTCGATTGCGAGCCCATCGCTTTCCGGCGTTGTCACCAAACACGCATCGAGTCGGCGCGTCAGTTCGTGCTGGTCCATACCGGTGCCAATGAACACGATCTCCTGACGACGATCGCCCCAGGTGTCGTCCCAGTAAGACTTCAGCATCTCGCGCCATTCCGGCTGGCGAGGCCAGCGATCCGGCGGAATTGCACACCACCACATCCCGCGTCCCTCGCTTCGCACGATAGCGCCGGCCTGACTGATCTCGCCCACCCAGTTCGGACGCGTTGAAATCCAGAAGTGGCCCTTGCAGCGAATGACGCCCGGCCAGTTGGAGTTGATGAAGCGGTGAAACGCTTCGGGTTGAAACGGCCGACGCGCTCGATAGACGAAGCTCTGAATGCCGTACTCTTCCGTCTCCGGTTTGTGGTCGGCGAACTCATATAATTCCTTGAACCAGATCGGGTGCCGCTGCGCACGTTCGAAATCGAAGCGTCCGGTGCCGAGAACCCGCGACATCGGCACTTGCGAGAAACTGGACTCGAGGATGTCGGCTTCCGGGTTCAATGCGCGCACAATCTTGCGCGCGGCGTCGGCTTTTTCTGGAGCCGCATCGTCAATCTTGTTGAGCACAATCACGTCCGCAAACTCGATCTGCTCGACCAGCAGATCGACGAGAGTACGGTTGTCGTCGTCGCCGAGCGATTCTCCGCGTTCGCGCAAAAAAGCGGTGGAGCTGTATTCGTTCAGCAGATTGGCCGCATCGACCACTGTGACCATGGTATCGAGGCGCGCGACATCGGAGAGGCTTTCGCCATCTTCGTCCCGGAAGTCGAAAGTTGCCGCTACCGGCAGGGGCTCCGAAATCCCGGTTGACTCGATCAGCAGATAATCGAAGCGTCCGTCCTCCGCGAGTGCGCGCACTTCCTTCAACAGGTCGTCGCGCAGGGTGCAGCAGATGCAGCCATTGGTCATCTCGACCAGCTTTTCATCAGTCCTCGAGAGGTTCGCACCGCCATCGCGGATCAGGTCCGCGTCGATGTTCACTTCGCTCATGTCGTTCACAATGACCGCAACCCGCTTGCCCTGCCTGTTGTTCAGGATGTGATTCATGAGAGTGGTCTTGCCGGCTCCCAGAAAGCCCGAGAGTACGGTGACGGGAAGTTTCTGCATGTCGCGGTCCGAAGATGTTGGCGAAGGATGTCATCGAGGGTTTTCGTGAACGGTGGCGATCAGCGCACTATTGCGAACGGCAGTTCGGTGCGATGCCAGCGCCGATGTCATGGGCGAGACGAGCAAGGATCACCGCTGCCCGGTTTGGTCCGTAAGCGTTGACCAGTCGGGGTAACGTCTCGGCCATCAGCACTGCGAGAGTGGTCGAATCAGGCGTACCGATAGCCGACGCCCGAGCTATCCCACTGCGTATCGCATTGCGCGCATCACCAAATCCGGGCGGGACTGCGTCCGAATCGCACGTGTCTTCAATGCGTGGCGTCATCTTCAGCATCACTGATCGCTCCAATATGTTATGTTATAACATAGCATTTCCCTTAGCAAGGCGATGTTCCGGGTAATGAGCGTGGAACAGTGCGTTCTGCGGCTGAGCTTTGCTGCGCAAAGTGGCGAGCATGTCTGCTCGGACGCCGTTCTAAAGGTAGGCTTGTGCCGGCTAGGACTATTTTCATGTGAAACGGCACGCGGGACCCATGCAGCAATAGCGGCGCGCCATGAGACGGTTAGCCGTTGTTCTTGCGTGCACGGTTCAGCATGGTGTTGCCGATGCCCGGGCCAACAGGATTTGAATTTGCGAATAATTCCGCAGCATTTTTAGGCGGGCTGCGCGCCGCTTCGGTCTCGGTCTTTTCGTATGTGCTGTTCGGGACCTATGTCGGCATCGGCGCGCTGGCCTATGATTTCAACTTCAGTCTGGCCTGGGTAACGTGGTCTACGCTGCTCCTCTGGGCAGCTCCGGCGCAGGTGATCCTGATTTCGACATTGGGCGGTGGAGCGCAGCTTTTCGAGGCGGCGCTAGCGGTCGGTCTCAGCGGCGTACGCCTGCTTCCCCTTGTCGTCTCGCTGATGCCGGTGCTGCGCGGCCCGAAGACAAAAAGCTGGCAGTTGCTGGTCGCCGCGCATTTCACCGCGGTGAGCATGTGGGTGGAAACGATGCGGCTCGCGCCCCTCGTGCCGGTGGAGCGACGGATCCCGTTCTGCAATGGCATTATCGGGGGTTACATGACTGCCGCGATGATCGGCACGGTGGGGGGCTATTACCTCGCGGCGCGGCTGCCCGGGTTGCTGACCGCAGGACTGCTGTTCCTGACGCCGATGTCGTTTCTGGTTTCGATCTCGCGCAATGCAATCATGCTGGTGGATCGGCTGGCACTTGGTCTCGGGCTGATCATTGGGCCGATCCTGGCCTTCAGTAATGTCGAACTCGACGTTATGTGGGCCGGCATCGCCGGCGGTACGATCGCTTATGTCGTGCATCGCATCAGGAGGGCCCTGCGATGAGCCTCACGACGTCCGCTCTCTGGCCTTATGTCGTTTTGATCCTTGTCGGATTTTTGCCGAACGAGATCTGGCGGTGGCTTGGCTTCGTTCTCGCGCGCGGGGTCGATGAGGGTTCGGAGGTGCTGATCTGGGTCCGTGCGGTTGCGACCGCTATTCTGGCTGCCGTCATTGCGAAGCTGATATTCTTCGCGCCGGGAGCGCTGGCCACGATTCCGCTATCGGTGCGACTTGCGGCTATACTCGCCGGTTTCGCAGGATTTCTGGTTTTTCGTCGTTCGATCTTTCTTGGGGTCGCCACCGGTGAAGCCGTGCTGATCCTCGGAGTGCTGATCGCTCAGAAGCTCTAGCGTCAGACGGCCTGCATCGCCGCGGCGAGTTTTTTCGCCTGATCCGCCAGTATCTCCGGCCGTTCCTTTTCGCTCGCAGGCGGCTTGAGGGGGATCCCGTCCTGGCGCGGGATCACATGCACATGCAGGTGAAACACCACCTGTCCGCCCGCGCTCTCATTGAATTGCTGGACGGTTACGCCATCGGCCGCGAAGACCTGCATGCCAGCCCTGGCAACGCGCTGGGCGATCCGTGCAACATGCGCGAGATCGTCAGGGTTGACATCGAGCAGGTTGCGCGCCGGGCTCTTGGGAATTACCAGCGCATGGCCTGGAGCACGTGGCATGATGTCGAGGAACACCAGCGCGCGCTCGTCCTCATAGACTTTGTGACAGGGCAACTCGCCGCGGATGATCTTGGCGAAGATATTGTTCGTATCGTAATCGGGCATCGCCTCTCTCACTCATCAATCTCCGCAGCCTTGCGGAACGGGGTCAAACCTTCAAGCTCTCGTCCTGCGGCATCCACATAGGCTCGTTCGCGTTTAAGATAGTCGGCGATCGCGCGCCGCAATGCCGGGTCGTCGATGTAATGAGACGAATATGTGGTCACAGGGACATAGCCACGCGCGATTTTGTGTTCGCCTTGCGCGCCGGCCTCGACGGTCGAAAGCTTGTGCGCAATGGCGTACTCAATCGCCTGATAATAGCAAAGTTCGAAATGCAGGAACGGATGATGCTCGATCGCGCCCCAGTGACGGCCAAACAGCGCCTCCGAGCCGATGAAATTGATCGCACCCGCGATGTAGCGACCATTCCGCTTCGCCATCACGAGCAGGATACGGTCCGCCATCGATTGCCCGATCAGCGAGAAAAAGCTTCGCGTCAGGTACGGACGGCCCCATTTTCGCGAACCGGTGTCCAAGTAGAAGGCGAAGAAATCGTCCCAGACCGCCTCGGTCAGATCGGAGCCAGTGAGGGGGTGGATCGTGATGCCGCTGTCGACCGCGTCGCGCCGTTCGCGCCGGATCGCCTTGCGCTTGCGCGACGCGAGGGCTGAGAGAAATTCGTCAAAGGTCGCGTAGCCCTCATTGCGCCAATGGAATTGCTGATCGGTCCGCTTCAGAAAGCCTTTCGCGCCCAGTCGCTCCCAATCCTGCTTCGGCAGAAACGTGGCGTGGACCGACGAGGCTTGACGATGCCTGCACAGCGTAACGAGGCCCGAAGCGAGCGCGTCCTTTACTGCGTCGGCGTAACCGGAAGGTTTGACCAGCAGGCGAGGTCCGGTCGCAGGTGTGAAAGGGACCGACACCTGCAATTTAGGGTAATAATTTCCCCCGGCGCGCTCGTAGGCATCAGCCCAGCCCTGGTCGAAGACATATTCGCCGCGAGAGTGGGATTTGAGATAGCAGGGCACCGCGCCGAGGATCTCGCCATCGGACGTTTCGGCAACGAGGTGCTGTGGCGCCCAGCCGGTACGCGGTGTCGCCGAACCCGATCGTTCGAGCGCGGACAGGAAGGCATGCGACACAAACGGGTTGGAGACGGATGCGCCAGCTATCGGCGCTGACGCAGGAATCACTCGAGTTTGTTCATCCGATCTCTGAACTTCGCCAGCGCAAACGTCCCATGCCGCGGCGGGGACCTCGGCGAGATCGGATATAATCCGCAGCTGAAGTTCGACAGGGGCGTCGGCTTGTGAAGCATCGGTTTCGGCCATCGGGTGAGCTCTTAGCGGAGTTTTATAGCCGAAATCCTTCGAAAATCATTTGGTCCGCCCAGCGTCGGGCGCGGGCCCGGTCTGCTTCGCTGCGCACGGTCCAGGTCAGCAGTGGCAGGCCGAAACCCCAGCGCCCCAGAATCGGCCAGAACCCCGTCAGGCCCCGTACGGACCAGGCCAGGAAATGCGGGCGGGCGCGCACTGAATCCAACGTGTAGCGGAGGCTGTTCCCGTGCGGGATGTCCGGGTCGGGGCGGCTCTGGGCGACCAGTCCGCGCGGCAGGCCAGGTGCGGCAACCTGTAGACCCCCTACAACCGCGGGATCGAATGACATGGCCGCGACCGGTCCGGCATAGCCTTGCAGGACCGCTGCCATTCTTTCGATGAGACGCATGTCGCCGTCGAAACGGCTTTTCGCCTCCAGCACCAGCGTCACGCGCCCATTCACGAGATCGCACAATTCTCCGAGGGTCATCATGCGGTCGGCGGTGGACCTGAACGGGATGGCCTTCAATTCAGTGCAGGTGAGGGAGGCAAGGGCGCCTTCGCGCGCCGTAAGCCGTTCAAGCCTGTCGTCATGGAAGACCATTGCCTCGCCATCCGCCGACAATTGAAGGTCGCATTCAATTGCATATCGACCGGCGATCGCCGCTGCAAAAGCGGAGGGCGTATTCTCGACGATGCCTGCCCCGGCATCATGAAGCCCGCGATGCGCTACCGGCCGCGCGGTCAGCCAGTCGAGACCGGGCATGGCGCTTGCCGTCAGGCAACCTCGAACATGCCCTCGACCTCGACAGCGGCATCGAGCGGCAGGACCGAGACCCCGATGGTCGTGCGGGCGTGACGTCCCTTGTCGGCGAAGACAGCAACCATGAGGTCGGAAGCGCCGTTCATGACCTTCGGGCCGTCGAGGAAGGATGGAACCGAGCTGATGAAGCCGCCCAGCCTCACCACGCGAACGACCTTGTCGAGATCGCCGAGAGCGGCCTTGGCCTGCGCCAGGACGTTAACGGCGCAGATGCGCGCCGCTTTGTGACCGTCTTCGACCGAGACATCCGCGCCAAGTTTGCCTTTTGCGATGAGCTTTCCCTCGGCATCGAGGCAGAGTTGGCCGGATACTACGAGGATATTGCCGGTGCGCACGAACCCGACATAGTTGGCGATCGGAGCCGCCGGCGTCGGCAGAACAATTCCGAGATCGGTCAACTTCTTCTCGACGGCACCTGCCATTTTCACTCCTTTGGCGCTCGTTGACGCCTCATATTGGACGCATTCTCTTCGCCGATTGAGGACGGCTCCGCAAGCTCTCTTCAGTCTGGCAGAGATGGCGTTGCGGCGGCCCGGTATCGACCTTATCCTTTTGTCACAAGGATCCGAAGTCCATGAGATTTGCCTGTTTTCTGAGCGCTATTGCCACCGTGGCGATGTCTGCCGGTATCGGTGCCGCGGCGCCTGCACAAAGCCCGGAGACTATCGAACTGTCGTCGCATCGCGCCGTCTATGATCTGAAGCTTGCGTCTGCGCGCGGCAATCGTCCCGTCGAAGCGGTGCGTGGCCGGATCCTCTACGATTTTTCCGGGAGTGCGTGCGAAGGGTACGCGTTGCAGTTCCGGCAGGTTTCGGAGATCGACGCCGGCGAGGGTGTTCGCATGATGACGGACATGCGGGCGACGACCTGGGAAGATGCGGCAGCAAAGTCGTTCCGCTTCAACTCTCAGAACTATGTCGATCAAAAGCTCAAGAACGCGGTCGATGGCCACGCCGAGCGCGAGGCATCCAAAGCGGTTGTCGATCTGAAGAAGCCGGAAGCAAAGGAGTTCAGGATCGACGCAGGCATCATGTTTCCGACCGATCACATGCGTCGCATCATCGTTGCCGCCCGCGAAGGAAAGACATTGTTGCAAGGACCGGTCTTTGATGGATCGGACACCGGTGAGAAGGTCTATGAGACCCTCACCGTTATTGGTCAGGCGATTGAGCCTGACGCTCAGAAACCCGACGATGCCGCCGGCAAGGATGAACACCTTGGCAAGCTGCGCCGTTGGCCGGTCGCGATCAGCTATTTCGATAAATCCAAGGCGGGCGGCGATCAGCTGCCGGTGTATGGAATCAAGTTTGAGCTTTACGAGAACGGCGTCTCGCGTGCGCTCTCGCTCGATTACAACGACTTCGTGGTGTCGGGCACGATGACTGCCCTCGAGACGCGTCCGGTCAAGCCCTGCAACTGAGCCATCGCGGTCAGTTGTCGTCCAGCGCAAGTCCGCGCTTGATCGCGTCCTGGCCGAATTTCGCCCGGAGCGCATCGACCGCACGTTCGCTGGTTGCTGCCTTGCGAGCGTTCGGATCGAGCAGGTCGCCGGTGTCGGCCGCTTCGGCACCGTGCAGGTTTGACACTCCGATTCCAATCAGCCGAAAGCGTGTGCCGTCGATTTCCTTCGTAAGCAACTCGCGGCCGCAATTGAAGATGCGGAGTGCAAGCTGTGTCGGGTCGCCCAATGACCTTGCCCGCGTACGGAGCTGGAAGTCAGCCGATTTCAGTTTGAGCGTAACGGTCGATCCGCTCAAATTGGCCGTTTTCAGCCGCGCCGAGACGCGTTCACTGAGGTCCCACAGTATCTTTTCCAATTGGCGCAGCGCGGAAATGTCGGTGTCGAAAGTCGTTTCGGCGGAGACGCTTTTGGCATCGCGATCTGGCACCACCTTGCGATGGTCGATGCCGCGCGCCAGTCGGCTGAGCCGCTGACCTTCTGTGCCGAGTCGCCGCAACAGCTCGATCTCATCACATTTCTGGATGTCGGCTATGGTTCTGAAGCCATCGCGTGCGAGCCGCTCCTGACTCACTTTGCCTACGCCAAAGATGATCGAGATTGGCTTGGGCGCAAGAAAAGCTGCGGCTTCGGCACGACCGAGCATCGCAAAGCCTCGCGGCTTGTCTAGATCGGACGCGATCTTTGCAAGAAACTTGTTGTAAGAGAGCCCGATCGAAATCGTGATCCCGATCTCGCGTTCAACGCGCGCAGAGAATAGAGCCAGAGATTGCGCCGCGCTGCGGCCGTGTAGCCTCTCGGTGCCCGACAGATCGAGAAATGCTTCGTCGATCGAAACGGGTTCGACGAGCGGCGTCAGCTCTCGCATCCGCGCGCGCACTTCGCGCGCGACTGTTGCGTATTTGGACATGTTTGGTTTGATGACCACCGCATCGGGACAAAGCCGCTTGGCTTTGAACATCGGCATCGCCGAATGCACACCATAGGTCCGCGCGATATAGCAGGCGGTCGAGACTACACCGCGCGTCCCGCCGCCCACAATCAGAGGCTTGTCGGCCAGCGAGGGATTGTCGCGCTTCTCGATGGTCGCGTAAAATGCGTCGCAATCGACATGAGCGACAGACAGCGTTTCGATTTCAACATGCCGTGCGAGGCGGGGAGAGCCGCACACAGCGCAGCGCGGGCCGGGGCCGGCGGAAGTGAGACAATCTCGGCAGAAGCCCTTCATGCGGTTGTGCCAGAGAGGCTGGTCTACGGGATGTCGCGCTCGATCGGAGGTCCGGATAGCACCTCCCGGGCGCGCGCGACCGCGTCCGGTGAAAGCCCGGCACCTTGCGTGAATTCAAGCAGCGAAGCGTCGTCTTCGGCAATGTGATCGAGGACCCCCGCGAGAAATCCTGGTTCCTGCGCGGCGCTGCGAAGATCGGCTGGGCCTATACCGGTCACGGCAAGGAATCGGCCGAGCTTTTCCGGGTCTGATGCGAGGAAAGCCAGCGCCTGAATCGCTACGTTTTCGGCGTCAACCGGCTGACGCTTTCCGCTGTTAACCATTGCCATGCATTTGCCTTTCCGTAAGGAATGGAAACTACCTTGAATCGAGGTGCCGGAGCCCACATTTTTGTGGTGAGCGGCCCCGTGTCTCGGCAAAGCTGGGCGGACAAGGATTAGCCCAGGAGGGGCGGGGAATGGCCAAAACGGTCCTGATCGTGGAGGACAACGAGCTCAACATGAAGCTCTTCCACGATCTTCTGGAAGCTCACGGCTATAACACCATCGGCACTCGAAACGGTATCGAAGCGATGGAGCTTGCGCGGAAGCATAGGCCGGATCTCATCCTGATGGATATCCAGTTGCCCGAAGTGTCCGGCCTTGAAGTCACGCGCTGGCTTAAGGACGATGCCGAACTCAAAGCTATTCCCGTCGTCGCAGTGACGGCTTTCGCGATGAAGGGCGACGAGGAAAGGATTCGCGCGGGCGGCTGCGAGGCGTATTTGTCGAAGCCAATCTCGGTGGGAAAGTTCATTGAAACGATCCGTCACTTTCTTGGAAATGCATAGGATTGTCGCGTCATGACTGCACGCGTTCTTGTCGTCGACGACATTCCTGCCAACGTAAAGCTGCTCGAAGCGCGGTTGTCCGCGGAGTATTTCGATGTTGTCACGGCCAGCAGCGGTGCAGACGCTCTGGCCGCGTGCGAGCGTGCGGAATGTGACATCGTTCTCCTCGACGTCATGATGCCAGGTCTTGATGGGTTCGAGGTGTGTCGGCAGCTCAAGAGCAATCCGGCTACGCACCATATCCCTGTGGTGATGGTGACCGCGCTCGATCAGCCCTCCGACCGCGTTGCCGGCCTACAGGCGGGCGCCGACGATTTCCTCACCAAGCCTGTCTCCGATACGGCCTTGATCGCGCGCGTGAAATCGCTCACGCGATTGAAGACAATGACCGATGAGCTGCGCATGCGTGCGGCGACGTCGCGCGAAATCGGCATCGAAAGCGCCGAGCATGAGGCGATCAACGAGCCGGGAAATCAGGGGCGGATCCTGCTCGTGGACGATCGCCCATCGTCGTACGAACGCGTCGCGGCGATGCTCGGAAAAGATCATACGGTCGACATAGAATCCGAACCGAGCTCCGCGCTGTTCAGGTCGGCCGAAGGCAACTACGAACTGATCATTGTTTCGCTGGGGCTCGAGAATTTCGATGGGCTGCGGCTGTGCAGTCAGTTGCGGTCGATCGATCGCACGCGAAACCTGCCGATCCTTGCGATTTGCGAGCCTGACGACACCGCGCGGCTGATGCGGGCGCTAGAGATAGGTGTGAACGATTATCTGTTGCGTCCGATCGATAGCCATGAGCTTCAGGCGCGGGTCCGCACTCAGATCCGCCGCAAGCGTTACACAGAGCGGCTTCGCGACAACGTGCAGATGTCGATTGAAGCCGCCATAACCGACGCGCTGACCGGCCTGCATAACCGCCGCTACATGGAAAGCCATCTCGCCAAGCTGGTCGAGCAGGCATCTTTGCGCGGCAAGCAGCTTGCTGTCCTGCTCCTCGACATCGATTACTTCAAGTCGATCAACGACACGTATGGTCACGATTGCGGTGACGACGTCCTGCGCGAATTCGCGATCCGGGTGCGCAAATCGATCCGCGGGATCGATCTGGCCTGTCGCATCGGCGGCGAGGAGTTCGTAGTGGTCATGCCCGAGACCGACATGGCTGTTGCAGCAACGGTGGCCGAACGGCTGCGCCGCAAGATCGCGACCGAGCCATTTCCGATCGAACAGGGTGCCCAATCCATCAATGTTACGATTTCTATCGGGATTGCAGCCCAGGAGGGGACGCAGGACACGGTAGCCCAGCTTTTGAAGCGAGCCGATCAGGCGCTCTACCGCGCCAAGCGCAACGGCCGAAACCGGGTCGTCGCCGACGCGGCATAAACGCTTCTTTTCCTGAAATCGGGCGGCCGGAAACCCTAATCCTTTACGTTGACAGCAGTTTCGCGCACGGAATTCGGCCTTCGCCTTTGATTTCCGGGGTATGTGGGGGTAACTTCGCACCCGCGACGAAACGGTGCGGCCATGCCGCCGCGGCACACGATGCCGACCGTTTCAACCCTTTGATAACCCTACGGTATGCTCAGGTCCGCCGCATCTCCTGGGTCCGTGGGGTTCGGCCGGCCCAGGGGCAGTGGACGAGTGGCCTCCTCATGACACCGCTCCTGGCCGGCCACCTCTATGCAGCCACCAGTATAAACAGCAATCAAGAGTTGTGGAATGAGGAGCGGACGCTGGCGTCTGGCGCCAGCGGCGGAGCTACTTGATCTTGGCTTCGCGGAATTCGACGTGCTTCTTCGCGATCGGATCGTACTTCTTCTTCGACAGCTTGTCGGTCATCGTCCGCGAATTCTTCTTGCTGACGTAGTAATAGCCGGTGTCGGCAGTCGACACGAGCTTGACCTTAATAGTGACGGCCTTGGCCATGATCGTCCTCGATGTACGGAATTTGCGCGGAAACTAGCGGCACAGCCGCCAAAGTCAACCAAACATCCCGACGGCATGGTGAATGTTGAGAGATTGCGCGTCGACCTGGACCAGGGGTGGCAGTCGCGCTCCCGCAGGCGAAAAGCGATGAGAATCAGGAAATCAGATCGCGATAGAACACCCGACGCGGCATCCGGTAGAATGGAACCGGGAGATCGTGACCGAAGCCGGCCGCGACCCGCGCCTCGAGTTCCTGCAGGACCACCCCCGTGATGGTGGGCATGTCAAGATTTCGCGCCTCCGAAATCGGCATCCACACCAGTTCGACGAGTTCCGCATCGGCGTGAACGACGTCGTCCACTTTGTGCGCGATCGTCGAGGCGTCAACGGCAAAAAAGCGCGTATCGAAACGGCGCGGCCTGCGTGAAGGCGTGATGGCGCGGGCGACGAAGTGCAGCGACGACAAGTCTGGATAGAACCCGGCTTTGGCAAAATCGGCCCATGGCCCCTCGGGTGCGGGGGCGGCATTGGCGAGCGGCGCACCGAGGATGAGGCCGGTCTCCTCGAACGTTTCGCGGATCGCGGCCAGCGCGAGGCCCTTGGCCCGGGCGCTGCTCGGTCGTTTCACATTCCGCATCAGATATTGTTCCGTGAACGGATTGAGCGGCGTCGCCGCCGGCATCAACCGGTCGCTCGGCTCAAGTCGGCCTCCGGGAAACACGAATTTCCCCGGCATGAATTTGTGCGCGTGATGCCGTTTGCCCAGCAGGATTTTGGGGGCCGTCCCGGAGCGATCCACGATGATGAGCGTCGCGGCATCCTTGGGACGCACGTTCGGAGATGCGCGCTCGCGTTCTGCCGCGGTGAGACGCTTCTCGAGATCAGTCAGTTCGCGCATTTTTGGGTCGCAGCGTCAGGCAGTGGATCGGTCTTGTCGCCTTCAGGGTCGAAGCCATGCATGCGCATGGCCCATTGCCACGCAACCACGGCACCCTTGATCGGGTGCATGAGAGCGAATGCGAGGATCAGGGTCAGCGGCAGCCAGAGCACGCCATGGACCCAATAGGGCGGCGTGAAGGCGGTTTCAACCGCAAGCACGAGTGGCACCACGATGTGACCGACGAGCACGATGTTGAGATAGGCCGGAAAGTCATCCGCACGATGATGGTGGAGGGCTTCATTGCACGACGGGCAATTGTCGTTGACCTTCAGGAGGCCCCGAAACATCCGGCCCTGACCGCAGGCCGGACACGCACCTGCGAGACCGCGTTTTACGGCAGCCCAGCTGTCGCGAGTCTCTAGCGCGACGTCGTGGTCCATATCGTTCATCCTCTCCTCTTGCGCGGTAGACGGTCATCTCGTCGTTCCGGGCGTCCGGGCCGCGAACGGCGAACCGGAACGGGCTTTCCAGCTTTGCCGTCCGACATCAACTCGAACCGCAAGGCGCCCGCAACAGGAATCGCTTCTACCAGCTTGACCCGTACGGTGTCGCCTAGCCGGTAGGTCTCTCCGGTGGATCGCCCGATCATGGCGTGGCGATCCTCGTGATACACGAAATAGTCGTCGCCGATCGTGCGGGCAGGAATGAATCCGTCGGCGCCCGTTTCGTCGAGCTTGACGAACAGGCCGGCTCGCGTGACCCCACCAATCCGGCCCTCGAAAACAGCACCGATGCGATCAGCAAGGTGATGCGCGATCAGCCGATCGGTGGTTTCCCGCTCGGCAGCCATGGCGCGCCGTTCGGCGGCAGATATACGGGCGGAAACTTCGTTCAGGCTCTTGATGTCGGCTGAATCGGGCAGGGCGCCGTCCTTCAGTTTCAGAGCACGGATCAGCCCGCGATGGACGATGAGGTCCGCATAGCGACGGATAGGCGACGTGAAATGCGCGTAGCGCCGGAGCGCCAGGCCAAAATGTCCGTAATTGTCGGCCGAGTATTCGGCCTGCGCCTGACTGCGCAGCACCACCTCGTTCACTAGAATTTCCGTGTCCGTTCCCTTCACCCGAGCGAGGACGGAATTGAACATGGATGGCTGCAGCACGGCGCCTTTCGGGAACGACATGTCGAGGGTCCGCAACAGGTCGCGCAGCGCCTCCACCCGTTCGAGCGAAGGCTCGTCATGGACGCGATAGATTAGCGGAGTCGTGGCACGCTCGAGCGTTTCGGCGGCCGCGACATTGGCGAGGATCATGAACTCCTCGATCAGCCTGTGAGCGTCGAGCCGCTGCGGGATAATCACGCGGTCGAGCGTGCCGTCCGGCTTGAGGAGAATTTTGCGTTCCGGCAAATCGAGATCGAGCGGTGCGCGCTCGTCTCGCGCTTTCTTCACTGCCCGATAAGCGGCGTAAAGCGGGTCGAGCACGCGGTCCTTGATCGGGCCCGTGGCGTCGTCAAGTTGTCCGTCGAAAGCATCCTGTGCCTGCGCATAGTGAAGCTTCGCAGCCGAGCGGATCAGCACGCGATGGAAACTGTGCGAGCGCTTGCGTCCGTCCGGAGCGATCACCATACGAACGGCAAGCGCGGCACGATCGACTTTTGGTTTGAGTGAACACAGGTCGTTTGAAATGTGCTCTGGCAGCATCGGAACGACCCGATCCGGGAAATAGACGGAGTTGCCGCGTTCCAGTGCCTCGCGGTCGAGCGCGGATCCCGGACGCACGTAATGCGCAACATCGGCGATCGCGACTGTCACGATATGCCCGCCGCGATTATCCGGACTGGCGTCCGGTTCGGCGTAGACCGCGTCGTCATGATCCTTGGCGTCTGCGGGGTCGATGGTCACGAACGGTACGTCACGCCAGTCCTCGCGTCCGCCGGAGAGATCGGCGGGCTTTGCCGCCTCGGCTTCCGCCAGAACCTCGCGCGGGAAAACGTGCGGTATGCCGTGAGCGTGAATGGCGATCAGGCTGACCGCGCGTTCGCCCTTGAGGGAGCCAAGACGCTCCTTGATCCGGCCCGTCGGTAATCCAAAACGGCCCTCCTTGGAAACGTCGGCGGCAACCAGCTCTCCGTCCTCGGCATCCATGGTCGCGTGCGGCGGAATGCTGAGTTCGCGCCCAAGGGACTTCTTGTCGACCGGCACGAGTCTTCCGCCACCGCCCGGAAGCGCGCGAAAGATGCCAACCATGCGCTTCCTGGCGCGGTCGAGCACCTTAATCACACGGGCGGTGTAGGTAGCTCGGCCTTCATGCTCGGCAAGCTTCTCGACGCGTAGCAACGCGCGATCGCCTATGCCGGCGGTTTCGCCCGGCTTCGCCTTGCGCAGCGATGCGATCAGGATGCGTGGGCTTTCGCCGTGTGCCTCCTCGTCCCATTCGGTCGGAACCGCAATGAGTTCTCCATCGCGGTCCCGTTCGGTGATGTCGGCGAGGGTGACCGAGGGCAGGGTGCCCGGTTTGTGATGTTTCTTGCGCCGGCTCTCGACCGCGCCCTCGTCGGCCAACTCACGCAAGGCGCGCTTCAATTGAGCACGGTCGGCATTCTTCAGGCCGAACGCGCGGGATATCTCGCGCGTACCGGCCTTGCCGGCATTGTCCTTGATGAACGCGAGCAATTGCTCCCGGGTCGGGAACGGAGCGGGGATTTGTTTCGATCGGGCCAAGATGACCTCGATGTGGTCTCAGCCGGTGCCTCCGGCAAGGGGTCGCGCGTGAGAACTAGCGCGCGACCTTGCGTTTACGTGGTTCGGGGGCCGCTTCAACCACAGTGGACGCCGCTCGAGCCTTCGATCGGGATTTCGCGGCCGCACCTTTCGATGCCGCTTTTCGCGCGGAGGTCTTCTTCGGCGTGGGTTTGTCGCTTGAGCTGTCCGCCTTCGCGGACTTGCCCTTTTTCGCCTTGGCCGGCTTCTCAGCAGTGTCGGCCTTCGCGGATTTCGGTGCCGCCTTCTTTTTCTTGCTGCCGCCGCCAGCCGCAATCCGCGCGTCGATGAGCGACAGCGCTTCCGCGAGCGTGATCGTGTCCGGGGTCTTGTCGGATGGCAGGGTCGCATTCACGCCGTCATGGCTGACATAGGCGCCATAGCGGCCGTTCTTGACTATGATCGGCCCGCCCTTGTCCGGATGATCGCCGAGCGAGCGGCCGGGGTCTGCGCCGAACCGCCGTCCCTTGCCCGGATTGGCCTTCTTTTCCGCGATCAGCGTGACCGCACGGTTGAGGCCGATATTGAGCACATCGTCGCCCTGCTCGAGATTGGCGTAGGTCTTGCCGAGCTTCACGTATGAGCCGAAGCGGCCGATGCCGGCTATGATCATCTCGCCACTCTCCGGATCCTTGCCGACGTCGCGCGGCAGCGAGAGCAGTCCGAGAGCGACCGTGAGGTCAACATCGTCGGGCGCGAGGCCTTTCGGCAAGCCGGAGCGCTTGGGCTTCTCCTTGGTCTCTTTGTTGCCTTCGCCAAGCTGGACATAGGGACCGAAACGGCCGCCGCGCAGCGTCACGTCCTCGCCCGTGGCCGGGTCTTTGCCGAGCAGCTTGGTGGCCGCGTTGCCGCCCGCACCTGGGGCGAGCTGCCGCGTATAGTTGCATTCCGGATAACGCGAGCAGCCGACGAAGGCGCCGAACCGGCCGACCTTCAGCGACAGCTGGCCTTCGCCGCAATTCGGGCATTGCCGCGGATCGCCGCCATCGGCGCGCTTCGGAAACACGTGCGGCCCGAGCAGTTCGTTAAGCGCATCGAGAACCTGGGTTATGCGCAGATCCTTGATCTCACCGACGGCGGCAAAGAAATCGTCCCAGAACTCGCGCAGCAAGGCATGCCAGTCGAGCTCGTTATTGGAGACTTTGTCGAGTTGCTCCTCGAGCGACGCGGTGAAATCGTATTCGACATATTTCTGGAAGAAGCTTTCGAGGAACCCGACAACCAGGCGGCCCTTGTCTTCCGGAACCAGACGCTTCTTGTCGATCCGCGTGTAGCCGCGATCCTTCAGCACCGCGAGGATCGAGGCATAGGTCGAGGGCCGGCCGATGCCAAGCTCTTCCATCCGCTTGACCAGAGAGGCTTCGGTAAAGCGCGGCGGCGGCTCGGTGAAATGCTGGGTCGAGCTGATGGCCTGCTTCTTTAGCGGCTCGCCCTGTGACATTGCCGGCAGACGTTTCGAATCCTCGTCCTCCGCGTCATCGTCCTGACCTTCCTGATAGAGCTTGAGGAAGCCGTCAAACTTGATGACCTGTCCGGTGGCGCGGAGCTCGAGATTGCGGGCGCCGACCTTCGCGGCGATGTCCACCGTGGTGCGCTCGAGTTCTGCGGACTGCATCTGGCTCGCCACGGCGCGGTTCCAGATCAGTTCGTAGAGCTTGGCCTGATCGGAATCGAGCGCGCGAGCGACATCTCGGGGCGTGCGCGACGCGTCGGTCGGGCGAATGGCTTCGTGGGCCTCCTGTGCATTCTTCGATTTGTTCTGATAGCGGCGCGGTGCGTCCGGCACGTAGTCGCGACCGTAATTCTTGCCGATGGTCGAACGGATGCCGGCGATCGCCTCGCTCGCCATGTCGATGCCATCGGTTCGCATATACGTAATGAGACCGACAGTCTCGCCAGCGATGTCCACGCCCTCATAAAGCCGCTGCGCCACCCGCATCGTGTGAGCCGGTGCGAAGCCGAGCTTGCGGCTTGCCTCCTGCTGCAGGGTCGAGGTGGTGAAGGGCGGCGGCGGATTGCGGCGCGCGGGTTTGGCTTCGACGGAGGAGACGGTGAATGCAGCGCCTTCCAGCGCTTGCCTGAAATCCTCGGCTTCTTTGCTGGTGCCTATATCGAGCCGGGTGATCTTCTGGCCGTCGGCCCCGACGAGGCGCGCCTCGAAACTGTCGTTGCGCGGCGTCTCCAGCATTGCGACCAGCGACCAGTATTCGCGCGCGACAAATTTCTCGATCTCAAGCTCGCGATCGCACACGAGCCGTAGCGCCACCGACTGCACGCGGCCAGCCGAGCGCGCGCCCGGCAACTTGCGCCAGAGCACCGGCGAAAGGGTGAAGCCGACGAGATAGTCGAGGGCGCGGCGCGCGAGATAGGCATCGACCAGAGCATGATCGATCTTGCGCGGGTTCTTCATCGCCTCACTGACCGCCTGCTTGGTGATCGCGTTGAAGACCACTCGCTCAATGGTCTGATCCTTGAGCGCCTTTTTTTCCTTGAGGACCTCGAGCACGTGCCAGGAGATCGCTTCTCCCTCACGGTCCGGGTCGGTCGCGAGGATAAGCTTGTCGGCGCCTTTAACAGCTCGCGCGATGTCGTTGATCCGCTTCTGGGCGCGCTCGTCGACCTCCCAGATCATCTTGAAATTGTGGTCGGGATCCACCGAACCATCTTTGGCCGGCAGATCGCGGATATGACCGAACGAAGCCAGAACTTCGTAGCCCGGGCCGAGATACTTATTGATGGTCTTGGCCTTGGCCGGCGATTCGACGACGACGATATTCATGGAATTCCAACAGGTTAGGTCCGAGCTTCGGACCTCAAAGCGCGAGTCAGGCGCTTAAGTGGGGCCGGACCATGGGTAAATCGACCCTCCGAGTCAAATAACGGGATTGCGTTCCGGGCCGAACCCGAGGGTTTCAGGTGTTCGTGCTTGCAACCTTGAGGTGTCTTATGTATCAATTGCAACCGAAATGGAGATGGCCGGACTGGCGCCTCACGATGAAAGATAAAGCGCCTTTCACTGCCGAAGATCGCGCAGCCGCAGCCTCCTATATTGCCGATCTCGCTGGCAGCCTGGCGCAAATTGCGCGGCGTCACCGGATGCACACACTCGGCTATCTGCTGGATATGGCGAAGCTGGAGGCGGAGAGCGCCAAACGACCGGGCGGAACCGCGAGGTAGCCCGTCCGGGCTTATCAAAGCAACGCGACCCGGCCCCCGGGCTGCCGCTCGAGCCGGCCCGCTATTTCCAGTTCCAGCAGGACGGTTCGGACGACGGACGGCCGTGCTCCAGACTGGCGGATCAGTTCGTCAATCTCAACAGGAGTGGGACCGAGCAGATCGACAATGCGGCGACGCTCGTTGAGCGCTGGTTCGGTTGGAGGCTCATCGGCTTCGTGAGAAGGCTCGCTTGCAGGAAGCGCCGCGATACGCCCGAGGATGGGCCCCAGCACCGCAAGAACATCGTTGGTCTCCGTGACGAGGGTGGCACCCTGTTTAAGCAGACCGTTTGTGCCCTCACACCGCGGGTCGAGCGGGGAGCCCGGCACAGCGAAGACCTCGCGTCCCTGTTCCAGCGCCAGGCGCGCGGTGATCAGCGAACCTGATCGTCGAGCGGCTTCGATGACGACGACGCCTAACGAAAGTCCGGCGATCAGGCGGTTGCGGCGGGGGAAATCGCGCGCCCTCGGCTCCCATCCGAAGGGCATTTCTGAAATTGCGGCGCCCTGGGCGAGAATTTCGCCTAGGAGCGGCACATGCTCTGGCGGATAGATGCGGTCCTGGCCACCCGCAAGTACGGCCACCGTGCCGGTTTCGAGCGTGGCGCGGTGCGCGGCCGCGTCGATACCGCGAGCGAGCCCGGACACAACGACGAAGTCTGCTTCGCCGAGTTCGCGCGCAATCTGGCTTGCAAACTTCGCTCCTGCCGCCGATGCGTTGCGTGAGCCCACGATCCCGACCATCGCTGACTTCAGGGCGTCGAACCTGCCACGCACCGAGATAACCGGTGGCGCATCGTCAATCATGCGAAGACGCGCGGGATAGTCGGGTTCCCCAAGCGCGATGAAGACCGCCCCGATGCGGGATGCCGCCTCGACTTCGCGCTCGGCTTCTTCAACGGAGCAAATCCGGCCTGGAGACTGAGCGCCACCGCGGCGTGCAAGCTCGGGTAATCGCTCAAGGGCCGGTCGAGCGCCTCCATAATGATTGACTAGGGCCCGAAAGGTGCGGGGACCGACATTCTCGCTGCGTATAAGACGCAACCAGTCGAGCCGCTGACTGTCGGTGAGCTTGACCCCGCCAGCGGATCCCGGATGGGTCACGGCTTCACCGTTGCTTGTCCAATCTTGGCCTCGGTGCCTGCTATCAGCCGGGTAATATTTGCGCGATGCATAATAAAGACGAGAACCGCCATGAGAACGAACAGCGCCGCTTCGTCCAGTTTACCGGCGCCCCACAGCACGAGCGGTGTAACTGCGCAGGCCGTAAGGCCGGATAGCGACGAATAGCGGGTCAGTGCAGCAACCCCGATCCAGATGGCGCCAAAGATCAACACGGCAATCCAGGAGAACCCGAGGAGGACGCCAATGTACGTCGCCACGCCCTTGCCGCCCTTGAAGCCCAGCCAGATTGGAAACAGATGCCCTAGAAACGCGCCGAGCCCAGCGGCGATCGCTGCATTCGGACCCAGGATATGCCGAGCGAGAACGACAGCCACGGTTCCCTTCAGCATGTCAGCAATGAGTGTCGCGGCGGCAAGTCCCTTGCGTCCGGTGCGCAGGACATTCGTCGCGCCGATATTTCCCGAACCAACGCTGCGAATATCGGGACCGCCGGTCAGTCGGGTGAGCAGCAGTCCGAAAGGAATCGATCCGAACAGGTTGCCGATCGCCAATGCACCGAGGAGCGCCGGCCACGCGGCCGCGATTGCCGCCCAATCACTCATATCCGTTGCGCCCCGCCCGCTAAGATGCGTCAGGCGGAAGCGTACTCGTAGGCGGTGCGTCCGGCAACGATGGTGCGAATGACGCGGCCTTCGAGGCGCGCCTCGTCAAACGGAGTGTTCTTGCACTTCGACTTCAGGTCGGACGGGTCGAGCACCCAGGACGTGTCGGGGTCGATGACGATAACATCCGCGGGTGCGCCGTTGCGCAAGGTACCGCCCGGCAGGCCGAGTAGCTCCGCAGGCCTGGTCGACATCGCGCCGAGCAATTGCATGAGCGACAGGTGTTCGCCATGGACGAGACGAAGGCCGGCGGTAAGCATTGTTTCAAGTCCGACCGCGCCGGGCGCAGCCTCGGCAAAAGGCAGGCGTTTGGTTTCCACATCCTGCGGATTGTGATCCGACATGATGATGTCGACCAGGCCGGACGAGATCGCCTCGACGAGGGCAACGCGGTCATCCTCGGTGCGCAGCGGCGGAGTTAGTTTGAAGAAGGTTCGGTAAGGACCAACGTCGATTTCGTTCAGCGTCAGGTGATTTATCGATGCCGCTGCGCTGACCGGCAGGCCGGCATCCTTCGCGCGCCGCAGGATGTCGAGCGACTCGCGGCACGTTACCGATGCGGCGTGATAGCGACATCCCGTGAGAGCGACGAGCCGCATATCGCGTTCCAGCATAACCGCCTCGGCCGCTGTCGGAATACCATGCAGACCGAGGCGGGCGGCAAACTCGCCTTCGTTCATGACGCCTTCGCCGACCAGATCGGGATCCTCGGTATGGTGCACCACCAATGCGTCAAAGTCCTTGGCATAGGTGAGGGTCCGACGCATGACTTGGGCGTTGGTTACACTCTTGGCGCCATCGGTGAATGCAACAGCGCCCGCGGCTTTAAGGAGACCGATTTCGGTCATCTCCTTGCCAGCAAGCGCTTTGGTCAGAGCGGCCATCGGTTGCACATGCACGATGGCGGTGTCGCGCGCGCGGCGCAGAATGAAGTCGACGATCGCAGGATCGTCGATCGGGGGCGACGTGTCGGGCTGGCATATGATGGTGGTGACGCCACCTGCCGCCGCGGCCTGGCTCGCGGTCGCGAGAGTGTCACGATACTCCGCGCCAGGCTCGCCCACGAAGGCGCGAATGTCGATCAACCCGGGAGCCACGATGCGCCCCTTGCAATCGAAAACCTCGGTGCCTTGAGGTACGCCCGCCGCGCCGATGCCGCGTTTGGCATCGCGGATCGTTCCATCTGCGATCAGCAGATCGCCCGGAAAATCGAGATCTCGTGAGGGATCTACGATCCGGGCGTTGGCAAGCAGGATCGGGTGTCGATCGGACAGCATGTTATGCGTTCGGCAGGTTGCGTGACAGAGCTTCAAGAACCGCCATCCGGACGGCTACTCCCATCTCCACCTGTTCGCGGATCAGCGATTGGGCTCCGTCTGCGACACTGGAGTCGATCTCAACACCACGGTTCATGGGACCCGGATGCATGACCAAAGCATCCGGCTTTGCGAAGGCGAGCTTTCGCTGGTCGAGTCCGAAATAGGCGAAATATTCCTGCGTCGAAGGTACGAAGGAGCCGTTCATGCGCTCGCGCTGAAGACGCAGCATCATGACGATATCGGCGTCGTGCAGGCCCTCTCGCATATCGCGGGTGACCTCGACGCCGAGACGCTCAACATGCGGAGGCAGCAGCGTCGATGGGCCGACCACGCGTACCCTCGCGCCCATCGCGTTGAGCAGGATGATGTTCGAACGAGCCACTCGCGAATGCAGAACGTCGCCGCAGATCGCGACGATCAGCCCTTCGATCTCGCCCTTGTTGCGGCGTATTGTCAGCGCATCTAGAAGCGCCTGCGTCGGATGCTCGTGCGCGCCGTCGCCCGCGTTGATAACCGAGCCGTCCACTTTCTGCGCGAGCAGTTCCACCGCACCGGACGCGTGATGCCGGACCACCAGGATGTCCGGGTGCATGGCATTCAGCGTCATGGCTGTGTCAATCAGGGTCTCACCCTTCTTCATGGCGGACGAGCCAACCGCCATATTCATCACGTCCGCGCCAAGCCGCTTTCCGGCCAGTTCGAAAGAGGACTGCGTGCGGGTTGAGGATTCGAAGAACAGGTTGATCTGGGTACGGCCTCGCAGCGAGGTGCGCTTTTTCTCGATCTGCCGGTTCAGGTCGACAAATTCTTCAGACAGATCCAGAAGACCGACGATCTCGTCGCGCGAAAGCCCTTCGATCCCCAACAGATGGCGCCGGTTGAGGACAAATGACGATTTGGTCGCGATGTTCATTAAAGTCGGCTCTATAGGCTCATCATGCTGCGGCCGCAAGGCGCCTCTGCCGCCATCCCCAGCACATGCTGAATCCTTTGATGCGTGGCGATGCCAGTTCCGGCTTTCTGAGCGGGCGGTTTCGCGACTCAGTCGAGTTCTACGCCCGCCCGGGTAGGCTTCCGGGCGCGTTCCGGGCTTTGGCGATCCGGAGAAAATCGAGCGCGCCCTGCAGGATGAATGCCGCTGCATGCTGGTCGATGACCGCGGCGCGCTTGGCGCGGCTCGCATCCGCGGCGATCAGGTCACGTTCGACCGCGGCCGTCGATAGCCGCTCGTCCCAGAATGCTATTGGCAGGTCGGTCAACTTCGCGAGATTGCGCGCGAAGGCGCGGGTCGATTGAGCGCGCGGTCCTTCGGAGCCGTCCATATTGAGCGGTAATCCGAGGACAAAGCCGACCGCTTGGCGCTGCGCCGCGAGGCTGAGCAACCGCGCCGCGTCGGCCTGAAACGCCTTTCGGACGACCGTTTCGACACCGGCCGCAAGGGTACGATCCGGATCGGAGGAGGCGACGCCGATCGTCTTGGTTCCGAGATCAAGCCCAACAAGCGCGCCTCGCGGAGGGAGGACGGACTGAGCTTCGGCAAGGGGGCAGACGAGGGCGGTCATGCCTTTCACATAGCATGGGAGGAGTGTACAGCGTCAGCCCGTGCTTGAAGCCGGCGCCCCAACCGCGATCGGCGCGCCGGAAGTTGCATTGTAAGGCTTGTCTAGACCGCGATGACCGAGAATTCGCATCATTCACCGCAGATCGCGGCAGGCGTCGGCTGCACGCCGCGGGGATTCTGGACCACGACCGCGTACGGAATGGCGGCGATACTCCTGTGGTTCGCGGCGCAAATGCTCGCGGCTATTCTGATTCTGTCGTTGTTTGCGGACGGTGGCGCTTCGGGTCTCGGAAGGGAGACGCTGGTTTCTCATGCCGTCACGATTGCGGTGGTGACTATTCTCTCCATGCCAGCGCCGATCGCGCTCATAGCGTTTGCGGCACGGCGTGCGGGCTGCTCACCTGTCGATTATCTCGCTCTCTGCTGGCCGAGACGTGCCGATCTGATCGTCGGCATATTGCTGGTCGCGGTATTGTTGCCGCTTGGCGATCTTACGTCGTGGCTCAGCGGCCGCGAGCTGGTTCCGCCGGCGGTGGTGGATGCGTATCGCACCGCGCGCGACTCCGGCACTGTCGTGCTGCTTGCGATTGCGCTCGTCGTGGCTGCGCCGCTGATGGAGGAGTTGCTGTTTCGCGGCTTTCTATTTCCCGGTTATGAGCGATCTCGACTGGGTCCTTGGGGAGCGATGATTATCACGTCGGCCGCCTGGGCCGTGATGCACGTCCAGTATGAGACATTTTACATCGCGCAGATTTTCATACTCGGACTTGTATTCGGCTGGCTGCGGTGGAGCAGCGGTTCAACGACGTTGACGATCATACTGCATGCAATCGTCAATAGCGCAGCGCTCCTCCAGGTCGCGTTCATCGTCGAGCGTGCCGCTTAATTGAGGCTCAAGGGGACCTGGATCTTCGATTCGCCCCGCGCTGGGTTGCCAGGGCAAGCCGTGTCCGGGATGCAGAGGCTAAGCCGGCAAGGAAGTAAAATAGCAAAATCAATAGCTTATGACGAAATCTGCTGCGGCATTGCGCGGCAGGGCTTTCGGGGCCACATGCATCGACACGCCATCCGCTGATCTCCTGAGCCATGACCGCCCTGACCCAGATCCCGATTGTCGATGTCCGCGATGGTGGAACGCTACGTCAGGCGATGGAAGGCGCTGGTCGCGCGCGAGCGCTGCGAGACGACTGCCTGTCGTTCTTTCCAAGTCCGGTCGCCGCCGCGTTGCCGATGCTCGACGGTCTCGCGCGACGCTGGTTGTCACGCTCGCATTCTCCGTACGTGCGCGAGATCGAAGTGATCGCGGCCGCGCTCGGCTTTAGCGGCGTGTGGTTCCTGAACGGCTCCTACTCCTGGGGCTGTACCACCATGACCCGCGACGAAGGCGGCGAGCCCTGGCTCGTCAGAACCCTGGACTGGCCATTTCCCGGGCTTGGTCGTCATGCCGAGATCGCGCGAAAATGCGGTGATGCGGGCGAGTTCTACAGCGTGACCTGGCCCGGCTATGTCGGGACCTTAACCGCGATGGCGCCTGGCCGATTCGGAGCGGCTATAAACCAGGCCCCGCTGTGGCGCCGCACGCGCCATCCATGGTTGAGGCCCTATGACCTCGGCGCGAACGCGCTGAGGACTTGGGGTATTCGGAATATCCCGCCCGATCAGTTGCTTCGCCAAGTCTTTGAGACCTGCACCGATTTCGCATCTGCGCGCTCATCCCTTGAACAGACCCCGGTTGCCCGTCCGGTTATTTTCTCGCTGTGCGGCACACGACCGGGTGAGCGCTGTGTGATCGAGCGAACCGAAACCGGTTTTGAGACTCGGGAGACGGCAACCGTCGCAGCGAATGACTGGCATACCCGCCGGGAACCGTGGGAAGCGCGCATTGGCGGTGATCTGGTGCTGACCTGTCGCTATGACGAGGCCGGCGAGAACAGCCGTTGCCGTCGGGAGGCCATGGAGACGTTCGCAGGATCGCTGCATAGCGAACCGTTCGGCTGGCTGGCCGAGCCCGTGAACAATCGCTTCACTCGCCTTGCGGTTGAGATGTGTCCGGCGCGCGGGGTCTTACGCGTGATGGGCCTTGAACGGGCTGGTGACGAGATGTGCGCGACGCCGGTCACTGAGATACGCGAGATCGTTTCAACAGCAATGGCCGCCTGAACACGGCGCCGTTATCGCGCTTGCCATAGTCACGACACAGGCGATTCAATAGATTTGCGCGGTCGAGTCTCTCGACCGTCCCCCCGTTCCAAGGAGCGAACCATGAAGGCCCTGTTACTTGCCGCAGCCGTTGCACTTGTCGCTGGCAACGCTCATGCCGCGGCTTGCAAGGTCGAAGCGTCCAACAAGAAACTTGCCGGTGCCGCACTCAACAGCTTTATGACAAAATGCGAGAAGGACGCGCACGCGATGTGTGACAAGTCCGCGGCCGATATGAAGCTGTCAGGCGCTGCCAAAAACAGTCACGTGAAAAAATGCCTGACCGACGCGGTCGGCAATTGAGCGATATCTGAAATCGCTAAAAGCGGGTCTGCGATGAGCAGGCCCGTTTCTCATTCCGTCTCTCGCTGTCCGCCTTTCAACGACGGGTCCAGCGAACGTTCTGCCGAGGTTTCGCGAAACGCGAAGCGGCTTCAGGTGATCGACGTGCTGGGTGCGTTTGAGCGCGGCTCGTTGGCTGCCTCAAGGGCTTCCGTGACAATCCGCCCGCGAAAACGGCCTGCCGCTTATGTTCAGGTCGCAACTCTACATGACGAGCTTGCGATAGAGGTGCCAGGTGGCGTGACCCAGCACCGGCATCACGACTGCGAGTCCGATGAATGCCGGGAGCGAACCGAGAACGAGGAGGGCCGCAACGATGAGCCCCCAGATCGCCATGACGACCGGATTGACGAGCACGGCACGCACCGACGTGACCAGCGCGGTCGCCGCACCGACGTCGCGATCCAGCAGCATCGGAAACGATATGACGGTCAGGCAGAATGCGACGAGAGCGAATACGAAACCGATGAGGTTGCCGTAAACGATCAATTCCCACCCGGCCTCGGTGGTGAAGACCTGACGCAGGAACGACCCAACCGCATCCGGAGCCGCGTAGACGCCGAACAACGATTGGTAAAGTTCACGTGCGATGATAAGCCACAAAAGAAACAGGCCCATCAGCAGAAGCCCTATCGCGACGATCGCCGGAAAACCCGGAGACCGCACGACATCTAAGGCCGCGCTGATCGATGGCTCTTCTCCGCGTTCGCGCCTGCGGCTCAATTCGTACATTATCAATGCCGCGACCGGTCCAAGCAGAGCGAAGCCTGCGGCCAGCGGAAACAGGAGCGGCAGCACGCTATAGCCGAGCGACAGGCCGCCCAGGATCAAACCAATGATCGGGTAAATGATGCAGAGGTAGACAGCGTGAGTAGGCCAGACCTTGAAGTCCTGCCAGCCTTTCCAGAGCGCATCCCGCAGGTCTGCGATGCTGATCCGCCGGATGACCGGCATCGTTGCTGCAGGGTTGTCGGATGGTGTTAGAACGTGGAATTGCGCCATGGGCAGTCTCCCTGTTCCGCGAGCTCGCGGCCGGGCCAGATGTGGCGGCGTCGCCAAGCCGGTTCGATCTGCCGCGGCCTGTGAGTCCATGCTAAAGTATTTGTGGGCGGATTGCCTTCACGCTTTCGTGCTAACCGGCGACATATGCCTTTCGAGCGCCGCAAAGTGGTTTTAGCGGGAACTTAAGTTCGGAACCGACGATGAAGCTTCGCACCGTTGCAGTCGCACTCGCCGGCATCGCGGCGCTCGTGGCCATCGCGGCTGTGGGGCTTCCAATGGCGTTGACAGCCTCAGTTTTCGGGACCGGCCCGGTTGCGCCGTCCGATACAGCCATGATCGCGCACTGGCAGAAGCATCGCGCCACGCTCGACGAGATAACCGATATGTTGCGCCGCGATCCGGCCTTGAACCGCCTAGGCCTCGACTGGAGCGATCCGATGGATCCGAGCCGGGCGCATGTGCCGAGCCCGCGAATCGCGGATTACCGCGATCTGATGCGGGAGGCGTCCATCATCAGCGTCAGCCGCGGTCATCGATCTGTACAGTTTCTCTTCTACACACGCGGAACCTCTGTGAACGGCTTTGGAAAGAGCTTCGTGAGGGGCGAGGCGTCGCGATATGCCGAGATCGTCGATGGCGATCTCGACGCGGCCGCGGTCGGACGTGCAAAGGCGCTGCTGCAGCGGCCGATCGCCGAAGGCTGGTGGCTGCAGCGGGACGGCAACTGATCGCACGCGCCGAAGCTCCGGCTTTTTTGAAGGCCTTGCGCCATCGCAAGGCGCGGGACGCGCAATTATAGTTCTGGTGGTGCAGCTTGAACCTTTTACGGCGGGCGGGCGCTATGGCACGTGTGGCAATTATCGTTGGTCATCCGCAGCAGAAGACATACTGCGAGGCCCTTGCTGAAGCTTACCGTCGCGGCGCCGAGGGCGCTGGCCACAGCGTGAGTTTATTCAAGCTCGCGGAGATGAGTTTCGATCCCATCCTCCATGGCGGCTACCGCGAGGAACAGCCCCTCGAGCCGGACCTGCAGGCGGCCTACGACGCACTGGCCGCAAGCGATCACTGGGTGTTCGTCTTCCCGCTCTGGTGTGGCGACATGCCCGCGCTGATGAAGGGATTCTTCGAACGTATCCTGCAGCCCGATCTCATCCGGCGACAGGGCACTGACAACGCGATGAATTGGCGCATCTTTGACAAGAAGTCCGCGCGGATCGTCATGACGATGGGGATGCCGGTTTCAATCTATCGGTTCTGGTACGGTCCGCATGCTCTCAAGCTGCTCAAGAACAACATTCTCAATTTCATCGGTATCAAACCGGTGCGCGAAACATTGCTCGGTATGATTGGCGAGTCGTCCGACGAAAAACGTAATGGCTGGCTCAAGAAGGCTGAAGCCATGGGGCGCAATGCCGAGTAGGTCTGTTCGACGGCTCAACCCCGCAAGCGGTCATGAGGAATATCTTTCGACATCCACCAGTCGACAATGCGGTCGCCGGAAAGATAGCGGCCGACCGGGCCAAAATGCGCCCAGAAACCGACATTGTAGCGCGTGCGCGGGCGCGGAGTCGTGGCCGCGTTGAACACGACGCGTGCGACTTTCTCCACCGGCATCGTTCCGAACGTCTTCGCATCCAGAAAGTGAATCATGTAGGAACCAATATTGAACTTGTAGGTGCGGTAAGGCGAGTCCGCACCGGTATCCGGGATGCTGGCAACCACCTTGTCACGATAGGGAGACACAAACGGACCCGGCAGAACGTTTACGAGATCGACCCCGAAGGGCTTCACCTCTGGGCGCATAGCGTCGGCAATAGCCTCCACCGCATACTTTGTCATGTGATAGACACCGCCGCCCTGCGCTGTGACGCGCCCTGCCAGCGACGAGATATTGACGATTCGGCCGCGCCCGGCGCTGCGCATGCCGGGCATCACCAACTGGGACATTCTCAGCAGGCCAAAAACATTGGTATCGAACGCGCGCTGAAGCAATTCTGGTGAGATTTCTTCCAGCGGACCGTACTGACCGTAGCCGGCATTGTTGATCAGAATTCCGACCGGCCCATGCCGCCGTTCAACTTCTGCGACGGCGGCCTGCCTTGAGGCTTCGTCGGTGACATCGAGTTGAAGCGCGTCGCAACCGAGCGACACCAGAGGCGCGAGCTTCGCCGGGTCGCGGGCGGTCGCGACCGTCAGATACCCAGCTTTGCAAAACAGCGTGGCGGTCGCGAGACCAAGGCCGCTCGAACAACCGCTGATCAGCACTGGTGCTGACTTGGAAGGTGCAGGCATGTCAGGCCACCAGGTCTGCAAATTCCCGATTCTTGGCGATGAACGCGGCGATGAACGCGCACTTCGGCACGACCTTCAGTCCCCGCGTCCGAATTTGCTCCAGCGCGCCGTGCGCCAGCTTTGATCCGATGCCCTGACCGGAAAGTGCGGACGGCACCTCGGTATGGGTAAACGTGATGAGGCCCGGCGCCAGCGTGTAATTGGCGACCGCCACAGAGCTGCCCGCTTTCAGTTCGAAGCGATGTTCCGCAGGGTTGTCAGTGACGTTCGACATGGTTGCTCCAGGTTGCTGTCCGGCCTCGCTCATTGTAGCCGGAACGCTCGAAGGGTTGCCATCCGCGGCAGGGATCGTGTTGGCCGGATCGGCGGCGCTACCGTGTGTGCGCCAAGGGAGTTCCTTATGCATGCGTTGATCCGCTCGGTCGCGAGCGTGGCCATGTTGTGCGTTGGCTTAGCCGCTGGTCCTGCGACCGGGCAGACGGCCGAAGAACGTTATCTCGGCGCGCGCGATGCGGCGATAGAGAGGTTCACGCAGGAGCGGGTCCCCGATATTGGAAAGGCGGAGCTCGATCAGGAGGCACAAGCGCGCTCCGAACTCGACCGGTTGATGCGGGCCGCGCTGGGCTCGCCCGCCCCGGACGGTTTCGAGGCCGGCGAGTTCAACCTGACCACGCTGTTTTCCGGTGATATCGACTTTGGCAAGCTCGATGGTCTCGTGTTCGAGGCCGACGGCGGAAATACGCGCCTGGTGATCAGCACGCCCATGTTGCTGAATAACTGGTTACAGGCCGAATGGCAGGACCCGAAGGAACGGGTGACGCCGGAGGCCGCGATGAAGAGCGAAATGTTTTACCTGCGCGCCCTCGGCAGTGATGCCGCCATTTTGCGTTATGCGGATATCCCGATCGAAACCGCGAATGCATTTGCGATTCTGGGCGCGCGTACGCAGGACATGCCGCCTTTCGAGGCCGACGAAGTCTTCGTCACCGCCGTCACCGGCAGCCGCGTCTTTGTGGGAAGCGCCCGCTTTGAGCCACCGCTCGCGGTGGCCGCTTGCACGAAATCGCGCGAGGCTGCCGAAGCGAAGCTGGCTGAACTTGAGAGCAGGGAGATCAAGCCCGGACCGCGCAATTCAGCGGCGCTGGAAAATGTGATCAAGATGCGGGAGCAGATCGAGAGCGAATTCCGCGAGTGTTTTGCGGCCCGTGCGCCACGGGAGCCGGGCTTTGCAAACGCCATTAATCGGGCCAAAGAATTACTGGCGCGCATGCAGGTCAAATGACCCCTCAGACGCTGCATTCTCTCCGCGCATGAGAGTGTGCGTGATGTCCGCGACCGCATCGAACCAGAGTGCTGGTTTTCTCGCGCGTAGCGATGCCGGATCGGAATAGCCCCAACTGACACCGCCGAAAGCGATGCCGGCCTCTTCCGCTGCGTCGAAGTCGCGCATTTCGTCGCCAATCGCGATGACGTTCGAAGGTTCGACCCCTGTGCGCCTTGCGATACGACGGAATTTCGCAGACTTTCCGAACAGCGACGCGCCACAATCAATGTCGGAGAAGCACGATGCGCTGGGTCCGAGCTGAATCCGTGCATTGGCTTCACTATCCGACGAGACGAGAGCCAGCCGGATGCCTTGGGTCGGCAACGCAGCGAGCATCTCGCTGACGCCCGGAAACAGCCGAAATTCTGCGATTTGGGCGCGCTTCAGGCGTCGTATATGCGAAGCGATCCTAGGGACTTTCCAGAGGGGGACGTCGAGATGTCTCAGGATATCGCGAGCGCCTGCGCCGCGCATCGCGGGGATATCTTCAGCCGCCAGTGGCTTGAATCCGAATTCGCGCGCCACGTCATTCACGACGCGCAAAAACCATGGGAAACTGTCGACGAGCGTCCCGTCGAGGTCGAAGATCACCAGGGAGTATCGTGGATCAGGGAGGCGCATTTGCGGTGGGGAATATCAATCGCGACGTTAGAGGCGCAAGATAACCTCAAATCGGAATAGCGTTGTTCCGGCGGATTGGCACTGCCTTTGTTGAAAGCCCCCGCCGTTGGCTGCCGTGGATTTTTCACGGGCGAAGAACCATAGTGGACCAAGATTCGCGGAGGTGATCATGAGCGCTCGCTTAATCCTGATCGTGGTTATGTTCGCACTTGCGGGAGTGCTCGGGACTGGGCCTGCGCGCGCGGTCGAATACGCGCCGTTGAACTGTGCGGCCGCCGCGACCGCGACGGAGATGACGATCTGCAGCAATTATGGGCTGGGCCAGCTCGAAGCCCGGATGGCGACGCTGTATCAGTGGAGCACATCGTTCGTCGGGATGGGGCAGCGTGGCGACATGCAGGACGCGCAGCGCGCTTTCATCAGGCAGCGAGGAAGCTGCGGCACAGACGTCGCATGTCTCCGACGGATCTACGAGGCACGAATTGGGCAGTTGCAGGCCGTGATGGATCGTGTCCGCGAGCGCGGGCCATTCTGAGCCGGACGTTAAGGGGGCACGATCAATCCGTGTCGTCATTCGGAATTTTCAGCATCTTGCCGCAGGCCTTGCAATGTACGGCGTCCGGGTCGTGTGACCTGAGCCCGCAATCGGGGCATTCAAAACGCACTTTCCGAGGACGTAGCACTGCGCGAGCCAGATTGAAGAACAGAGTCACGCCAAAAATCATGATCGCCACCGAGATCAGACGACCTGTCGTGCCCTGCAGTGTGATGTCGCCAAATCCGGTCGTCGTCAGCGCAGTGACGGTGAAATACAAAGCGTCGGCATAATCCCGGATCCCCGGGTTTGTGGCGTGCTGCGTTTCGTAAACGAAGCCGGTCGTGACGAACAGGAACACAGCGAAGTTTGCGACTGCCAGGATCACTTCCTCGTTTTGACGGAAGTAGGGGAAATCGATCCGTAGCCGGTACAGAAACTGGTAGCTGCGCAGGAACCGCAGCGTGCGCAGAATTCGCAAAAAACCAAGCGGTTCGCCGACGAGTGGCGCGAGGAACGACACGATGCTGGCAAGATCGGCCCAGGTCACAGGATGCATGAACTCGCGAAAGGGGCGGTCGCTGATAAGCAGTCGCGCTAGGAAATCCGCGAGGATAAGAAGGCCAAACCCCACATCGACGATCTCAACCCATGTCTCCCGCGGCATGAAAGACGTCGCGACGATGAACAGAAGGGTGACGACATCGAAGACGAACAACCCATAACGAAAGCGATGAGCCTCATCGGTATGGCCCTCATAGAGCGCTTTCAGCCGCCGCCGGAAGTTCTTTGATCTTGAGGCTGAAGAAGCCATGGCGGGCTCGTCGTGTCCTTGGTTTGCTGTTTATAGCAAATGACGTTGAGGGCGGTGCTTAGGGGCGGCGGCTGGGGCGGCGGTTACGTTCGCATCGGTCAACTTTAACCCGGGCGAGGAGGAGGAGGAGAATAAGTTAATCGCCCCCCCGACTTTGGAGGACATTTGTTTGGTCGCATGGAACATGTGGGGACCATGATTGTTGACATGCGTCTTTACACCCCTCCAGATCAAGGGACGTCTCCGATGGCCAAAGCGAAAAAGGCAACACGCAGCCCGGCGCGCACGAGCGCGCGGACTGCAAAGAAAGCAAATGTACGTCGCGCATCCGGTGCGAGTGGCAAGCGCGCGGCACCTCGCAAGACCGCCGCAAAATCCAGCATGATGAGCGGACTGTTCGACTTCATCCCCTCCAACTTCATGCAGAATGTACTCGCTTCGCAGACCAGCCGGGTCATTATGGCTGAAGCGCTCGTAGCCGCGGCGGGCGCGGCCGCTGCCGTTCTGGTCGCATCCAGGACCGAGACCGGTCAGCGCGCGGGCAAGGCGATGGCTGACGGCGGTGCGCTGATGAAGGAAGCGGCCGTCAGCGCAGCTGCGGCGGCGCGGGATGTCATCACCAATGGCGCGACCGAGGCGATCGGTTCAGCGGCACGCTCGCTGATGGGAGTGGCTGAAGAAACCCAGCACGATATCGCCGAAAAAGCTCTGAAGATGAAGCGGGACGCCGAGGATGCCGCCGGCGACATGGCAGAGAACGCACGCCGCTATTCGGAGCGGGAGCGTCCGCACTAGTTTCCATTACGTCTGAATGACGCAAGGCCGGGCCGCTATCCACGCGGTCCGGCTGTTTGTGCGTCACGCGGGGGCTCCGCCGCGCCGGTATGGGATCACGAAGAGCGCCGCAACGGGGATGTGCAGAGCCACACCCGCGATCAGCAATGCCGCAACCTGCCACGCCGTGAGTGCGCCCGCGGCGACTTCGTGCGCCAGCATCCATACCGTGAAGGGCAGGAACAGCACGATCGATGTGACGAGACCCGGATTATATCCGCGCAGGCGGATTGCTCCGATGATGTGGGTGAAGGCGTTGACCAGCGTGCCGCCGACCCAGGCGAGGCCGAGCCAGCGTAGCGGATCGGGAAAGATCGCGGCGAGCAGGATCGGCAGCCAGACATAGCCGACATTAACCAGCGCGACACCGCCCGCGGTGACCGGCCAGTCGTCCTTGCCGCTCCTGAAGATGCGCGCATTGGCGAACTGGCGGAAGCCGCCGGGCCAAAGATGTTCCTCGGTCTGATGCACCATGTAGACGATGAGGAGGGCGGCGAACAACGCCTGCTCGCTGCCCGGCGCGTAGCGAAACAGCAGCAGCCAGGCCGCGATGCCGACAACGATCAGCAGCGGCAATGACTTCTGCCAGTCGGCGGAAACAAGACGAAGCGGATGCATGCGGAGCGACTGCTTGGGCGGGAACGGTGCGACTCAATCGCGCGTGCGCCGAGGCTATCATGTTGGCGACGACGCATGCGGCTAGACCTCTAATCTGCCTGCCAACGCGCAGCTTTTGGCGATCTGTTGACGGGCAAGGAACGGGGGGACGACTTGTTTCTACCGATTGAATGAAGCCGCGCAACGCAGGACGCGCGATGGAGGCGCGCCACCAGAAAGCGACCCCACAGCGCGTGACAATACGCAACCGCAAGCGATCAATCCGCAAGAACGGCGCTCCGGCGCGCCTGCCGGAACGACACCAGCCGTCGCTGTCCCTCATCCCACAAGGTCAGCCGCACGCATGCCAGGCTATCGCGCAAGGTCAGGCGGCTGATCGACCGCATCTCCGGATGGTCGCGCAGCACGCGTGGCAAGCGGTAATAGGGAATCCGGCTGCAGAGATGATGGACATGGTGGATGCCGATATTGGCGGTGAACCAGCGCAGCACCGGTGGCAGATCATAGTGTGACGAGCCGTGCAGCGCTGCGTCGTGCAGATCCCAGCCGGTATTGTCGTGCCATGAGGTCTGCTCGAACTGATGCTGGACATAGAACAGCCAGACTCCAAGCGACGCCGCGATCAGCATGATTGGCAGATGCACCAGGAGAAACGCCTGCAGACCGATCAGCCAGATCAGCGTTCCCGCGATCAGGGCGATCGCGGCATTGGTCGCCATGGTACTGATCCAGGGCAGCCAGCCGCCGCGCATCATGCCGACCGGCAGACGGTGCTGCAGCAGGAACAGATAGGCCGGGCCGATGCCGAACATGACCAGCGGATGCCGGTACAGCCGGTATTGAAGCCGGCGCAGCCGCGAGCGGCCGAGATATTCCCGCACCGTCAGCGTATCGATATCGCCCATGCCGCGGCGATCGAGATTGCCGGAGGTGGCGTGATGCATCGAATGGGTGCGGCGCCAGAAATCGTAGGGCGTAAGCGTGAGGACGCCGATAACGCGGCCGGTCCAGTCATTGAGCGGCTTGTGCGCGAAAAAGGCGCCGTGCCCGCAATCGTGCTGGATCATGAACAGCCGCACCAGGAAGCCTGCGGCCGGAAACGCGATCAGCAGCGCGAGCCAATAGCCGACAAAATGCACCGCAGCCCACATCGCGGCCCATAATACGCAGAGCGGAAGGACGGTGATGACGATTTCGACCACGCTGCGGGCGCTGTTCGGCTGACGGTAGCGATTGAGCAGGCGGGTCCAGTTGCGGGCTTCGTCCGCGCGTGTAGCGAGCGCAGCGGCGCTGTGGGCACCGCGCGTTGCGTCGAAATCGTTCAAAAAGCTGGTCCTTTGCCGGTGACTGGCACCGGCGATACGCCGCATGCGCCCGTCCATATAAGCACGATTGGCGACTTAGCAGGGGACACGCGCGGTAGGTAGGCCTTTTTAATAAGGCGTGCGGTGCCCGCCGCGCGGCACGGCGTGGAGCGCTCATTCTGCCGCCATTCGTCACTCTCCACCAAGGTCGAGCTCAGGGAATTGCCGGCCTGTAGCCCGCATGGGGCGTACGAAGACCGGCCTCCGGGACCTGTAGTTCTACGGATTGAAGGGCGATGGCATCGGCGCGACATCAAGTGTGTGACGCCGCGAGGCGTCCGCCGATCTTGCGAAGGCCCTCATGTCCGATTCCGTCAAATACTGGCTCTCCATCGGCGCGATCATGCTGGTGATCTGGGGCTATTCGGGCAAGCTCAGCACCGCGCTGATCTTCGGCATCGCGGCGGTGGGCGCATTCATCTACTGGCGGGTGATCGCGCAGCGGCGCAAGCAGGCGATCGACGCCGCGCGTCACCAGGAGCGCCCGCGCGGCGCCTAGTGTCCTGCATCTGCGTGCCCTGCCATCTGCGATGGCCGCGCTCTGATTCAATTCACGCCTATAGGTGAATGGATGAGCGCGATGGCCTCGTCGCCCGCATGACGCGGAGCGCGATGCGGCCTGCGTGTCACGCGCGCTGCCACTTGATCTGGAATTCGATCTCTTCCTCGCCGTCGCCGTCGCCGCGCTCGTGCTCGATATTGTATTGCGCGCGCACCGGAACCGAGACGCGCTCGTTCGCGATCTGGATCTCGAAGCGCTCGCCTTTCTCAAGCGCGTCGGCGAGGCGGCGCAGCTTGTCGATGAATTGCGGCAGCGGATAGTCCTTCTCGATGTCGCGGTCGCGCTTCTTCGGGCTTGCGGTGCTCACACTCATCTCCTGTTCGTTGCCAGGCGGAGATGGGGAGGAGGGCGCGGGCGCGCGACTGGCAAAATGCCGCAACGGAGAGCGGAACCGGCGAATGCGGTCCGTCCGACAGCGTAGGGTGAGGTAAGCGCGCCATCCGGAACAGCCTCCGCGCTTCGCGCGATCGGATGACGGTGAAGATAAGGCGGGTTGGGGAATAAGTTTTTGTTCAGCACGATCGGCGCAAATCCGTCTGCTGCAATAATACCGACACCGCGGGCGCCTTATGTGACGCAGCGCAATTCCGGATGTCGCCATGTCCGCGCCGGCCAGGAACCCGCCCGATCCCGCATCCCCGATCTCCCGGTGGGGCTTTGGCCGCTGCCTGGCGGTCGCGCTCGGCGTCTGGACCTTTCTGTTCCTGATGTTCGTCCTGCCGTTTGCCTTGCTGCATGACTGGAAGGTCGGCAGCCTCCCGGTCGTCGAGGGGACGCTTTCGCAGCATCGCGTCGTGGAGGTGAAGAGACATAAGCCGCCGCCCACGGAATTATGGGTGACGGCGAACCTGGAATTCGACCGCCCCGGCGACCACGGCATGGTGCATTGCAAGCTTGACGATGTCTCGATCGGTCCGGCGGCGAACCCGCAATCGTTCGCGACGCGCATCGAACTCGCGGTGCGAACGGATTCCTGTCACGGCTATTCGATGTTGCCGCGGGATGGCACGGCGATCGTGCGGGAATGGGTGATGGTTTTCCTGCTGGTCTGCGTCGCGATCGTCATTGGCGTCGGGGTGCATTTCCTTGCATGGCGCAATCCGCGACCGCCGGCCGCGCGGCGTGCGCCGGCCGACGCCATACGGCGTTCGGGCCCCCGGCCTTGAACGAAATTGTGGTGGGCTCGCTTCGCTTAGCCCAAGCTACACTCCTTGCTTCGATTCATGCCTCGCCGATAGCATCCCGCATGCTCCAGATTCTCACCATCCTCGTTCTCATGCTGGCCGCGCCGGTCGCGGCCATTGCCATCGAAGCCATTGCGAGCGGCGGCAGCCTGATCGCGCTCGCCGGCAAATGGTTCGTGTTCTACTTCGGCCTGCGGCTCTTGATCGCCGGGCTCTACCAGCTTGCGAAGCCGGACTTCACCGCGAAGACGATCTTTCGCATCACCGATCCGAACGCGATGAAGATCGTGAGCGAACTGGGCTTCGGCAACATCGCCATCGGCGCGCTGGGCGTGCTGACGATTTTCAATGCAAACTGGATCGTGCCGGCCGCAATCGTGATGGCGATCTTCTATGCGCTGGCCGGTGGCAAGCATGTGTTGAATGCGGACCGCACCACGTCGGAGAACTGGGCAATGGGGTCGGACCTGTGGGCAGCGGTTGTGTTGGTGGGGTGGATGGGGCGGTCGTAGCCCGCATGGAGCGAAGCGCAATGCGGGACGGGAACCCGGATTTCGCTGCACTTCATCCGGCCTAGGGTTGCTGATCCCGGATTTCGCTGTACTCAATCTGGGCTACGCTTGCTTAGGTTTTACACAGACGGTCTTGAAGATAAACGCTGTCTCGTTGGCCTCAATAAGCCGCCGCAACAACACTGTCAGCAACCCAATGGCGAGCAACTCGCTTTCTGTCTCCTCATCTTGTCGCGTTTCTGATTCTTCGTCCTCGTGGCTTCGAAACGCCGACTTTAGATGCCGATTGCCATGAACCATTTTGGATCTAAACTCGTATAGCTTGGCAGTTTCGCGGACCAGCCAAGATGCCTCGATACTCGATCCAAAAATTGCACTTAACTTTTCTCGAAGTTGCCCACCTGACGACCGTCCCCCCTCAACTAACAGCGCTTCAATTCCAGCTAACGCCCAAACAGTGTTGGATAGCTCATCCTCGCGAAAACGGGGCGTAAAGAGACGGGAAAAGTAACTCAATGCTTTTGCTGCAGGAGTATTGCTGTAACCATGGAACATTCCCTGCTGACGAAAGACCCACTTAATTGCGCTATCGAAATCAAGTGCATCGAGTGATTGAAAGCCACTCCGCCGCAGAAATTCAATCGACTCGTGAACGTGGGAAACATAAGAACGGGAGAACTGCTGTTCTCGATTGCCATGGAACCAAATGTTGCCGGTGGGATAAACCGCTCCTGAGTATGCAATAAGCGAGGCACACAAATATGTTTGAATAGTTGGATCCAGGCGCTCAGGAAGATCTTCTAGCCAATACGATCTTAGAGTTGCTTCCGGCATAGGAAGTGTTTGGCCAGAAGAATCCTCCGCAAAATATTGAGAGGTGCCGGGAAAATCAAAGGTCCCAGAAAATTCAAGAAAATGCTGGGTACGTAAGCCGAACTTGCTACGTACGAATAGCTTCTTCTGGAGCGAAGGAGTGCAGCGCCTTACTCTCACGGTTAGGACTTCGCCGTCGTGAAAGGTGCTGCCTTGGACAAGAATGAGTTTTGGTTCAGCAAAGTTTTGCACGAACTCGCTGTAGAGCCGAACGTTGCCTTCTGAATGAAGGCGGATGGGCGGGTATAACGGATACACCGCACGAATTGCTGCAGGTTGCTCGCCCACGTTCTGGCTTCACTCCGCCGCTTCCGCCCGCTTCCGCTAAGGGCCACCCCTTGACCGCTCTCACTCCGCCGCGACCGGCTTCAGCTCGAACACACGGCCGTGTTTCGCGGCTTCGGCAATGTCCCCGCGCTTGAGCGCGAGGCGGACAGTGTCGAGCTTGCGGACGTCGGCAGGCGAGAGATAGGGCGACCACGCGGTATCGTCCTCGATCAGTTCGACCGGGACTTCGGCGGCGTATTTGCCTTCGTGGATGAATTTGTTTCGCTTGCGGGTCTCGGTCATTTTCGTTTCCGCGTTTTGAAATCGCTGTCCCACAACTTCGGATCAGGGCGATAGGCCGTCACCAGCACGGCCGGCTGCCGTCGACCTGCGGGAATGGCCCAGGTCACATGAACAGGTTGGCCATTCGCGTCGTGTTGCAGGGCGAGAACCGTTGGGCCGCGCGCGCGATCCGGATAGTCTTCAACAGCGACTGCGGCTGCAACGCCTGCAATCGCGTCTGTCGGGAGG
>VFQN01000486.1_pt1 | contig 73662 bp, 75 predicted proteins | sample 3512371 | NCBI WGS metagenome assembly VFQN01 (sample SAMN10412370, study PRJNA504923) | tailings metagenome | isolation source: Replicate 2 from Balatoc abandoned mine | place: Philippines: Itogon, Benguet | collected 2017-08-28 | reverse complement strand
TCATCGCCAACTCGAAGCAGAACCAGATCGTCCAGAACCGCATCCAGGCGGCGGTGATCAGCATCATCCAGGCGACGACTTTCGAGAAGATGATCCATGTCGTCACGCACGAGCTGCCGGAGCTGCTCGACGTCGACTTCATCACCATGGCGATCGAAGCCAATGCCGACGCCCCCAAGCGTGTTCCCGTGCGCGGCGTCTACGTGCTGGCGCCAGGCGCCATCGACGCCGCGATCGGACCGGACAAGCATGCCCGCCTGCGCTCCGACATCGTGGGCGAGGAAGCCTTCTTCGGCGAGGTCTCGCGCTTCGTGAAGTCCGACGTGCTGATGCGCCTGCGCGTCTCCTCGGGCTCGCCCGACGGCGTCATGTGCTTCGGGGCACGCGATCCGGAGGCCTTCGGCCCTGAGATGTCGACCGAACTCCTGTTCTTCCTGGCCAAGGTGCTGGAGAACACCATCCGCGCCTGGCTCGACCTGCCGGAGTAATCCACGGCATGAGCGTCGCCGAGGCGCAGAGCGCGTGGCGCGACTGGCTGCAAAGCGAACGCCGTTTCTCGGCTCACACGCTTACCGCCTACCAGCACGATGTCGCGACCTTCCTCGGCTTCATGACGAGCTATCTCGGGGCGGAACCCACGCTCGACGCGCTCGGCAAGCTGAAGCCCGCCGAGTTTCGCGCCTGGCTGGCCGAACGCGGCCGGCAGGGTCTGGCGCGCACCTCGACGGCGCGGGCCTTCGCCTCCGTGCGGTCGTTCTTTCGTTTCCTCGACAAGAACGGGCTGGCCCACAATGCCAGCATTGCCTCGATCCAGACGCCGAAGCTGCCGCGTTCCGTCCCCAAGGCGCTCAGCGAACGCGACATGGAAGACCTGCTCGACGCCGAATCCGACCGTGATCGGGCGCCGTGGCTCGACCTGCGCGACACGGCCGTATTGATCCTGCTCTATGGCGCCGGCCTGCGTATCGGTGAAGCACTCGCCCTTACCAAGGCAGAGGTCGACGAACTGCTGAAGAGCGGCAACGATACGCTGGCCATCACCGGCAAGGGCAACAAGACCCGGATGGTGCTGCTGCTGCCTCAGGCGCTGAAGGCGCTGAAAGCCTATCGCGAGGCCTGCCCCTGGCTCGCCGCGGCCAAGCCCGGCGACAGGGTTTTCGTGGGCGCGCGCGGTGGCGCGCTCGATCCCGCCATCGTGCAGAAGCGCGTCCGCGAGATCCGCCGCAGCCTGGGCCTGGCCGAAAGCGTGACGCCGCATGCGCTCCGCCATTCCTTCGCGACCCACCTGCTGGGCGCCGGCGGCGACCTGCGCGCGATCCAGGAGCTGCTGGGTCACGCCTCGCTGTCGACGACGCAGCGCTATACCGACGTCGACGCCGCCCGCCTCGCCGCGGTCTATCGAAACGCTCATCCACGCGCCAAGGGCTGAAAACCATGCCACAGCATATCGGAATCGTCGCCTGCTCGGCGGAAGGCGCCGCGCTTTGCTACAAGACGATCTGCGTCGAGGGCGCCCGCTTTCTCGGACCTCATGGCCACCCCGAAGTCTCGCTGCACACGCACTCTCTGGCCGACTATGTCGAGTGCCTCGACCGCGGCGACCGCAAGGGCGTGGCCGAGCTGATGCTCTCCTCGGCGCGCAAGCTCGCCAAAGCCGGCGCCGATTTTCTGATCTGCCCCGACAACACGATCCATCAGGCGATGCCGGATGTGCTGCCGCACTCGCCCCTGCCGTGGCTGCACATCGCCGAAGTGGTCGCAGAGGAAGCCGTGGCGCGCGGCTTCAAGCGGCTGGGCATCACCGGCACGCGCTGGCTGGTCGACAGCGAGGTCTATCCCGAGAAGCTCGCCGCACGCGGCCTCGGCTACCTGCGCCCGACCGCTGCCGAGCGCGACGAGACCAACCGGATCATCATGGACGAGCTGGTGTGCAGCGTCTTCACACCGCAGGCCGTCGCCACCTATCAGCGGGTCATGGGCCGCATGAAGGCGGAAGGCTGCGATGCCGTCGTTCTCGGCTGCACGGAGATCCCGTTGATCATGAACGACGATAACTCGCCCCTGCCGACCCTCGATTCGACCCGCCTTCTGGCAAGGGCCGCCCTGAAGCGCGCGACGCAGGCCTGAGAGTCAGAGCGGTTTCCGGAAGATGATCTCGCCGTTTTCCTGGCGGCCGATCTCTTCCCATCCGTTGGTGCGATAGAAACGCTCGGCCCGCGTGCCGGCCCCCGTCGTCAGCGTCGCGACTGCATAGCCTGCGGCGCGCAGATCTTCGCAGGCCCGCGGCAGCAGGGCGCGGGCAATGCCGCGGCTTTCGTAGTCGGGATGGATGAAGAGGCCGAAGATCGTGCCATCGCGAGGATCGGCGACGGAGAAGCCCTGTACGGCGCCATCCTCCTCCCAGACCCAGAAGGCTGCATTCTCGAAAATCCAGTCCGCCGTACGATCGACCTTGTCTTGGGAGGCAACACTCAGCCTATTCTCTCGAACGGCAAGACGCACTTCGGTGATGCGGGGACGATCCGCAACTGTCGCTTTGCGGATCATGGCGAAGGCCAACGGCGGCGTTGCACCAGCCACTCTATCCCGAAGCTGCCGGCGATGACGACCAGGGCCAGAGCGACGACGATCGGCTGGGTCTGCAGGAGGCTGACCGTGAAGGCGCCGAGCGTGAGCGCCATCAGCGCGGCACCGAGCAGGATCAGGCTGCGCCGTCCCCCGACCTCGGCATGAAGCCGCCAGTGCGCCAGGAAGATCGCGAGATAGGAGATCAGGAACGTGGCGCCGGCGACTTGCGCAATGGCCCCGAGGTCGAAGAGACTCACCAGGATCAGAATCGCGCCTGCTCCCCAGACCAGGCCATGCGTCCCCTGCCCCCAGGCTGCGCGGCCGACGGTCGCCGGCAACTGCCCCCTGGCGGCAAGACCACGTGAGACTTCGAGGGCGGAGAAGATGCAGGCATTGATGGCAGAGGCCGTTGCAAACAGCGCGCCGCCCGCGACAATGACAAACCCCGCCTGGCCCAGTACCGGGCGCGCCGCCTGGGCAACGGCCGTGTCGGCATAGCGCGCAAGCTCGGCCGGCGAGATGCTGCCCAGAACGACGATCGCCAGGCCGATGTAGAGGACGATCACCAAGCCGATCGCAAGATAGATGGCCCGCGGGATCGTCACTTCGGGATTGGCGACATGCCCGGCGGCATTCGTCATCATGCCGTACCCCGCATAGGCAAAGAACGTGAGGCCGACACTGGCCAGCAGCGTTCCCGCCCCCACGGTCGGGCCGGCGATCAGCAAGGCGGGATCGATCGCCGGGACGCCCGCGATCATCAAGACCGCCAGAATGACGAGCTTGGCGATCACCAGCAGCTCTTCGAGACGGCCGACCGCCCCCGAGCCCACCATGTTCGCCGCCACGAGCGCGATCACGATGGCCGAGGCGAAGGCGCTCTTCACCCAGGGCGACGAGGTATCGCCCAGGAACAACCGATCGGCATAGGCGCCGAAGGTCTTGGCGATCATCGCGATCGCGATGATCGAGGTGACGAGATAGAGGACCGACAATCCACCGGCGACAATCCGGGACGGATAGGCCCGATCGAAATAGTCCATGATGCCGGCCGAGCTGGGGAAGCGGGCCGCGAGACGGGCATAGGAGTAACCCGACAGCAGCGCGATGACGCCGCCGATGGCAAACGACAGGTAGACGTCGCTGCCGGCCATCAGGGCAGCTTGGCCGAGCAGAGCGAAGATACCGGCGCCGACCATCGACCCGATGCCGAGCGCCGCTACGCTCCACAGGCGCATGGCGCCGTGCCTGACAGGTGTCGCGATATCGGTCACGAGGCTGCCCCCGGCAGCCTGCAACGCTTCGACTTGGCCATCGTTTGTGCCCCCGGCGGGACCTTACACAATCACGACCGAGAACAACATGTTGGCTCGTTCACGCGCGTCGGTAGACGACATGCAGGGCACCGCCGCTGCGGCGTTCGCACGCCACCAGGTCGAGCTTGAGCTCGGGCGTGCCGGGCGGGATCAGCGGGATGCCCTCGCCCAAGATGATCGGCAAGAGCGCCATTTCGAGGACATCGAGTTTGCCTGCCGCGATCATATCGCGGATCAACCGGCCGCCGCCCTCGACCCAAACGAGCCCGTAGCCGCGTGCTTCCAGTTCCGCCGCCACCGCTCCAATATCGCCCGACCGCGCCTCGACACCGGGAGGGGCGTCGTCCAATGGACGATTGGTCATGACGATGGTCGGCTTGCCGGGATGCGGCCATTCGCCGAAGCCGCGCACGATATCGTAGGTGTCGCGCCCCATCAGAATGGCGTCGACCTTTTCCACGAAGGCGTCGATACCGAATTCCTGCGGCGGGTACGGCTCCAGCCAGTCGAACGATCCATCGGCCCGCGCAATCTTGCCGTCGAGCGATATCGCGATGTGGCAATGCCAGATCGTCTTCCCCATCAACCAAACTCCGGATCAGGGCGCGAGGTGCTTTGCCAGGAAGCCCCGCACATCGGCCACGAATTGCTTCCACGCCGGCTCGTGCGCGCCATAGTGCGCCCCGCAGCAGCCGCCGGGCTTGCTGCGATTGCCGACGCCGCTCAGATAGCGCACCGGCAGACCGAGCGCATCGAAACTGTGATGCGCCCCCTCGTACACCTTCGTCTCGACCAGTTCCTTGCCGGACGCGACGCGGTCGATCACCGCCTGGCATCGCGGCACCGGCGTCCAGTCGTCGAGCGCGCCCATGGCGAAGAGTGTCGGCTGGGATACCGAGAGGCGCGGTCCCAATGTGTCGGCCAGGGCACAGTCGGGATAGACCAGAACGACAGCACGCGCCGCAGGTGTCGGTGCCGACCCACTCGGCGCGTTCGACAGCGCACGCAGCATCGCGACCCCGCCGCCATAGGAATAGCCCATGTAGCCCAGGCGCTTCGCATCGATGCCCGGTTGCTCCGCCATCCAGGCGAGCGTCGCGTCGATATCGTGTGCCCGCGCCTCCGCATCGGCCTGTGTCGGCCAGTTGCGGCCACAGACATCTTTCAGCCCGCGCGCCGAGAAACTATCGACCACGAGCGCTGCGTATCCCCACGAGGCGAGCAGCCCCGCCATGCGCGACGTGTTCTGCCCCGGGCCGCCACAGCCATGGAAGATCGCGACGGCCGGCGCCGGTGTCGGGCCATGGGCCGGGCGGAACAGTTGTGCGGCAAGCTGCACGGTCCGGCCGCTCTGCTCCACGGGAATGCGGACATTCTGCTGCGCTTCGGCCGCGACGGCGGCGAGCAAAAGGACTGCCGACAGGACGGCTCCAACGACGCGCATCAAGAGGCCAACTGAATCTCGAACAGACGCATGAGCTTCGACCGCTTGTTCAACAGGTCGGCCAGCGTATAGCGATCGAGGACCGCCATGAAGGCTGCAAGCGCTTCGTCCAGCGCACCCGTCAATCCGCAGGCGGGCGCAATGACGCAGGTGCCGCACTCCACCAGTTCGAAGCCCTCCTCCGTCCGGCGCACCACGTCGCCGACATTGATCTGGTCGGCGGGCTTCGCCAGCCGAACACCACCGGAGCGGCCACGCACGCCTTCGATGTATCCGGCCTTTCCGAGATTGTGGGCAACCTTCATCAGGTGATTCTGCGAGATGCCATAGGCGCGCGCGATCTCGGAGATGGAGCAGACCTTTTCGGGCTGCGCGCCGAGATAGAGCAGCACCCGGATCGCATAGTCGGTATGGCGCGTCAGCCGCATACGAGTTCCGGGACCTTCTGTTCAGACTGGGAACGACAATACATGTATTTCGTTGACATGTTTAGCCTGGATGAATACATGCAAAATAGATACATGATTTGGAGCCGTCGCATGGACTGCAGCGAAGGTATCGACGAGGAAGGCCTCGCCCGGCTTGTCGGGCGCTTCTACGCCAAGGTTCGCGCCGACGAACTGATCGGCCCGGTCTTCAACGACGCCATCGACGACTGGCCGGAGCATCTGGAGAAGCTCACGGCCTTCTGGTCCTCCCTGATGCTGACCACCGGCCGCTACAAAGGCACGCCGATGGCCGCGCACCTGAAGCATCGTGCCCGCCTGACGCCTGCCATGTTCGAGCGTTGGCTCGGCCTGTGGCGCGAGACCACGGCGGAGGAAATGCCGCCGCAGGCCGCCGCTGCCATGCAAGTCAAAGCCAACCGCATCGCCGAGAGTTTCAAGCTGGCGTTGATGCTGAAACTCGACCCGGCCCCCGTTCCTGCCGCTTGATCCAAAGGAGAGGCGCCATGTTACGCACCGCGCAGATTCCGGCCGTCGACCTCGACGTCCACCATAAGGCCGACGGCGCGTCCGACCGCATTGCCCTCGGCTTCACCAAGCTCCTGCGCTTCTGTGCCGACACGTTCTTTGCCAGGCGCTACGGCCATCGCGCGGTGGTGCTGGAGACGGTCGCGGCCGTGCCCGGCATGGTCGGCGCCACGCTCACTCACCTCAAGTGCCTGCGGCGCATGTCCGACGACAATGGCTGGATTCGCACGCTCATGGAGGAAGCCGAAAACGAGCGCATGCACCTCATGACGTTCATCCACGTGGCCAAACCGACCGTGTTCGAACGCTGCGTCATCCTCGGCGCCCAATGGGTATTCTATCTCGCCTTCTTCGGTCTCTATCTCGTGAGCCCGCGGACCGCCCACCGCGTCGTCGGCTATTTCGAAGAGGAGGCGGTGATCAGCTATACCTACTACCTCAAGGAACTCGACGAAGGCCGTTCTCCCAACGTGCCGGCGCCCGCCATTGCCCGGCACTACTGGAAGCTGCCCGACAACGCGACCCTGCGCGACGTCGTGCTCGCCGTCCGCGCCGACGAAGCCCATCACCGCGACATCAATCATGGCTTTGCCGGCGAACTGGCAGGCCTGGACGTCGCGGGGCGCAAGGTCGCCCCCTATCCCGAACATGCCGACGACATCCGGCTCGCTGCCTGAAGGATACAGCGACGTGCCGACACCCTATCGTTCAAGCCCGGTGTTCGACGAGAACACGATCCCTGCCGCCTTGCGCAAGGAGCACCGGACGAAGGCCGGCGTTTGGGGCGTGATCGAAGTGATCGAGGGAAAAGTGAAGTTCATGCGGTCCGGCCATTCCGGCGTAACAACCCTCGAACCAGGCCGGCCCGGTCTCGTTCTGCCCGAGCAACCGCACTTCGTGGAGCCGATCGGACCGATGCGCATGCAGGTCCACTTCTACGACCAGCCGCCCGATATCTCGGACAAATGAGAAAGGCCCGTCTCAACGACGGGCCTTCGCTTATGGACCTTTCGCTTCCGTCTCGGTCTCCGGTGGGAGGGCGAGGTTCATTTCGCGGCGTTCCTCGGCGATCGCCGCGACGGCGGCACGAACGGCAGGATGGCGCGACATGAACTGATTGAAGTCACGCCTGTCGAGAACAAGGAACTGGCAGAAGTCGACCGCGATCACGTCGGCGGTCCGCCGCTCGCCACTCAACAGAGCCATCTCGCCAAAATAGGCGCCGGCGTCGAGCCGTATGCTGCGGCCATTGACCATCACCTCGACAGCGCCGGACGAGATGAAGTACATGCCGTCCGCACGGTCGCCGGTGCGGATAACGCGCTCGCCGGGTGCCGCCGACTTGGGCCTGAACATCAACAGCAGCGCCTCCTGGTCCTGCCGCTCGACGAGCGACAAAACGGGAAACTGCTCCAGCAGACTATGCAGCTTGAGATCGTGCGCCTTCGAACGCTCCTCGCTGCGGGCCCGGATGCGATCGAGTTCGTGGCTCAGCGCTTCGTACTGCGGCTGACCGAAGAAGGCAGCGCCAGCCGGGCGGGCCGCACGCAAGCGATTCTGCAATTCGGACACGAGCGCAAAGACGAGCGGATTGAGCATGATCGAGAACAGCGCGCCTGCCACAACCAGGTCCCGGCCTTCGCCGGGCACCAGGCCCGTCGAGATGCCGAGGGCGATCAGGATGAACGAGAACTCTCCGATCTGCGCCAGGCTGGCCGACACCATCAACCCGGTGCCGACCGGAAAGCGCAGCAGCATGATGATGCCGAAGGCAATCAGCGACTTTCCGACCACGATCAGCGCCAGGACGGCCAGCACAGCGTCAGGTTTGCGGAGGAGGATTGTCGGATCGAACAGCATGCCGACCGACACGAAGAACAGCACCGAGAAGGCATCCTGCAGCGGCAGCGAATCGGCCGCCGCCTTGTGGCTGAAGGACGATTCGCTCAGCACCACGCCGGCAAAGAACGCGCCCAGCGCGAAGGAAACACCGAAGATATGGGCCGAACCGTAGGCGATGCCGAGTGCGATCGCGAGGACCGAAAGCGTGAAGAGCTCGCGCGAGCCCGTCCTCGCGACGCGGGCCAGGATCCACGGCACCACCTTCGGGCCGAGCAAGATGGCAAGAGCGGCAAAGGCCGCCACCTTTGCCAGCGTGACGGCGATCTCCAGCGCCAGCGGCATCTGGGCGACGCCGGCACCATGGCTTTCGACCGGCTTGCCGCCCAGGACTTCGGCGAAAGCCGGCAGCAGTACCAGAGCCAGCACCATCGCCAGATCCTCGACGATCAGCCATCCCACGGCGACACGACCGTTGGGCGTGTTGACGAGATTGCGTTCCTCCAGGGCCTTGAGCAGCACGACGGTGCTGGCCACGGAAAGACTCAACCCGACGACAAGGCCCGTTCCGAGGCTCCAGCCCCACACCCAGCACATGCCCATGCCCAGCAGCGTGGCCAGGACGATCTGACCTATCGCACCCGGTATGGCGATACCCCTAACCGCCAGCAGATCGGAGGTAGAAAAATGCAGGCCGACGCCGAACATCAGCAGGATGACGCCGATCTCGGCGAGCTGAGCGGAAAGTCCGGTATCGGCAACGAAGCCCGGCGTGTAGGGCCCCATCAAGACGCCAGCGAATAGGTAACCGACCAGCGGGGGCAGACGCATCCGATCTGCCAGGTAGCCAAACGTGAATGCGAGCACGAAGCCGATAGCAATCGTGGAGATGAGCGTAGCTTCGTGATGCACCTGCGATTCCCGTCTGAAATGAGAAGCGGCCCACGAGCAGGCCAGCGACCAGATTTAGCGCGGCCCCAAGGCCGGTGTCACTACGTGTGCAATGGCGGTTTCGGGCCATGCAATCGCGAGGCCATAAAAATTTCGTGTCCATCGGAATAGATCGGCTGCAGCAGCGTTTCTCTTGTGCAGCCCATGCCTGCACAGGAGACAATCTCACCATGAAGTCATTCCTCGCTACTGCCGCCATCCTCGCAGCATTCGTTGCGGGCAGCGCCCTCGCCGCCGAGCCTGCCACGGCGACCCCACCGGCCATGAAGGACGGCATGTTCGTCACCGCCAAGGGCATGACCCTTTACACCTTCGACAAGGACACCGCCGGCAAGTCGGTGTGCAACGGTCCGTGCGCAACCAACTGGCCGCCAGCCTTGGTGGCAGATGGCGCCAAGGCAACGGGTGATTGGACGATCATCACGCGCGACGACGGGACAAAGCAATGGGCCTACAAGGGCAAGCCGCTCTATGCCTTCGCCAAGGACACCAAGGCGGGCGACAAGACGGGCGACGGCTTCCTGAACGGCGCCTGGCACGTCGCGAAGTAGACGACCGCGAAGTAATCGTGTCGCCTTCCCCTTCCACCCCGTATGACAGTGGAGGGGGTTAGTAATGGCGGACGCAGAGACGCTGCTCGAGCCGCTGATCCCGGCGTTGCGCCGCTACGCCTATGCGTTGGTGCGCAACCACGACGCGGCGGACGACCTGGTGCAGGACACGCTGGAGCGTGCTCTGTCGCGCTGGAGTTTGCGCCGCACCGACGGCGACCTGCGCGCCTGGCTGTTCACCATCCTGCGCAACCTGCATCTCTCGGCCGAGCGCCAGCGGCAGCGACGCGGGCCGCATCTCGACGTCGATGCGATCTCGCCGCCTGGCACTGCCGCGACACAGGAGGCCGGCCTCGAGATGCAGGATGTCCTGGCCGCCCTGGACCAGCTCCCGGAGGAACAGAAGTCGCTCCTGCTGCTGGTCGGTGTCGAGGATCTTTCCTACGACGATGCCGCGCGTGTGCTCGGCGTGCCGCCGGGCACGGTAATGTCGCGGCTATCACGCGGGCGTCAGAGGCTGCGATCGATTCTGGAGACGGGGCGGGCCCGGCTGCTTCGGAGAGTAAAATGACGGGCAACGAACTTCCTATCGGCGACGACGATCTGCAGGCTTTCGTCGACGACCGCCTCGACGCCCCCCGACGCAGAGCCGTGGAAGCACACCTGGCCGCTCGTCCCGAGCTCGCCGACAGAGTCGCCGCAGAGCGCCGGGATCGCACCCTCCTGCGCGGCCAGCTCGGCGCGAAGTTTGCCGAGCCGGTGCCGGCGCGGCTGCGCATCTCCGCTCTTCGCGCAGCACGGCGGGAACGCTGGACGCGTTCGGCCCGTTCCATCGCGGCCGCCCTGGCGATCTTCGTCGTCGGCAGCGGGGTCGGATGGTTTGCAAACAGCCTGACGCTGTCCCCGCGCGCGGCAGCGCCGACAGCCAGCGTCGCCCAGAGCGCGACGGCGGCCTTCCGGACCTTCGTGGTCGAGGTTGCTCACCCCGTCGAAGTCGGCGTGCAACAGGAAGCGCATCTGCTCCAGTGGCTCTCCAAGCGGCTCGGCCGCAAGCTTGCCGCGCCCGACCTGCAGCCTTTTGGTTACAAGCTGATGGGGGGGCGGTTGCTGCCGGGCGGCAACGGCGCGGCGGCACAGCTCATGTACGACGATGCCAGCGGCCGGCGCCTCACGATCTATGTGCGTGCCGCCGACGGCACGGAGACGGCTTTCCGTTTCCAGCAGGAGGGCGAGGCCGCGACCTTTGCCTGGATCGACCAGGGCTTCGGCTTTGCCGTCACCGCGGCAGCCACACGAGAGGAACTGCTGCCGATCGCCGAGGCAGTGTATCGCGGATTCGACGGCGCTACTTCGACGGGTCCGTCAGGTCCTCGAACTCCTTGAGATGGCTCGGCGCCCATCTGTGATCGCGGGCCTGCACGATCCAGCGATTCAGAATCGGTAAGCGCCCGCGCGCATACTTGACCCAGCGGCGGCCGGTCTCGAACTCGGTTGCGAGCAGATAGAGACCGATCACGAAGAAGATCCAGCCCTGCAGGATGGGCAGGAATCCGCCGACCACCGACATCACGAGGCAGCCGGCGATCGCGAGCGCCATCAGCGCCTTGCGCATGGCGCCGCGCCGCTCCGGCTAGAGGTGGATGGGTTTGTCCCAGGCCGCGAGGGCAGCTTCCTTCATTGCCTCGTTGACCGTGGGATGGGCATGGCACACGCGGCCGATATCCTCGGCCGACGCCGAGAATTCCATCGCGAGCGCGGCTTCGGCAATCATGGTTCCGGCCTCGGCGCCGAAAATATGGACGCCCAGCACGCGGTCCGTTGCCTTGTCGGCCAGCACTTTCACGAAACCCTCCGTCGCTCCGTTCGCGCGGCTGCGCGGATCGGCGGTGAAAGGATACTTGCCGATCTTGTAGGCAACGCCAGCGGCCTTCAGCTGTTCCTCGGTCTTTCCGACCCACGCCACTTCGGGCTGGGTGTAGATGATCGAGGGCACGAGATCCCAGTTCACATGGCCCTTCTGGCCCGCGATGGTCTCGACGCAGGCGACGCCATCTTCGCTCGCCTTGTGCGCCAGCATCGGCCCGTCGATCACGTCGCCGATGGCGTAGATGCCCGGCACGGACGTCTGGAAGTGGCCATCGACCGCGATACGGCCGCGTTCGGTCATCTTCACGCCGACCTTGTCGAGTCCGAGACCCTGCACATAGGGCCGGCGACCGATCGAAACCAGCACGACGTCGGCTTCAAGCGTCTCCGCCGCGCCGCCCTTGGCAGGTTCGACGGTGAGCGTGACACCCGCAGCGGTCGTTTCGGCCTTCGTCACCTTGGAGCCGAGCTTGAACTTCAGCCCCTGCTTGGCCAGCGAACGCTGGAAGAACTTGGTGATCTCGTCGTCGACACCTGGAGTGATGCGATCGAGGAACTCGACGACGGTGACATCGGCCCCCAGGCGCCGCCACACCGAGCCCAGTTCCAACCCGATGATGCCGGCGCCCACGACGACCAGCCGCTTGGGCACTTCGGCGAGTTCCAGTGCGCCGGTCGAGGAGACGATCTTCGTCTCGTCGATGGTGACGCCCGGCAACGGCATCACTTCCGACCCGGTCGCGATCAGGATGTTCTTGGCAGCAAGCGTGTCCTTGACCGCACCATCGTCTCCCAGCACGGCGACGGAGCCTGCCGCTTCGATGCGGCCCGTGCCGGTGTAGGAAGCGATCTTGTTCTTCTTGAACAGGAAGGCGATGCCCTTGGTCGTCGCATCGACCACGTCGCCCTTGCGCTTCATGAGTTGGGCGAAGTCGAGCTTCGGCGGAGCGACCACCACGCCATGGACAGCGAGATCGTGCCCCGCTTCCTCGAACAGATGCGAGGACTGCAGCAGCGCCTTGGACGGGATGCAGCCGACATTGAGACAGGTGCCGCCCAGGGTCGCGCGCTTTTCGATCACCGCGACCTTGAGGCCGAGCTGGGCGGCGCGGATCGCCGCCACATAACCGCCGGGTCCGGCGCCGATGACAACGAGGTCGAATGTTTCGTTCGCCATGGGACCGCCCTCACGCGCCGATGAGGAGACGTTCGGGATCCTCGATGCACTCCTTGACCCGCACCAGGAACAGCACCGCCTCGCGGCCATCGATGATGCGATGATCGTATGACAGAGCGAGGTACATCATCGGCCGCGCCTTGATCTCGCCGCCGACCACCATGGGCCGCTGCTGGATCTTGTGCATGCCGAGGATGCCCGACTGCGGCGGGTTGAGGATCGGCGTAGACAGCAGCGATCCGTAGACGCCGCCGTTGGAGATGGTGAAGGTGCCGCCCGTCAGGTCGGCGATCGTCAGCTTGCCGTCGCGCGCCTTGCGGCCGAGGTCGCCGATACCCTTCTCGATGCCGGCGAAGTCGAGCGCATCGGCATCGCGCAGCACCGGCACGACCAGACCCTGCGGCGTGCCGACGGCAACGCCGATGTCGTAGTAGTTCTTGTAGACGAGCTCATCGCCCTCGATCTCGGCATTTACCGCGGGCAGTTCCTTGAGGCCGGCGATGCAGGCCTTGACGAAGAACGACATGAAGCCCAGCCGCGCGCCGTGCTTCTTCTCGAAATCGTCCTTCAAGCGATCGCGCAACGCCATGACGTTGGTCATGTCCACCTCGTTGAAGGTGGTGAGCATGGCCGCCGTGTTCTGCGCCTCCTTGAGGCGATTGGCGATGGTGCGGCGCAGCCGGGTCATGCGCATCCGCTCCTCGCGGTCGGCGCGCTGGCGCGGCCCGGCGGGAACGGCAGGCTTGGCTGCTGCCGGAGCTGCCGGCGACGGGATCGACGAGAGCGCGGCCAGCACGTCTTCCTTGGTGGCGCGGCCGTCCTTGCCGGTGGGCTGCATGGCGGCCGCCGAGACACCCTTCTCTTCGGCAAGCTTGCGTGCGGCAGGCCCCGACGCGGCGAGGTTTGCTCCTGCCGGCGCTGCGGCCGGTGCGGGCGCAGGTGCGGCGGGCTTCGGCACGGGAGCAGCGGCCGGCGCGGCCGCCGGCTTCGGCGCCGCGGCACCGGCAGCGCCTGCTTCGATGTGGCAGAGCACGCCGCCCACCTGGACCGACGCCCCTTCCTCGACGACGAGATCGGCAATCGTGCCGGCAACCGAGGCATTCACCTCGACCGTCACCTTGTCGGTTTCCAGTTCGCACAAGGGCTGGTCGACGGCGACCGTATCGCCCGCCTTCACCAGCCACTTGGCGACGGTCGCCTCGGTGACCGATTCACCCAGCGCCGGAACCTTGATCTCGACAGACATGACTAAACCCCTTCTCTACCCATCGGCCATAGGCCGCGCCGCTCAGATGGTGAGCGCGCGGTCGACCAGATCGGCCTGTTCCTTGAGATGCGTGCGCGCCGAGCCGGTGGCTGGCGAGGCTGCCTCAGCCCGGCCGACATAGACCGGCCGCTTAGCCTTGACATCGATTCCGGCCAAAGCACGTTCGATACGGCGGTCGGCGAAGTGCCAGGCGCCCATGTTCTCGGGCTCCTCCTGACACCACACGACCTCGGCATTCGGATACTCCGCAAGCCGCACGCCGAGCCGCGTGAACGGGAACGGATAGAGCTGTTCGATGCGCAGGATTGCGATGTCGTCGATCTTGCGCTTGCGGCGCTCGGCGACGAGATCGAAGTAGACCTTGCCCGAGCAGAGCACGACGCGGCGCACCTTGGGACCGGGCGCGATCTGGTCGGTCTCGGCGAGGATGCGGCGGAACGAACTTCCAGGGCCGAAATCCGCCAGGGTCGACACGCACTCCTTGTGACGCAGCAGCGACTTCGGCGTCATCACCACCAGCGGCTTGCGGAAGGTGCGGCGCATCTGCCGGCGCAGCGCGTGGAAGTAGTTTGCCGGCGTCGTCGGATTGACGACCTGCCAATTATCCTCGGCCGAAAGCTGCAGGTAGCGCTCCAGGCGCGCCGAACTGTGCTCGGGTCCCTGGCCCTCGTAGCCGTGCGGCAGGAGCATGACGAGGCCAGACATGCGCAGCCACTTGCTCTCGCCCGAGCAGATGAACTGGTCGATGATGACCTGCGCACCGTTGGCGAAATCGCCGAACTGTGCCTCCCACAGGACCAGCGCGTTGGGTTCGGCCAGCGAGTAGCCGTATTCGAAGCCCAGCACGGCCGCCTCGTTGAGCGGGCTGTCGATCACCTCGAAACGCGCCTGGCCATCGGCGACGTGGTTCAACGGAACGTACTTCTGCTCGTTGACCTGATCGACCAACACCGAATGGCGCTGCGAGAAGGTGCCACGGCCGGAGTCCTGCCCGCTGAGGCGAACCGGCGTGCCCTCCGACAGCAGCGTGCCGAAGGCCAGCGCTTCGCCGGTCGCCCAATCGATATCCGCGCCGGACTCGATCGTCTTGCGCTTGTCCTGGAGCTGACGCGTGATCTTGCGGTTGAGTTCGAAGTTCTTCGGCGGCTCGGAGATTGCGCGGCCGATTATTCTCAGCTTGTCGAGATCGACCGCGGTGATGCCCTTGCGATCCTCCTCGCCCGGCGCAACGGTGAAGCCCGACCACTTGCCTTCCAGCCAGTCGGCCTTGTTGGGCTTGTAGTTAGTCGCCGCTTCCAGCGCCTTGTCGAGCTTTTCGCGCAACGCGGTATTCATGCCCGCGACGTCCTCGGCGCTCACCACGCCCTCGGACTCCAGCCGTGCGGCGTAGATTTCCATCACCGATTTGTGGCCGCCGATCTGCTTGTACATCAGCGGCTGGGTGAACATCGGCTCGTCGCCCTCGTTGTGGCCGTGCCGACGGTAGCAGAACATGTCGATGACGATGTCGCGCTTGAAGTGCTGGCGGAATTCGGTGGCGATGCGCGCGACGTGCACCACGGCTTCCGGATCGTCGCCGTTCACGTGCAGGATCGGCGCCTGAACGATCTTGGCGATCTCGGTGCAGTACGGACCGGAGCGCGACTGCGTCGGCAGGGTCGTAAAGCCGATCTGGTTGTTGACCACGAAATGGATCGTGCCGCCGATGCGATAGCCATCGAGGTCGGAAAGATCGAGGCTCTCGGCAACCAGGCCCTGACCTGCGAAAGCCGCGTCGCCGTGCATCAGGACGCACATGACCTGACTGCGGTCGGTGTCGCCGCGCTGGTCTTCCTTGGCGCGTGCCTTACCCAGCACCACCGGGTTCACCGCTTCGAGATGCGAAGGGTTGGGCGAAAGCGAGAGATGCACGACGTTGCCGTCGAACTCGCGATCGGCCGAGGCGCCGAGATGGTATTTCACGTCGCCCGACCCGCGCATTTCCTCGGGCTGCGAAGAACGGCCTTGGAACTCGGAGAAGAGCGCCGTGTAGCTCTTGTGCATGACGTGCACGAGCGTATTGAGACGGCCGCGATGCGGCATGCCCAGCATCACTTCCTTCACGCCGAGCTGGCCGCCGCGCTTCAGGATCTGTTCGATACCGGGGATCAACGCTTCGCCGCCATCGAGGCCGAAGCGCTTGGTGCCCACGAACTTCACATGCAGGTAGCGCTCGAGGCCCTCCGCTTCGATGACCCGTTCCAGGATCATCTTGCGGCCCGTCAGGGTGAATTCGGTCTGGTTCTCGATGTGCTCGATACGCTCCTGGATCCACGCCTTCTGCGCCGGATCGGAAATGTGCATGAACTCGACGCCGATCTTGCCGCAATAGGTCTTGCGCAGGCGCTCCATGATCTGCCGCAGGGTCGCGGACTCGCCCAGAGCCAGCGAACCGAAGATCAGGATCGGACGATCCCAGTCGCTCTCGGCAAAACCATAGGTCGCCGGATCGAGTTCGGGATGCGGTGCCTGGCGCACGAGGCCCAGCGGATCGAGGTCGGCCTCGAGATGGCCTCGGATGCGGTAGGCGCGGACCAACATCAGCGCGCGTGCCGTATCCTGCGCCGCGGCGCGGATTTCGGCTTCGGTCTTGCCAGCCAACGGGACAGCGGGAGCGGCGGCCCCCTTTCCGCCCTTCACGTTGCGATTGGCGGCCGCCGGCAGCGTGTCGGGGTCGACGACACCGATCACCCGCTCCTTGTTGGGAGCCCAGGACGCGCCACGTACTTCAGCCAGCACGTCGCCACTCTGGTCGGCCAGCGCACCGAAGAAGGTGCGCCACTCCGCATCGACCGCATTGGGATCGGCAAGATAGCGCGCGTGAAGCTCTTCGATGAATGGCGCGTTGGCGCCGAACAGGAACGATGTCTGTTCTGCTCTCATGGCCCCTACTCCCTGGCCTATCGTCGCTGGCCGCCTGGCAGAGGCTGGGCGGCACCTACACTTGTCAGCCCTTCATGGCTTTAAGCATTTCCTCGCCCAGCGCCGCAGGAGACTCAGCGACTCTGATGCCGGCAGCGCGCATGGCTTCGACCTTGAACTCGGCGGTGTCGTTGCCACCCGAGATCACGGCACCGGCATGGCCCATTCGACGGCCCGGCGGCGCGGTGCGGCCGGCGATGAAGCCGACGACCGGCTTCTTCACCTTGGAAGCCTTGATGTATTCCGCGGCCTTCACTTCGGCGTCGCCGCCGATCTCGCCGATCACGATGATGCCCTGCGTCTCCGCATCGGCCATCAGCATCTCGAGACACTCTACGAAGTTGGTGCCGTTCACCGGATCGCCGCCAATGCCGATGCAGGTCGTCTGGCCGAGGCCGGCCGCCGTAGTCTGCGCCACCGCTTCGTAAGTCAGCGTGCCGGACCGCGAGACGATGCCGATCTTGCCACGCTTGTGGATGTGGCCTGGCATGATGCCGATCTTGCATTCGCCCGGGGTGATGACGCCGGGGCAGTTCGGCCCGATCAGGCGCGACTTCGAGCCGACCAATGCCCGCTTCACCTTCACCATGTCGAGCACCGGAATGCCCTCGGTGATGCAGACGACCAGCGGAATCTCCGCATCGACCGCTTCGAGAATCGAATCGGCGGCATAGGGCGCCGGCACGTAGATCACGCTCGCCGTGGCGCCGGTCTTTTCGACGGCTTCGGCAACGGTGTCGAACACCGGCAGGTCGAGATGCTTCGTGCCGCCTTTGCCCGGCGTCACGCCGCCCACCATCTTGGTGCCGTAAGCGATCGCCTGTTCGGAATGGAAGGTACCCTGCGAGCCGGTGAAGCCCTGGCAGATGACTTTGGTGTTCTTATCGACCAGGACAGCCATCAGTTCGCCTCCTTGACCGCCTTGACGATCTTTTCCGCAGCGTCGGCCAGATGATCGGCCGAGGTGATCTTCAGACCCGATTCCTTCAGGATCTTCTTGCCGAGCTCGACATTGGTGCCTTCGAGCCGCACGACCAGCGGCACGTGCAGATTGACCTCGCGCGCCGCCGCGACCACGCCCTCGGCGATGACGTCGCAGCGCATGATGCCGCCGAAGATGTTGACCAGGATGCCTTCGACGTTGGGGTCCTTCAGGATGATCTTGAAGGCCGCCGTCACGCGTTCCTTGGTGGCGCCGCCGCCGACATCGAGGAAGTTGGCGGGCGAGGAGCCATAGAGCTTGATGATGTCCATGGTCGCCATGGCGAGGCCTGCGCCGTTCACCATGCAGCCGATCTGGCCATCGAGCTTCACGTAGTTCAACGCGTACTTGGCCGCTTCGGTTTCCGCAGGATCCTCTTCGTCGAGGTCGCGCAGATCCTCTAGTTCCTTGTGGCGGTAGAGCGCGTTGTCGTCGAAGTTCATCTTGGCATCGAGCGCGACCACCTCGCCCGCGCCGGTGACCACCAGCGGGTTGATCTCGATCAACGACGCATCGAGCTCGGTGAAAGCGCGATAAAGGTTGCCCAGCATCGTGGCGAAGGCGCCGACCTGCTTGCCCTGCAGGCCCAGCGCAAAGGCTATCCTGCGACCTTGGTAGCCCTGATAGCCGGCGGCCGGATCAATCGCCTGCTTGACGATCTTCTCGGGCGTCTCGTGCGCCACGGTCTCGATATCCATGCCACCTTCGGTCGAGGCGACCACGGAGATTCGGCCGACCGCACGGTCGACCAGCATCGAGAGGTAGAGCTCGCGTTTGATGTCGCAGCCGTCTTCGATATAGAGACGCTGGACGGTCTTGCCGGCCGGGCCAGTCTGCTTGGTCACCAGATCCTGGCCCAGCATTGCCGCCGCGGCGGCACCGACCTCGTCGGCCGACTTGGCGATGCGCACACCGCCCTTGCCCTTGGGATCGCTCTTGAAGTGTCCCTTGCCGCGTCCGCCCGCATGGATCTGGGCCTTCACGACGGTGACAGGCCCGCCAAGCTTGCGGGCCACGTCCATCGCCTCGTCCTTGGTGTACGCGACGCCGCCCTTGAGCAGCGGGACGGCGAATTTGGCCAATAGCGCCTTGGCCTGGTATTCGTGGATGTTCATGGAGTCCTATCGTTCGGGACTGCTTGCAAGAAGCGTATCATCCCTCAGTTTTGAAACGCAACTAACCAAGGGATGCGGCACTTTATGAGTGCCACAAGCCCTTGGCAACGACGGACTGATGACCCTTTTGAGGCGTTCGACCAAAGTCGCAGGCAGCCTTTGCGCAGACCGCCTGCAACACAGGCCAAAACTCAGGCGCGGCCGACGATCTTGTTGGTGGCCTCGATCAGCGACTTCACCGCCGCGACCGACTTGTCGAACATCGCCTTTTCCTCGGCATTGAACTCGACTTCGACGATGCGCTCCACGCCCTTGGCGCCGATCACGACCGGCACGCCGATGTAGAGGCCCTTCACGCCGTACTGGCCATTCAGCATCACGGCACAGGGCAGGACGCGCTTCTTGTCCTTGAGATAGGACTCCGCCATGGCGATGGCCGAAGCCGCCGGGGCGTAGAAAGCCGAGCCGGTCTTGAGCAGCGCCACGATCTCGGCACCGCCGTCGCGGGTGCGCTGAACGATCTTCTCGAGCCGCTCCTTGGTGGTCCAGCCCATGTCGACCAGATCGTGCAGCGAAATACCGCCGACAGTCGAGTAGCGCAGCAACGGCACCATCGTGTCGCCGTGGCCGCCCAGCACGAAGGCTGTGACGTCTTCGACCGAGACGTTGAATTCCTCGGCGAGGAACAGGCGGAAACGGGCGCTGTCCAGCACGCCGGCCATGCCGACGACGCGCTCCGGCGGGAAGCCCGTGACTTCCTGCATCAGGCCGACCATGGCGTCGAGCGGGTTGGTGATGACGATGACGAAGGCGTTGGGCGCATGAGCCTTGATGCCCTTGCCAACGGCGTCGATGACCTTGGCGTTGATGCCGACCAGGTCGTCACGCGTCATGCCGGGCTTGCGCGGCACGCCGGCGGTGACGATGACCACGTCGGAACCTTCGATCGCCTTGTAGTCGGACGAGCCGCTGTAGGCGGCGTCGAAGCCCTCGACCGGGCTGAGCTGCGCGATGTCGAGCGCCTTGCCCTTGGCGATGCCCTCGGCATCGGGAATGTCGAACAGGACGACGTCGCCCAGCTCTTTCTGGCCGGCGAGCAACGCCAGAGTGCCGCCAATCTGTCCGGCGCCGATCAGCGCGATCTTCTTGCGAGCCATGCGAAAAACTCCCGATTCTTAAAGGCGGCGCGTGGTAGCGCGATTCGCCGGGAGCGGCAAGACGAGCCGATGCCGGGCCGATTTCTCAGACCGGATGTTTCTTCAGGTGCGCCAGCAAAAGATCGGTGGCCTTGGCCGGCGCCTGATCCATGACAAAATGGCCGACATTCGGCAGCACTTCCATGGCAAACGAGGGCGCCACGAACTCGGCTGTGCCGTAGGCGGCATCCGGCCCGACCGTCGCGTCGGCATCGCCCCAGATATAGAGCGTCGGCGCCGCAATCGTGCCGATATCGGCGGCGAGTCCCTTGTTCGAGCGATACCAGGCAAGGGCTGCTTCCAGCGCTTCGGGATTTCCGAGGACCGAGAGATGATCTTCGAGCGCCGCCGCTGGCACGCCCTGTCCGAACAGACCTTCCCGCAGACGCCGCGCATTGTCGGCCAGCAGCAGCCTGCCGGTATCGGCGTCGAGGAAGGCGCGATGGTGGCGCGAGCGATGCTTCTGGTCGCCATCCTCCTTCTGGAGGGCCCGACGAAATGACGAGGGATGCGGCCGCGACAAGATGGTGAGCGACGCCAGCCGCTCCGGATGCCGGCTCGCAACGCCCCACGAAACTTGCCCGCCCCAATCGTGGCCGACCAAATGGAAGCGCTTACCTTCGTAACCGGCCGCCGCCACGATCTCGATCGCATCGCCAATCAGCTTGTCGAAGGCGTAGTTGGCGAGGTCGGCCGGATCGGGACGCGCGCCTGGCGAGTAGCCCCGCTGGTCGGGGGCGACGGCACGGTAGCCGGCCGCTGCGAGGGCCGGCAACGCAGCGCGCCAGCTATGCCGCGATTCGGGAAACCCGTGCAGCATCAGCACGAGTGGACCACTGGCCGGGCCCGCAACATCCGCGGTGAATGTCAGGCCCGAGCGCGTCTTGATACCTGTTGTGTCGACGGTCATCCCGTCAGGTTACGCCATTGGCCTTGAACCAGGCGAGCGCGCGTTTCCAACCGTCTTCGGCCTGTTCCTTGCGATAGCTCGGACGGTAGTCGGCGTTGAAGGCGTGCGGGGTATCGGGATAGGTCACGATCTCCGACTTCTTCGCCGCCGCATTGCCGTCCTTAAGGGCCGCCCGCATCTTGTCGACCGTATCGTTCGGGATGCCCGTATCGGCGCCGCCATAGAGGCCCAGGACTGGGCCGTTCAGCGTCTTCGCGATATCGATCGGATGCTTGGGCGTGAGCGGCGTGGCGTCGCCGACGACGCGGCCGTACCAGGCCACGCCTGCCTTAACGGCCGGATTGTGCGCGTCGTAGAGCCAGGTGATGCGCCCGCCCCAGCAGAAGCCGGTGATGCCCAGCTTGGCAGTATCGGCCTTGCCCTCGCCCTTGGCGAAGGCGACCGTCGAGTCGAGATCGCCCATGACCTGCGCATCCGGCACCTTGGCCACGACTTCGCTGATCAGCTTCGGGATCTCGGTATAGCCCTTGGGGTCGCCCTGGCGGAAATAGAGTTCTGGCGCAATGGCGTAGTAGCCCGCCTTGGCGAAGCGGCGGCACATGTCGGCAATGTGAGCGTGGACGCCGAAAATCTCCTGTACGACCAGGATCGTGCCGAAGCCCGTGCCCGAAGCCGGCATGGCGCGATAGGCAACCATTTCCTTGCCGTCCGACGTCTTGACCTTGACCTCGCCGGCGGTGAGTCCGTCGGTCGGCGTGGTGATCATCGTCTGCGCCTGGACGGGCTGAACCGCCAGCGCGAAGGTGCTGCCCAGTGCCGCGCCGCTCGCCGTCGCCTTGAGCGCGTTGCGCCGCGACAGGCCGTAGCTTTCCAGAGAAATCGTGCGATCGCCGTCCATTCCCATGCCTCCCGAAGCTGAAATGCCGGGCGGAGCCTAGGCTGCAGCCACAGGCCGCCACAATCACAATTAGGCGATGTGATCCAAAGCGAGATACTCCGGGCTCTGCATCTCCATCAGCCGAGATACGGTCCGCTCGAATTCGAACGAACCGTCGCCCGCGAGATAGAGCGACGCCGGCGGACCGGCCGCGGAGCAGATCAGCTTCACCTTCCTTTCGTAGAAGGTGTCGATCATGGTCACGAAGCGGGTGGCCTTGTCGCGACTGTCTGGCCCCATCTTCGGGATGTCCGCGACGATGATCGTATGGAAGTGATCGGCAATGCAGAGGAAGTCGGCGGCGCCCATCGGCTTGGCGCACCAGTCGAGGAAGTGCGCCATGGCGACACCCGGCGCGGCGCGCGGCACCTCGACGTCGCGCCCCTGCGTGCGCAGCACGCGCGGCGCGCCGTCGGAGCCGCCACTCAGGGCGCGAAAGGCTTCGTCGAGCTTGGCGTTGGCCCAAGCGCCGAGCGGCGTCAGGTAAAGGTCAAATTCGCGCATGCGGCCCATGCGGTAATCCTGCGCACCGCCCAGTTCGAGAACTTCGAGGCGCTGCTTCAGCAGTTCGATGAACGGCAGGAAACGGTCGCGCTGCAGTCCGTTCTTGTAGAGATCGTCGGGCGCGCGGTTCGAGGTGGCGATCACGGTGATGCCTTCCTCGAACAGCGTCTCGAACAGGCGGCCGAGGATCATCGCATCGGCGATATTGGTCACCTGGAATTCGTCGAAGCAGAGCAGCCGCGTCTCGGCGGCAATCTGCCTGGCGATCGGCACGATTGTATCGGACTCCGGAGACGCGCCCTTGGCCGCCAGCTCCTCGCGGCGGCTGTGCAGGCGCGCCTGAACTTCAAGCATGAATTCGTGGAAGTGGACACGACGCTTCTTAGCCACCGGCGCATCGGCAAAGAAGAGATCCATCAACATCGACTTGCCGCGACCGACCGGCCCCCAGATGTAGAGACCGTGCGGGCCATCGGGCGGCTTGGGTGCACTGACCAGCCCCAACCGGGCAAGCAGCCCCGCCGGCTTGGCGGGCTGGGCTGCCATCGCGACGAGCTGGTCGTAGATTGCCTGCAGGCGCAGGACGACCTTCTCCTGCACAGGATCGGCATGGATCTCGCCGGCGGCGCGGCGTGCCGTGAGATTGGCGAGAGGTCCCTTCTTTTCAACCAGAGGGCCGGGCGAGGAGGTCGCGGATTCCATTGAACCGCATACCTAGCTCACCGACGCTTCGCTGCCTATAAGGTGCGGCGATGAAGATTGCGTTCCTTGGCACTTCCGCATTTGCCGTGCCCGCTCTGCGGGCCCTGGTCGAGGCCGGACACGACGTGGCCGTCGTCTATACAAGAGCCCCCAAGCCTGCAGGCCGCGGCCAGCAGGAGCGCAAGACGCCCGTTCACGAGCTTGCCGACCAGCTCGGCCTGACCGTGCACACACCGCGAAGCCTTCGGAGCGACGAGGAAGCCGCATCGTTCAAGGCGCTCGATCTCGACGCCGCCGTCGTCGTCTCCTACGGGCACATCCTGCCCAAGAGCTTCCTCGACGCGCCGGTGCTCGGCTGCATCAACATCCACGGTTCGTTGCTGCCGCGCTGGCGCGGGGCCGCACCGATCCATCGCGCCATTCTGGCGGGCGACGCCGAGACGGGCGTCACCACTATGCGCATGGACGAAGGCCTCGACACCGGCCCGATGCTGCTGGCGGAAAGCACGCCGATTTCCGCGGCCGACACCGCCGAAAGCGTGCACGACCGTCTGGCCGAGCTGGGCGCACGCCTGATCGTCTCGACGCTCGACGGGCTGATGCGCAAGAGCATCGACGCTGTCGTACAGCCCGAGGAGGGCATCACCTATGCCCATAAGCTCGGCAAGGAGGAAGGCGTGCTCGACTGGCGCCGGCCGGCCGCCGAGATCGAGCGTAAGATACGCGCCTTCCATCCCTGGCCCGGCACGTCGTTCGAAGCCCCCAAGGACAATGGGGTCGAGCGCATCAAGGTGCTGGAAGCGACCCTTACGCTGGCCGGCGGCACGCCCGGCACGGTCAGCATCGCGCGCGATGGCTTTCCCGTCGTGGCCTGCGGCGTGGGCGGGCTCAAGCTTCTGAAGCTGCAACGGCCCGGCAAGTCGGCGCAGTCCGCCGATGCCTTCTTGCGCGGCTTCGCCCTCGGCGCCGGAACCGTGTTGGCATCGCCCGCGGTCGTACGCCTGCCGACCTGACGCCGTGCCGCGCTACAAGCTCACCATCGAGTATGACGGCGAGCCCTTCGTCGGCTGGCAGCGTCAGGAAAACGGTCTTTCTGTACAGGGTGCACTCGAGGACGCCGTCTTTGCCTTCTGCGGCGAACGTGCCGCCGTCGTCGGTGCCGGCCGCACCGATGCCGGCGTCCATGCCCGCGGACAGGTAGCCCATATCGATCTCGCCGGCGAGAAACCCGCCGAGACCGTGCGGTCCGCCCTCAACTTTCATCTGAAACCCCATCCGGTCGCCATCGTGCAGGCCGAACCCGCGACGGCGGATTTCCATGCACGTTTCTCGGCGACCTGGCGACGCTATCGCTATCGCATCCTCAATCGCCGAGCGCCGCCTGCCCTCGATCGCGGCCAGCTCTGGCATGTTCCCGTGCCGCTCGACGTCGAAGCGATGGCCGATGCGGCGTCGGTGCTGCTGGGCCACCACGACTTCAACAGCTTTCGCTCGACCTCCTGTCAGGCGCTCTCGGCCCTGAAGACCCTGGATTTGCTCACCGTCAGTCGAAACGGCGACGAGATCACGCTCGACGTCGGCGCCCGCTCCTTCCTGCACAATCAGGTACGCATCCTGGCCGGTACGCTCCAGCTCGTGGGCCGCGGCCAATGGAGCCGCCGCGACGTCGAACAGGCGCTGGCGGCCCGCGACCGCACGCGCGCCGGCCCGACGGCGCCGCCTCAGGGCCTTTGCTTCATGGAGGTGCGCTACGACCTAGGTGCTAATCGCCGGAGCGATCCCGAGGAAACGGTCGACGATCACTGAGAGGAAGCGCGACGGCACCCAGTTGACCAGCAGCAGCATGAACGACTGCAGCCAGCTCGCCTTCAGGACCGACCGTGTCACCGCGAGGAACCAGTAGAAGAGCAGACCATAGAGGCCGAGCTGAATCAGGACCGCGGCAGCCGTCGGCAGGATCGACGCCAGGATGACGGCAACCACTGCCACGATCATGAGCGGCAGGTTCACCCAATTGAGAGCAGAGATATAGCGCGGATACTGCCCCACCCAGTTCTGACGTCGGGCAATCTCGAAGAAGATGACTGGAAACAACAGCCAATCGACGGTGTAGCGCAGCGCCTCGACGAGGACGATCTCCCATCCTTCGGCCGTCGTCGTCACGTTCGAGTAGAGAATCATCAGAACCACGGCGTAGAGCGGCGCCACCAGGATCATCACCTGGAACGAACGCAGGCAGCTCTCGGCCGTGTTGTCGAAATAGGATGGCGCCGCCGGATCGCGTTGCAGGAAGCCAAGCGCTCCCTGCATGCCGCGGGCGATTTCCCCGGCGCTCAGCACGATCCGCTCAGGCCGCGAAGTAGCGGTCGAGCACTGTTTCGTAGACGCGGGCCAGCGTCTTGAGGTCGGCGATAGCGCTCTTCTCGTCGACCTTGTGCATGCTCTCGCCGACCAGGCCGAACTCGAGGACCGGACAATAGCTGCGAATAAAGCGTGCATCCGAAGTACCGCCGGTGGTCGAAAGCTCGGCCTCGACACCGGCCACGTCGCGGATCGCGCCGGCGACGAGATCGCTGAGCGAACCCGGCGGTGTGTAGAATGACTCGCCCGAGACCGAGACCTCGTACTCGATCGTGCCGTTACCGCCGATCGCGGCGCTGGCACGTTCGATACGCTCCTGCAGATGAGCCAGCAGGGTCTTGGAGGTCCAGAGATCGTTGAAGCGCGTGTTGAAGCGGGCGCGCACGACACCCGGCGCGATGTTGGTCGCCTTGTTGCCGACATCGACGGTGGTGAACTGCAGCGAGGTCGGCTGGAAATGCGTGCTGCCCTTGTCGATCGGCTCGCGCACCAATGCTTCGATGATGGCCGACAGGCGATGGACGGCATTGTCGAGGCGCTCGGGATAGGCGACATGGCCCTGCACGCCGCGCACCGTCAGGTCGACCGTCATGCTGCCGCGCCGACCGATCTTCATCATGTCGCCGAAGCGCTTCGAGCTCGTCGGTTCGCCGACCACGCAGACATCGATCGTCTCGCCGCGCTCGGCGAGACGCTTCAGCATCTTCACGGTACCGTTGACCGCAGGCCCTTCCTCGTCGCCGGTGATCAGGAGGCTGATCGAGCCGCCGAAATCGCGGCCGCGACGGCTCAGGAATCGGGCCGTGGCATCGGTGAAGGCAGCAATCGCCCCCTTCATGTCGGCGGCACCACGGCCGAACAGATAGCCGCCCGACAGCTCGGCCGCGAAGGGACCGATCGTCCAGGAGGAAAGATCGCCCACCGGCACCACGTCGGAATGGCCGGCAAAGCAGAAATGGCGGCCCTCCGTGCCGATTCGGGCATAGAGGTTGGCGACATCGTCGGTGCCGGCCTGCGTGAAATCCATGCGCTCGCAGCGGAAGCCCAGCGGCTCCAGCGTGCGCTCGAGAATCTGCAATGCGCCCGCTTCCTTCGGCGTCACGCTTTCGCAGCGGACCAGGGCGCGCGTCAGTTCGACGACATCGGTGACATTGGGAGCCAGGGTATCGGGCATGGCCGGACACTACATCCGCCCCCTTCCAAAGAGAAGGGTGCCCAAAAGAGAAGGGCGCCGGCTCAGGCCCGCCGGCGCCCAGTCATTTGAGAGGAAGATAGTCTTGCTTGCTTATTCGACTCAGGCCACCAGGCGGTCGGCCTCCTGCAGATTGACCGAGACGAGCTGGGAGACGCCCTGCTCGGCCATGGTCACGCCGTAGAGACGATCCATGCGCGCCATGGTGACGCGATGGTGGGTGACGACCAGGAAGCGCGTGTCGGTGCGACCGGCAATGTCGTTCACCAGGCCACAGAAGCGTTCCACGTTCAGATCGTCCAGCGGTGCGTCCACCTCGTCCAGCACGCAGATCGGCGCCGGGTTGGTCATGAACACCGCGAACAGTAGCGAGAGAGCGGTCAAGGCCTGCTCGCCGCCCGAGAGCAGCGACATGACCTGCAGCTTCTTGCCCGGCGGGCTGGCATGGATCTCCAGGCCGGCCTCCAGCGGGTCCTCCGACTCGGTCAGCCTGAGTTCGGCCTTGCCGCCGCCGAACAGCTTGGTGAAGAGCTGCTGGAAGTGCCCGCTAACCTGCTCGAAGGCGGCGAGGAAGCGCTCGCGGCCCTCGCGGTTCAGGCTCTGGATACCCTGGCGCAGGCGACCGATGGCGGCGACCAGATCGTCGCGTTCGGTCGTCATGCCGGTGATCTGCTGCTCGAGCTCGTTGGCTTCTTCCTCGGCGCGCAGGTTCACCGCGCCCATGGTCTCGCGCTCGTGCACCAGACGTTCGAGCTTGTGCTCGGCCTTGTCGAGTTCGGGCAGCTCGTCCAGCGTCTGCACCTCGGCCAGCGCCAGCACGCCCTCGGGCTCGCAGCGCAGGCGCTCGACGATACGCTCGACGACCGCCTCGCGATCCTTGGTCGCCTGCTCCATCAGGCCCTCGCGGCGCACGCGGCTCTCGCGCGCCTGACCCATTTCGGTCTCGGCCTGCCTCAGCGCCTTGTCCGCTTCGCCGAGCCGCGTCTCGCCGATGGCCAGCCGGTCGGCGGCTTCCTGGCGGTTGGCCTCGGCCTTTTCGATCTCGTCGGCCAGCGTCTCGCGCTTGGCTTCGATTTCCTCCGGCTTGGCGGACAACTCGGCAATGGCGGCGGCAGTCTGTTCGCGGCGGGCGTCGAGTTCGACGATCTGGCTGTCGGCATCCTCCAGGCGCTTGGCCCAGCCATCGCGATCCCGCTCGATCTGCCCCAGCCGCTCGACCCGCATCGCCGATTCGCGCGCAAGGCGGCTGCACTGCGCTTCGGCCTCGACAAGAGCGGCGCGCAGCTCGGCAATGCGAGCACGGAGCTGGCCGGCCTCGACGCGATCGGCCTGGCCGTCGGAGATCGACGACAGACGCGCCTCGCGGAAGGTGCGGCGCATCTCAACGTCCGCGATGTCGCCGGTCACCTCGGCGCGCAGCTGCTCGATGCCGTTCAGGCGTGTCCGCAGTTGGTCCGTGCGGCGCGCCACCTCGACATGACGATCGCGTGCCTGCGCAGCATTGCGCTCGGCCGCGGAAATCGCGGACTGCGAGGCCCGCTCTGCCGCACGCGTGGCCTCGCCGGCTTCCTGCGCCTTGCGGCGCGAGGCCTCGGCGATCTGACGCTCGTGCGCACGTGCCTGCTCGACGCAGGTCTTCTCGGCATCACGCGCGGCGGCGAGCCAGATCTTTTCCGCATCGACACGAGCCTGTTCGGCTGTCTGCTCGGCGACCACCCCGTCGATCTGGAGACGGATCTCGGCCAGGCGGTTGCGCTGGCTGAGACGCACGGCGGCGGTAGAGGGAGCGCCGGCCCGCATCGTGTAACCGTCCCAGCGCCAGACCGCGCCTTCGCGGCTGACGAGCTGCTGGCCGGGCTTGAGGCCGGCTTGCAGCGCGGCACCCGTGGCGTCGTCCGCCACGATGCCGATGAAGGCGAGGCGCCGGGCAAGTTCCGGCAGGGTCTGGACATGAGTGCCGAGCGGCGTCACGCCTTCTGGCAGCGCCGGCGCATCGGCCAGCGGTTCGAGCGGCAGCCAGTGCACCGGCGCACCGCGATCCGACGAGGCTTCGAGCTCGTCGCCGAACGCCGCGCCCAGCGCCTTCTCGAAGCCCGGCTCGACGGTCAGCGCATCAAGCAGCGGCGGCCAGAGCGAATCGGCGGCCGACTTGAGCGCAGCGGCAACGCCCGCTTCCTCGGCGCGCAGCTTGGTCAGGCGCGCATTGGTCTTCTGCAGCGTTTCGACGGCGGCGGTGTGGCTGGCTTCGGCAGCCTGCCGTTCGGCAGCACGCGCACGCTCCATGTCGAGACGCTCGGCCTCGGCTTTGGCAACTGCGGCGCGGGCCGCCTCGGACTCGTAGCGCTCGGCTTCGCGGGCCGCCTCGATCGCGTCCTGGCCCTGGTAACGCGCCTCTTCCAAAGCCACGCGAGCGGCTTCGAGCGCTTCCTCGACCTCGGGCAGCGCCGGCAGGCTCGCCAGTTCGTTCTCGATCTGCTGCTGCTGCGCGGCGACCTCATTGCGGCGCACGGTCAGACGACGCAGGCGATCCTGCAGCTCGGACAGTTCGCGGCCGACGCTCTGGCGCAGCGCCTCGTCGGCGGCGATCTGGCGGGTCAGCTGATCGAGTTCGATCTCGGCCGTGCCGGTCTCGGCCTGAGCCGTGTCGCGCGCCTCCTGAGCGGCCTCGGCACGATCTTCCTCGCCGACCTGATCCTCTTCGAGCCGCGTACGTTGAGCGTCCAGCTCGGCGATGGCCTTTTCAGCATCGCCCTTGCGTCCCTGCTCGCGGGCAAGGTCCTGCTCGGTCTGCTGCAGACGGGTTTCGGCTTCGAGCTGGGCGGCGGCCACACGTTCGGCTTCGGCCGTCAGCGCATCGTGCGCCACGCGCAGGCGCTGCAAGGCGGCCGCAGCAGCCGCTTCGTCGTTGCGCAGCGGTGGTAACGCCGTGGCGGCTTCGGCCTGCGCCGTGGTGGCAAGGCCGACCAGGCGCGTGAGATCGGCAACCTGCGCCTCGGCTTCCTTCAACCGCTCGCCCGATTCGGCCAGTTCGCGCTCGGCGTTAGCGAGCTTCAGTGCCAGCACGGAGGCTTCGGCACGGCGGATATGGTCGGAGAGGTTGCGATAGCGGCTGGCCTGACGCGCCTGGCGCTTCAGGCCCTTATGCTGCTCCTCAAGGGCCACCAGCACGTCCTGCACGCGGGCGAGGTTCTGCTCGGCGGCGCGCAGGCGCAGCTCGGCCTCGTGGCGGCGGGCATAGAGGCCGGTGATGCCGGCGGCCTCGTCGATGACCATACGGCGGTCGGCCGGCTTGGCATTGATCAGGGTTCCGATACGGCCCTGGCTCACCAGCGCGGTCGAGCGCGAGCCCGTCGCGGCATCGGCAAACAGCGTCTGCACGTCGCGGGCGCGAATCTCGCGGCCGTTCACCGAATAGGCCGAGCCGTGGCCGCGCTCGATGCGGCGCACGACGTCGAGCTGGTCGGTATCGTTTACCATCGCCGGCGCGGTGCGGGTCTTGTTGTCCAGCGACAGCATCACCTCGGCGATGTTGCGCGCCGGCCGCGTGCCGGCGCCCGCGAAGATGACGTCCTCCATCTCGCTGCCGCGCATCTGCTTGGCCGAGGTCTCGCCCATGACCCACTTGAGCGCTTCGACGAGGTTCGACTTTCCGCAGCCGTTGGGCCCGACGATTCCGGTCATCCCGGGCTCGATCGCGAGCTCCGTCGGATCGACGAAGGACTTGAAGCCGGAAAGCCGGAGCTTGTCGAACTGGACCATCTACACCACGCCTGTCTGTTACTTACTTGGCTAGCTTGCCGAACACGCCGTCGAGATCCTCGACCGAGCGCGATCCGCGATAGAGCTGGCCGTTGATGAACAGAGTCGGCGTCGAGTTGACGCCCATCTGCTCGCCGGCCTTGTAGTCGTTGATCACGGCGTTGCTCATCGCCTCGTTGGCGAGACAGGCCTTGATTTCGTTCTCGCCCATGCCGGCGATGCGCAGCGGCTTGGCGAGTTCGGTCAGCGGGTCAGACGAGGCCAGCCATTGCGGCTGACCGCGAAAAATGATGTCGAGAACGCCGAAATAACGGTCGTTGCCGGCGCATTCGGCGATCTGGGCAGCCTTGGCCGCCACCTGGTCGAGCGGGAAGTCACGATAGACCAGCTTCACCTTGCCGGTATCGATCCACTTCTTCTTGATCTCGGGCAGGACCTGCGTGTGGAATTGCGCACAGTGCGAGCAGGTCAGCGAGGCATATTCGATGACGGTAATCGGGGCCTTGGGGTCGCCCAGGACATGATCGCCCGGCTGAACGGCCGCCAAAGCGGACGAATCCGGGGCCGCCACCGCGGCCACGGGCGCCGTGCCCGTTGTGGCAGGACGGGTGCCGAAATAGGCGCCAGCCGCAATCGCGGCCACCGCCACGACCCCGCCGGCGACGATCAAGATATTCCGCATTCCGTCTTCCTCTCCACTACATCTTGGGAATTACGCCTGTGGGGAGTCAAACGTTTACCGCCCCACCTGGCGTAATATTGCTGCGATGGCGTCGGCGCCGCCGGGATTGCCGTAGTTCTGCTCGTTGATGAACACCGTCGGGGTGAACCGAACCCCCAACATCTGGCCCGACTGCACGTCGTTGATGACTTTGTCCAAAAGCCGGTCGTTGGCGATACAGGCCGCCGCCCCTTCGGGCGTCACCCCGAAATCCGCCAGCACCGTCAGCAGTTCCGTCGCAGGATCGGGCGCGGTCATCCACTGGACCTGCGTGCGAAAGAGCGTGTCGACCGCGTCGAAGAATTTGTCGGGGCCGCTGCATTCGGCCAGCACGCTGGCGCGCGTCGCCACGCCATCGGAAGGGAAGTGGCGATGGATCAGGCGCATCTTGCCGGTCTCGATCCATTCGCGGCGCAATACCGGCATCACGGCGGCATTGAAGTTGGCGCAGTGCGGGCAGGTGAAGGAGGCGTAGTCGATCAGGACGTTCGGTGCGTCCGGCTTGCCCAGCACATGGTCGTCCGGCAGCGGGTCGAGGAACTTCGCCGCCGATTGCGCCTGCAGGTTATCGCCGAGGAAGAGCGCCCCAAGGCCGCCGATCAACAGGCTGCGCCGCCCCGTTGAGATGCGCGCACCGAGCCGCGCCAGGGCGGCCCGCAGTTCGGGATCTTTCACGTCAGCAACCTTGTTCGCGATCTCACGCTCGACGGCAGCATCGGGGCGCTTCACCTTGGGTTTGGCCGGAGGGGCCGCGATCGCGCCCTGGACGAGGCGCAGTTCGTCGATCAGCCGGTGCCCGAAATAGGCGTTCACGCGCTCCACGACCTGACTGCTCCTGTGCTGGACCTCGAGCGCGGCCGCGCCGGACACTTTAAGGCGCAGCACCTTGCCGCTGCCGGATCGAGCGCTTCGGGCTCCACGAGCGGAGAGGAGAGCGTCCGGCCGGGTGACGCGCGCCAGCTCGGGACCGACGATGGCCGACCACTCCGCTTTCAGTCGCACGACCGAGGCGTCCCGGCCTTTCGCCATGCCGGACGTTAGCCTCTGGGCCAGCCCGCCGATCGCACGGAAGCCGTTTTCCCGCATGGACCCTTTCAAACTCCGCTCCGTATGGTAGGCCACACCCCGTTGCCTGACCATGACTCACGCCGACCGACTGCTCGCCTGGTATGATCGACATCGCCGCACCCTCCCCTGGCGCGCCCCGCCGGGAGAGCGCACGGCGCCTTACCGCGTCTGGCTGTCGGAAATCATGCTGCAGCAGACCACCGTCGCCACGGTGGGTGAATATTTCCGCCGCTTCGTCGAGCGCTGGCCCACGGTCGAAGCCCTGGCGGCGGCGCCGCTGGACGAGGTCCTGTCGGCCTGGGCGGGCCTCGGCTACTACGCACGCGCCCGCAACCTGCACGCCTGCGCGCAGGTCGTAGCCGAAGCGCATGGCGGCCGTTTCCCCGAAGACGAGGCAGGGCTGCGCGCCCTGCCCGGAATCGGCCCCTACACGGCCGCGGCGATCCAGGCGATCGCCTTCGACCATCCCGCCTCCGCCGTCGACGGCAATGTCGAGCGCGTGATCGCCCGCCTCTACGCGCTGGAAACGCCGCTGCCCAACGTCAAGCCCGAGATCCACGAGCGCGCGGCCAGGCTCGTTCCCTCACAGCGGGCCGGCGACTATGCCCAGGCGATGATGGATCTCGGCGCCACGGTCTGCGTGCCGCGCGGCCCGCGCTGCGTCATCTGCCCGCTGATCGCCGGCTGTCGGGCGAGCAAGCTCGGCATCGCCGAGGAACTGCCGCGCCGCGCACCCAAGGCGGAGAAGCCGACACGCCGCGGGCTCGCCTTCGTGCTGATGCGCAAGGATGGCGCGATCCTGTTGCGCAAGCGGCCGGTCAAAGGGTTGCTGGGCGGCATGGACGAGGTGCCGTCGAGCCCCTGGCGCGAAGGCATGCTCGACGAAGGCAAGGCGTTGGAGGATGCGCCCGTCCCGGCACGCTGGCAGGTGCTGGCGGGACTGGTGCGCCACACCTTCACGCACTTCCACCTGGAACTCACCATCGCGCGTGCCACGTCGACGACGGGGCGACTGGCCGAGCGGGCGCTACCCGGCTCGGTCTGGTGCCCGATCGACGCTTTAACCGAACGCGCCTTGCCGACGGTGATGCGCAAGGTGATCGCGCACGCCGTAAAGGACTAGAGGCCGGCCCTCACCTGCTGGCGCAGATGATCGATCGGCCGTTTCGCGCCGGCAACATCGATATGCCAGAAGGTCCAGCCGTTGCACGCCGGGGCACCCTGCACCGCGGCACCAACCTGATGGATCGAGCCGCGATGCTCGCCAAGCGCATTGGCCGCCGACAGAGTGCCGTCGGCACGCACGCGCGCATGCACGCGGCCGCTCTGGTCGCTCAGCACTGTGCCGGGCTGCAACAGCCCCGCCTCGATCAGCACGCCGAAGGGAATGCGCGGTTCGCTGCGCTTGCTGGGCTTGGGCGCCACGTCCTCGCCGGCCAGTGGCTGGATCAGGGCGATGCGCTTGCGGGCAATCGCGGCATAGTCGGGATCGCGCTCCAGGCCGATGAAATGCCGGCCGAGGCGGCGCGCCACAGCGCCCGTGGTGCCGGTGCCGAAAAACGGATCGAGGATCGTGTCGCCGGGATTGGACGCCGACATCAGGCAACGGAACAGCAGCGACTCGGGCTTCTGCGTCGGATGCGCCTTCTTGCCGTCCTCACCCTTCAGCCGCTCGCCGCCGGTGCACAGCGGCAGGAGCCAGTCGGAGCGCATCTGGATGCCCTCGTTCAGCTCCTTCATCGATTCGTAGTTGAAGGTATAACGCTTGGCGCGCTTGTCGCGCGCCGCCCAGATCAGCGTCTCGTGCGCGTTGGTGAAGCGCTTGCCACGGAAGTTCGGCATCGGGTTCGACTTGCGCCACACGATGTCGTTCAGCAGCCAGAAGCCGAGATCCTGCAGCGCCGTGCCGATACGGAAGATGTTGTGGTAACTGCCGATCACCCAGAGCGTGCCCTCGGGCTTCAGCACGCGCCGCGCCGCGGCGAGCCAGGCGCGCGTGAACTGGTCGTAGCGCGCGAAATCCTCGAACTTGTCCCAGTCGTCGTCGACCGCATCGACCTTGCTGTTGTCGGGACGCAGCAGGTCCCCGCCCAACTGAAGATTGTAGGGAGGGTCCGCGAAAACCATGTCGACGGAAGCTTCGGGCAGGCTGCGCATCAATTCGATGCAGTCGCCCACCAACACTCGATCCAAATTATCCCCGCTCATCTGTGGAAAATGAATCCACAGCGACGAGGGGTCAAGAAGCCAATTGATTCAAGTGTTTAGACACTAGATCGAGTCTTTGTCCGATGCTCTACCCACCAGCCCTAGCGAGGTCTCAATAGCCGATGGGCGATCACGCCTGACATCTTCTCCTTCTCGAACGGCAGAGAGGCAGAGGGAAACATGATCGTCGATTGCCACGCCCATGTGTTCACCCACTGGATCGGCGCGTGCGGACATCCGACACGCGAGATTCACAAGCGCTACCTGCAGCGGGTCGTCACCCGAACGGTCGCATCGACTTTCCGCCTCCGCGATGGCGCACGCGCCGACACAAAGGCGTTGTTCCGCGCCGGAGACGAGGGATGGATCGGCCTCGCCGACGTCGATTTCCGCGTCGGCCGCTTTGGACAGCTCGAGTTCACGCACGACGGTGAAGACTATGCCATCCAGTACATGCCCGTGGGCATGCAGGAGATGACCGCGCCGCCAGAGCTCATGCTGGCCCAGATGATGAACGCCGGCGTCGATCACTGCCTGCTGCAGGCAGGCGGCGGCTATGGCGCGATGACCGAGATGAACGCTTTCGCCGAGCGGCAGTTTCCCGGGAAGATGACCGGCCTGATGCATGTCGACGAAGCGATGGCGGGGCACCCCGAGCAGCTCGCCGAGATCGGCCATGCCTTCGACGTGCTGAAGCTTCGCGGACTCTATTTCAACGTCGATTCGCTGAGCCGCCATGGCTTCCCCTGGCCGCTCGATGCGCCGCAGATGGAGGCGTTCTGGGCCAAGGTCGCCGAATTGGGACTCGTGCTGTGCCTCGAATTCAGCTCTGGGCCGAGCTACGACATGGCGGGCTACATGGCGCACGTCACCGCCTTCGGCCGGGTGCTCGCGCGACACAAAGACCTGCGCGTGCATCTGGCGATGAGTCCGCCTGTTGCCTACTTCGCCAGGAATGGGCGGTACGAGTTCCCCGAGGAACTCCTACGCCTCTACCGCCACGAGCCGTTGGTGCTGGAAGTGGTTTTTCCGATCACCTACGGCGGGATCTGGGACTACCCCTACCCCGAGGCACAGACGCTGATTGCCGACATGCGCGATCAGCTTGGTGCCGAACGGCTGGTCTGGGGTTCCGACATGCCGAACGTGGAACGGTTTTGTACCTACAAGCAGTCGCTCGACTACATCAGGCGATACTGCCCGTTCCTGAGCGCGCGCGAGAAAGACCTGATCCTCGGCGACACCTGCGCGGCCTTCTATGGGATTGGCACGGCAGGCGCCTGACGACAGGCGTCAGCTCCTCAACGGATGGGTGGGGCGTACTGCAGGCCGCCCTTGGTCCATAGTTCGTTCTGGCCGCGCTCGACCTTGAGCGGCGAGTCCTTGCCGACATTGCGGTCGAAGCTCTCGCCGTAGTTCCCGACCTGCTTGACGATGGTGTAGACCCACTTCTCGTCGACGCCGAGCGCCTTGCCCATGCCCGGCGTGACGCCGAGGATACGCTTGATGCTGGGGTTCTCGGACTTCAACATCTCGTCGACGTTCTTGGACGTGATGCCGTACTCCTCGGCCTCGAGCATCGCGTACTGAGCCCAGCGCACGATGTCGGCGAACTGGTTGTCGCCGTGGCGCACGACGGGGCCCAGCGGCTCCTTTGAAATGATCTCCGGCAGAACGACGTAGTCGTCGGGATTGGGCGCATTGGCCGCGCGCGTGGCATAGAGCCGGGCCTGGTCGCCGGAATAGGCATCGCACCGGCCGCCGAAGAAGGCCGCCCGGCTCTGGTCGGGATCCTCGAAGAGTACCGGACGGAAGCTCATCTTGTTGGAGCGGAAATAGTCGGCGATGTTGAGCTCGGACGTGCTGCCCGACAGCACGCAGATCGAAGCGCCGTTCAGTTCCTTGGCGCTCTTCACGCCGAGCTTCTTGTTCACCATGAAGCCCTGGCCGTCGTAGTAGGTGATGCCCACGAAATCGAGACCGAGCGCGGTGTCGCGCGTCAGCGTCCAGGTCGAGTTGTTCGACAACAGGTCCACCTCGCCCGACTGCAACGCCGTAAAGCGTTGCTGCCCCGACAGCGGCACGTACTTCACCTTCTCCGAATCGCCGAAGATCGCAGCCGAAACGGCGCGGCAGATGTCGACGTTCATGCCGGTCCATTTACCCTGGCTGTCGACCACCATGAAACCGGCGATGCCGCCCACCGCCACACCGCAGATCAGCGTGCCCCGCGCCTTGACCGCATCGAGATCCTTGCCGGCCAGAGCCTGCCCCGCATGAGAAATCATGGCCCCGCAAACAGCCAATGCCAGAAAGATACGTTGCATCACTCCGACCTCCCGCGTGCAGTTGTGTCCCTTAGTCCTACCGGTCTATGGCGCGAACTCCTGCGCGATTGCCTTCTTCACATTTGGCCGCTCCGACATGCGGCGGCGATGGTCAACGACCTTCGGAATGCGCGCGAGGTCGACACCGTCGGCCTCCAGCCATTGCGCCAGGGTGAAGAGATAAGGATCGCAGATCGTGTAGCGCTCACCCATCACCCAGGGGCCCTTGAACATGTCGTGTTCGACCTGCTCGAAACCGGCCGTGACCGACTGCGGCACCTTGCGCTGCATGGCTGCAATTGCCGCCGCGTCTTCGGCGTCGACCCAGCGGTGCCCCCGCATGCGATGGGCATGCGCGATATGCAGGGTGGAGCAGAGATAGCTGTTGAAGGCCTGGACCTCGGCAAAGGCGAAAGGATCGTCGAGCGGCGCCAGCTGTGCCGCGGGAAAGCTCTGCGCCACGAAAGCCAGCATCGCCGGCGTCTCCGTCAGGATGCCGCGATCGGTCACCAGCGCCGGCACGCGGCCTTTGGGATTGATCTTGAGATAGTCGGGTGATTGCTGCTGGTTGGCGGCAAAGCTGATCCGTATCGTGGAGTAGTCGGCGCCGACATCTTCCAGGGCGATATGAGTGGCGAGCGAACAGGTGCGCGGGGCGTAGTAGAGCTTCAACATTTGCTCAGACTAGCGCGCGAACCGGCGCAAAGCTCCTACGGTGATGAGGGGTCGGCCCGAGAAGTTTGAGGGCTTCGAGATGGGCGGCACTGCCATAGCCGCGATTGGTTTCCCAGCCATAGCCGGGAAAGACCGTCGCCAGCGCCGCCATCTGCCGGTCGCGGGTCACCTTGGCCAGGATCGATGCCGCCGCGATGGAGTAGGAATACGCGTCGCCGCCGACGATGGTCTCAGCCGGACAGCCGAGTTGCGACGGCACTCGATTTCCGTCGACGAGCACCAGACATGGCGGCTCGGCCAGCGCCTGGACCGCCCGGCGCATGGCGAGAAAGGTCGCCTGCAGGATGTTGATGGTGTCGATCTCCTCGACGCTGGCTTCGGCCACGGCGAACTGGACGGCGCCCGAGGCGATCATGGCGTCGTAGGCCTCCTCGCGCTGCGCGTGATCCAGCTTCTTGGAATCGTCGATCAGGCGCAGGAGCTTGCGCGTGGCGCGGCCGCGATCGATGACCGCGACAGCGGCAACCACCGGCCCCGCCAACGGCCCGCGCCCGACCTCGTCCACGCCGGCAATTCGCACGGCGCCCTGGGTCTCACAACGCAGCTCGAAATGAAAACTCGGCATATCCCCTGCCGCCGCGCGTATCCTGCGACGATGTCCCTGATTGCCGACATCATCGCTCAAGACCCTGTGGCTATGAAACAGCTTCGTGCGGCCCGTGCGCTCGGCCTGCCGGACTGGTGCATCGCCGCAGGCTTTGTGCGCAATCGGGTGTGGGATCATTTCCACGGCGTCGTGCCGCCGCGCGCGCCTGCGGATATCGACCTCATCTACTATGACGCGAACGATCTCTCGAAGGAGAGCGAGCAGGCCTACGAAGCCGCACTCGATCGCCTGCTGCCCGGCCTGCCCTGGCAGGTCCGCAACCAGGCACGCATGCACATCTGGAAGAACCTGCCGCAGCACCGCGATACGGCCGATTCGATGATCTACTGGCTGGAAAGCGTCACAGGTATCGGCGTCCGCCTGGAGACCGACGATTCGCTCACCGTGATCGCGCCGCTCGGCACCGACGATCTGCTCAACCTGCGTTGCCGGCCGACACCGTTCGGCCGCACCAAGCGCCACGAGTACGACGAGCGCATCGCCAGCAAGCGCTGGCGCGAGCTTTGGCCGAAGGTCGTCTTCCTCGACTAGATTTGGCTAGAAAAGCCGCATCTGCCGCGCATCGCGTTTGGCGTCGACCAGCGCGGTGCGCGCGGAGTCCGGCACGGCGAAGCGCAGCGTGTCGAGGCGATAGCGGACGCGGTTGAGCTCCAGCCGCTTCACGGCTGCCGTGAAGCGGCCGCTGAGGAGCTGGGCAATCGGCCCCTCGCCCCTCATGCGCGTGCCGAACTCGGCCTGATAGAGTGCCCCGCCACGCATCTGGCGGACCAGCGACAGCACGCGCTCAGCACGATCCGGCCGGTTGAGGCGCAGCCACTCTTCGAACAGGTCCTTGATCTCGAGCGGCAGGCGCAGAACCGTGTAGCCCGCACGCGTGGCGCCGGCCTGGTGCGCGGCATCGAGAATGGATTCCATCTCATGATCGTTGAGGCCGGGGATCATCGGCGCCGTCATGACGCCCGTCGGGATGCCGGCGGCCGATAGCGCCCGGATGGCATCCAGCCTCTTCTGCGGCGTCGAGGCCCGCGGCTCCATCGCACGTGCAAGGTCTCGATCGAGCGTCGTCACCGACAGGAAGACCTCGGCGAGGTTGCGCTTGGCCATGTCGGCCAGGATGTCGATGTCGCGCGTGATCAGGTGGTTCTTGGTGACGATGCCCACTGGATTGTTGAAGTCGCTCAGCACCCGCAGGATCTGGCGCGTCACTTTGAGGTCGCGTTCGACCGGCTGATAGGGATCGGTGTTGGTGCCCATCGCCACGACGTCGCAGCGATACTTGGGTGAGGCCAGCTCCGCCATCAGCAGCTTGGCCGCGTCCGGCTTGAAGAGAATCTTGGTCTCGAAGTCGAGGCCGGGCGACAGGCCGAGATAGGCATGGGTCGGACGCGCGAAGCAGTAGATGCAGCCATGCTCGCAGCCGCGATAGGGATTGATCGAGCGGTCGAACGGCACGTCGGGCGACGTGTTGCGCGCCAGGATGGTGCGCGTGGCATCGCGTGTCAGCGTCGTGCGCAGCGGCGGCAGATCGTCGTCGTCCGATGGATCTGGCGACGCCTCTTGTTCCCATCCATCGGTCGTTCGAATCCGCTTCTCGCTGTCGTAGCGGCTGGACTCGTTCGACAGCGCCCCACGGCCTTTGTGGACAGGCTCAGGGATCGCATCGTCCGGATAGTCGGGGGGAACCTTCGGCCTCATGGGCCGACTCTTAGAACAAAAAGAGAACGAGTCAATCGTTGTCGTGACACAAGATCGCGATATAGCTCCCGCCCCTTTCCCGTTCGACGAGCGTCAGAAATGTCAGGCATCGAGATCAGGCCCGCCGAGCCCAGCGACATGGATTTCGTAACCAGCCTGTCGCCACGTCTGGCAAATGTCCCTGGACCGGCCTGGCACACAATAGAGGCCATGGAAGGCTTCCAGGACCGCTATATGTCGTCGACCTTCGCCCCAACCGCGTTGGAAGGATCGAGAACGTTGATCGCCTGGTCCGCGGACGGGCGGCGGCTGGGCTACATTCACATGCGGCCCGGCAAGGATGGCGTCACCGACGAGCCCTGCGGCTACGTCTCGCTGCTGGCCCTGGGGCAGGAAGCCGAAGGGACCGGCGTCGCGCGCCGGCTGATGGCGGAGGCCGAAACCTGGGCGCGTGGCTGCGGCTATCGTTTCCTTAGCCTCGACGTCTATGCCGATAACAAGCGGGCGGTCGATTTCTACGCCAGCGGCGGCTTCAAGCCGGAGACCATCCGGATGGTGAAGCCGCTATAGCCATTCGGCCCTGACCGCGCGAACGAAGTCGCGGTCGAAGCAGCGGTCGATGGCGGCATCGATATGCGCCTTCATGCGGGGCTCCAGTCCGGCGTCGCTCCATTGACCGGGATCCGACGGGTCGCGCGGAGTGCGGGTCTGCACGCGCCAGCGCGCCATGAACAACGTCGTACGCAACCAGGTGAGACGCCGCATCGGCAGCAACCAGGGCCGCAACTCGGCCGCTCGCTTCTTTCCGACCTTGTCGAGATAGAGAGCGTAGAAGCTCTGCACCTCGTCGTGCGACAGCAGCTTGCCGATATCGGGATGCCACAAGGTCGAGGTGGCAAGCGTCGCGTGCGCGAGATCGATCGCCGGCGAACCGACATGCACCTTCTCGAGATCGACGAACCAGGCGAGCCCCGCCATGTCGACGATGAAGTTCCCGGGATGGGTATCGGCGAGCGCGACCGACAGCGGTTGCTTGCGCTGCGCGAAGGCCAGCGCCATGCCGCGCATCAGGCGCAGTTCCTCGGCAATCTCGGCGCGCGAACCGGAGTCGGGCACGGCCTTGTCGAGAAACCGCATGGCGTTCAGCTCGACGGCTTCGAGCGTTTCGAGAAAGGGATTCTTCTGGCGCGGGATCGTCGAGCTTGCTGCCGGCAACGGCAGAGAATGAAGACGCACCAACGTATCCGCCAGTGCCGGCAGATCGTCCGGCAAACGCGGCGGCCGGCCTGCGACGAAGTCGACGATCAGCGCACCGCCGGGCAGTCCCGGTTGCGGCTTGACGATGGCGTGCAGCTTCGGCGTACGTCCCGCCGGCGCGAGATGGCGAAAGGCTTCGGCCTGCGTCGCGAGGCGCGCCGCCGCCGAAGGATCGCCTCCATGCGCATAGGCAATCCGCGCCAACGATCCGTTGGCCAGACGCACATGCCCGTGTGCCGTGCCTGTCGCCGGCAGTGTCTCGCCATTGCGGATGGCGTCGAGAAGGTCAGCCACTCCGCGGCATCTTGCCTTCGTTGAGGCGCGGCATCAGCTCGGCGAAGTTGCAGGGCCGGAAACGGATGTCGAGCTGCTGGCGCAGGATGTCGTCCCAACCGTCCTTGCAGGCGCCGGTGGAGCCGGGCAGCGCGAAGATGTAGGTGGCGTTGGCCACGCCCGCGACCGCGCGCGACTGCATGGTCGAGGTGCCGATCTTCTGGAAGCTGATCCAGCGGAAGGTCTCGCCGAAGCCTTCGATGCGCTTCTCGAACAGACCCTCCAGCGCCTCGGGCGTGACGTCGCGGCCGGTGACCCCGGTGCCGCCTGTGGTGATCACGACCTCGATCTTGGGATCGTCGATCCACTTCTTCACCTGGACGCGGATCAGGGCGATATCGTCCGTGACAATCGCGCGGTCGGCCAGGACATGGCCATCCCGCGCGATGCGCTCGACCAGGGTGTCGCCGGACTTGTCGGTCTCCAGCGTCCTCGTATCGGAAACCGTCAGGACGGCGATGTTCACCGGCTTGAAGGGCTTCGTCTCATCAATCCTGTTCATGCGAACATTCTATCTTTCCTCGCTTGTCGATGCGAGCCGGCGAGCCTAGATGGAAACCATGACCGACTGGAAGCATGACGGCGTGCGGGTCATCCCCGCAGGCTCCCTCGACACCAACACGGCCCAGACCCCGGGCATGAATCGCGCAGCGGCAATCAATTTCGCCCGCGTCGGCGCCCAGAAGCTGTGGGCCGGCACGGTGACCATACACGCCCACGCCAAGACGGGCGCGCATCATCACGGCCACCTCGAAAGCGTGATCTACGTCGTGAAGGGCCGCGCCCGCATGCGCTGGGGCGACCAGCTCCAGTTCACCGCCGAGGCCGGTCCGGGCGACTTCATCTACGTGCCGCCCTACGTGCCGCACCAGGAAATCAACGCCTCCGAAACCGAGCCGCTGGAATGCGTCCTGGTGCGCTCCGACAACGAGGCGGTCGCCATCAACATCGACATCGCGCCGGTCGAGAAGCCGGAAGAGGTCTACTGGGTGGACCCGACACATCCCCACCCGCACAAGCACTAAGCTTTCTCAGGAGAGCGAACGGGACCGGAGGCGCGGGCCGCTCAGGCGGGCCGCGCCTTTTTCTTTGGCCAGAGCCCCGCAATCAACAGCGCGACTGCGACGATGGCGAAGCCGGTCGACAGGTAGCTGTGCAGGAAGATCGACGGATCGCCGTCGGAGATGGCCAGCGCCTGACGCACCGAGCGCTCGAAGATCGGCCCCAGTACATAGGCCAGGATGACGATGCCGAGGTCGAAGCCGTAGCGGCGCAGCACGTATCCGACGAAGCCGAAGATCACGGCGATCAGCACATCGGCGGGATTGCCGCTCGAGGAGTAGACACCGATCAGGCAGACCGCGAGGATCATCGGCGTGAGATAGGCGCGCGGGATCTCGAGGATGCGCACGAACAGGCCGATCAGCGGCAGGTTCAGCACCAGCAGCATGACGTTGCCGATATACATGCTGGCCACGACACCCCAGAAAACTTCCGGCTGGCGTTCAAGGATAGTCGGCCCCGGCACGACGCCATGAATAATGAAGGCTCCCAACAGCAACGCCGTGACGGCGTTGGCAGGAATGCCCATGCAGAGGAGCGGCACGAAGGCACCGGCTGTGCCGGCATTGTTGGCGGACTCCGGCCCGGCCACGCCCTCGACGGCCCCTTTGCCGAATTCCTCGGGATGCTTGGAGAGCTTGCGTTCGATGCCATAGGACAGGAACGACGCCAGCACCGCACCACCGCCAGGCAGCAGACCCACGAGGAAGCCCATTACCGTGCCGCGCGCCACCGGCCCGACTGACCGCTTGGCCTCGTCGCGCGAGGGCAGGAAGCCCAGCAGGCGCGACGGTGGCGGCAGGATCTTCATGTCCTCCGGCCTCTGCCGCGCCATGAATAGCACTTCTGAGAGACCGAACAGGCCGATCGCCAGCGGCACCAGATTGACGCCGTCGCCCAGCGCGAGAACTCCGAAGGTGAGCCGCGGCGTCATGTTGAGGGGGTCGCTGCCTACGGTACCGAGCAGCAGGCCGAAGGCCGCCATCAGCAGGGCGCGCGGCAGCGAACCGCTCGACATGTAGGTGACCATGGTGAGGCCCGCGAGCATGAGCATCGCGTATTCGGCCGGACCGAAGGCCAGCACCAGCTTGGCAAGCGGCGGCGAAAGGAAGGTGATGCCGATGACGCCCACGGTACCGGCAAAGAAGGAACCAAAGCCCGCGATGCCCAGCGCCGCGCCGGCGCGCCCCTTGCGCGCCATCTCGTAGCCGTCGAGACAGGTGACGACCGACGAGGCCTCGCCCGGGATGCGCATCAGCACCGACGTCACGGTGCCACCATAAGCCACCCCGTAATAGATGCCCGACAGCATGATGATCGCCGATGTGACATCCATCTTGAAGGTGATGGGCAACAGGATGGCGATGGTCGTGAGCGGCCCGAGGCCGGGCAGGATGCCGACGACAGTGCCCAGAAACACGCCGACGAAGCAGTAGAGCAGATTGTCGAGGCTCAGAGTGACGGCAAAGCCGTGGAGCAAGGCTTCCATGGGCGGCCTCGATCAGCGCACGAGGGTGTAGAAGGCACGCTCGATCGGCCCTTCGGGCAGATCGACGCGCAACAGCCAGCCGAAGCAGACCAGGCCGATGGCCGCACAGGCGACGCCATAGGTCACCGCCGCGACCCACGATCGCCGCTCGGCGAAGCGCATGATCAGCACCGTCACGGCCACGGTCGTGACGAAGAACCCGGCAAAGGCCGTGCCGAGCGCCAGCAGCCCGAACGACGCAACATAGATTGCGAAGGTGTTGCCGGTGCCTGCAGAGGCATCCTTCGGCACGTCGTCGGTGTCTCCCTCTTCGGTGGCACCGGCGCGACCGGGAAAAAAGAAGACGATCACGGCGAGCGCGACGCAAACACCGGCCACGAGGGTCGGGAAGAAACCCGGCCCCGGCCCGTCGAAGCCCCAGCTGTCGAGCCGCAGGGACTGCCACAGACCAACCAGCGCGGCCGCCAGCAACCCCAGCGTGGCGAGCCGCGTCCCGCTCAGCCGGCTCATGCCGGCTTCTTTGCCATGCCGGTTTCTTTCAGGATCGGCACGAGTTGCTCTTCGAGCGACTTCAGGAGCGCGCCATAGTCCTTGCCGTTACGATAGATCGCCTGAATGCCGAGCTTGGTGATCTGGCTGGTCACCGACTCGTCCTGCATCACGTCGGCCAGCGCCTTGTCCATGCGCTCCTTGATCGCCGGATCGACACCCTTCGGGAAGGCATAGCCGAACGGACCGTTGGTGACGGCGTTGAAACCAAGCTCGCGCAGGGTCTTCACGTCCGGATAGTCGGGCCAGCGCGCCTCGGCCGCCGAGGCGAGGAAGCGCAGCTTGCCGGCTTCGATCTGCGGCCGCATTTCGGTGACGGTCTGGATGACGGCATCGACGTGGCCGCCGATGGCTGCCGTCACGGATTCGACGCCGCCCGGGAAGACGATCCAGCGGAACTTGGCGCCCGTCAGCTTCGCAAGCTGGAACATCGCCACGACGTTGGTCACGTTGTTGGAGCTGTAGGTGAGCTGCTTCTGCTTGCCCTGAGCGATCAAGTCTTCGATCGACTTGATCGGACCGTCGGCGCGGGCGCCGATGCCGTAACGAAGGGCGGCGACCTGACCGATGATGTCGAACGCCTTCCACGGTTCGTAGCTGACATTCATCATGTTGGGCACGGCGATGTGGCTGGAGATCGCCACCAAGCCGAGCGTGTGGCCATCGGGAGTCGATTGCGCCAGGGTCGTCGGACCGAGCGCGCCGGCGCCGCCCACGACGTTCTTCACGATGACGGTCGCGTTCAGCCGCTTCTCCAGCGCCTGCGCGATGATGCGTGCGGTGAGGTCCGTCGAGGCGCCCGGCGCATTGGGATTGATCAGCGAAATCTCGCGGCTCGGCCACTTGCTCGATTGTGCGATAGCAGGCGCAGCCACTGCCATTGCCGCCAATGCGGTGCCGCCACGCAGCACGGTTCTACGGTACATCTTACCTTCCCTCCCTTTGTTGCCCGCGACAGTGAGTGCCACCGGCGCGATGGGTCAAGGGAGCCGTACCGGCACGCGAACGCATGCGTCCTTATGCGACGCGAAGATTGTGCTGCGTGCTACAGGGCCTATCGCACTGCGGCGTCTCGCGCGGTTCAGCCGGCGGCGCGGACTTCGGCGGAGCGATCCCAGATGTTGGGCTGTTCGCGATTGGTGTAGCCCGAGACGAAGAGATTGGGATTGCCCGTCTTCACGTCGAACGTGTGCCGCCGCACCGCACCGATATTGCCGCCATAGACGTGGATGCTGATCGAGCCGCGATCGGCGAGGGCGTTGGTCACCTGATGGATGTCGCCCACCGCCGGCACCAGCACTTCGACGTCGCCCGGTTCGAGCTTGGTGAGCTTGCCCGGCACCAACGCGCCGGTCTCGGGATGACGCGAGAAGGCGAGCGACGTTTCCGAGCCGCGCAGCATGCCGACCAGCCCCCACATCTGATGATCGTGCACCGGCGTGTTGGCACTCGGCGCCCAGACGAAGCTCACGACACAGAAGCGCTCGAACGGATCGCACCATAGAAGATTCTGCGCATAGCCGTGCGCCGGCACTTTCGCGGCACTTTCCGGCAGCCAGTCGTCGTGCTTCACCAGCTCGGCCAGCAGCTTGGCGCCGACTTCGACAGTCGCGCCCTCGTCCTTGTCCTGCCACGCGCCGCCGGTAAGCGATGTCATGTCGCCGATGAAACGGCGCAAACGGTCGATGGTCATTGCGCGACCTTTCTCAAGAAAGATGAACCGAACACCGCCTCGGTATCGGCGCCGAGAGCCGGCGGATCGCGCCGCTTGGCGAGATCGGTGCCGGAAATGCGAACCGGGCTGCCGAATGTCCGCGTCTTCACGCCGGACGGCAGCTCCATCTCCTCGATCCAGCCCATGTGCTGGACCTGCGGATCGGCGAGGATCTGGCTGTAACTGTTGATGCGGCCCTGCGGCACGCCGGCCTTTTCGAAGGCGGCTAGCCAGTGGTCGACGCTCTTCTTGGCGAACTCGACTTCCAGCAGGTCCTTCAAGGCGACCTGGTTGGCGGCGCGCAGCTGCGTCGTGGCGAAGCGCGCGTCGGCCAGCAGATCGGGACGGCCGACGACCTCGGTCACCGACTCCCATAGCTTGTTGTTGCCCGCGGCGATGACGAAATATCCGTCGCCCGCCTTGAAGGCCTGATAGGGCGCGTTGCGCGGATGCGCCGAGCCCAGCTTCTTGGGATCGCGGCCGGTGCCGAAGAATTCGCTGGTCTGCAGCGCCGCCATGCCGAGGCTGCAGCCCAACATCGAGGCATCGATATGCGCGCCCGCCCCGCCTCCGGCGACGCGACGCAGGACCGAGACGATGGTGAAGGCGGCGTAGAGGCCGGTGCCGACGTCAGAAACCGGCACGCCGCATTTCACGGGGGCGCCCTCGGGCTCGCCGGTCACGCTCATGATGCCGCTCATCGCCTGCACCGTGACGTCGAAGCCACCCTCGCCCGAGCGCGGCCCGCTCTGGCCGAACGCCGAGATCGAGCAGTAGACGAGGCCGGGCTTCTCGTCGCGAAAGGACTCGTAGCCCAGCCCCAGGCGATCCATCACGCCGGGCCGGTTGTTTTCCAGCACCACGTCGGCCGACAGCACGAGTTGGCGTGCCGCCGCCTTGTGCGCCGGATTCTTGAGATCGAGAACCACTGAACGCTTGTTGCGGTTGATCGAGGCAAAGTTCTCGCTGTAGCCGCCGTTGGCGCCTTCGGTGATGGGCGGCCATTGCCGCATCATGTCGCCATCGGGCGGCTCGACCTTGATCACCTCGGCGCCAAGATCGGCCAGCAACATGCCGCAATAGGGACCTGCCAGAACCTGGCAGAACTCGACAACTCTCACGCCCGACAGCGGCTGCATTTCCTGTTACGTCTCCCGACTCAGCGCCCAGCTCCTTTGCTCTATAGAGAGCTTAGTGGCGTCCGTCCTGCGGCGCGTAGCGCGGCCAGTCGTGCGAGGCGATCTGGTCGAGCGACGGCGTCGGCTGCCCCATCCTGATCTGATACATCCAGTAATTGGTCAGCACGCGCTGTACGAAATCGCGCGTCTCGTGGAGCGGGATCGAGGCGATATAGAGCAGCGGATCCTGCGAAGCGTTGAGCGAGTTGTCCCAACGCATGACGTTGCCGGGACCGCCGTTGTAGCCGGCCGCCGTGCGAACCAGATTGCCGTCGACCTCGTTGAGCAGCATCGAAATATAGGCTTGGCCCAGCGCCACGTTGGCCGACGGGTCCCAGGGGTTGGCGCCCGCGGTCTCGGGCGCATAGCGCGCCGAGACCGCGCGTGCGGTCGCCGGCATGAGCTGCATCAGCCCCATCGCGCCGACATAGGAGCGCGCCTTGGGATTGAAGGCCGATTCCTGCCGCATGAAGCCGTAGACCAGCGCACGGTCGACGATGAAGCCGCCCATCGGCTGCCAGGACGGGATGGGATACATCGCGCCGTCGTAGCCCTTGATGTTGTGGCGTTGATCCCAGTTGGCGTTGCCGACGCGCACCGCCAGCGCCGGGAGGTCGGCCTTGAGCGCCAGCGCCATCACCGCCTCGATATAGGCGGGGTCGTTGTCGATGGCGGCGGCGAAGAGTTCGCGTTCCGCGGCGGTCGTGGCCCCGAGCTGCAATAACCCCAGGGCGCGCCGCGCCGCTCGATCGTTTCGCAGCAGGTCGGCCTTCTTGCGATCGAGCGCCGGCACGTCCCAGTCGGGCTGGATCTGCATGCCGAGCGCCTTCTGCGCCACGAGGCCATAGAAGGTCCGGCCGTGGAGCGCCGCACGCTTGAGGTAGGGCGCGTATTTCTGCGGATTGCCGGCCAGCAGGTTGGCGCGCGCCGCCCAGAACGAGCCGGCCGACAAGGTCCATGACGAGGCCTGATCGGGCGAGGCATCGGCCACCAGTTCGAAGCGCCGTGCGGCCTCCGCCATGTTGCCGCGCGTAAAGGCCTGGAGAGCGGCCGTCCAATTGGCGTCGGGCGGCATGCCGACCTCGACCGGGACCTGGACGCCGCGCTGCGGATCGGCTTCGAGCTGGCGGGTGCGCATGCGGCCTCGCCACAGCTCGACCTCCTGCGGGCCGAGCACGTCGACCGTCGACTTGCGGTCGAGCAGCACGAAGGCGGCGTTGAAACCGCCATCGTCGGCCATGGTCTGCAGGCGTGCGCGCAGGTCGGCGGCCTGGCTTGCATCAGCGCCGCGTACCGTGCGCGCGGCCGCGAAGGTGGGCGACGGCTGGGCCTGGCCGACGAAGCTCGCAGGCGTCAGCTCCGGTCCGCCCGGCGTGCGGCGAGCAAGAGCGAGGCGGTAGACCGCCGGCGCATCGGGATGGTCGTTGTATTCCTGGAGCCAGGCGGCGAGCTGGTCGTAGCGTGCCTGATAGTTGGGCGCGAGCAGGCGCTGGGCGCCGACATAGCCCATCAACAGCTTGTCCTTGAGCTGGGCGATCTCGGCGTCGGCCTGCGACCAGCTCCCGCTCGCCTGCGCCTGGAAGATGCGTCGGTAGCGGTCGCGACTCTCGTTGTCGAGAACGGTCGGCAGATCGGCAACGACCGCCGCCTCGTCGAGTTCGATGACGGGCGGCGGCGGCACGAAGACCGGCGCCCGGGCCGCTGCTGGACGAACCGCCTGCCGCGCCGCAGGTCGGGCGACAGCAGGCTTGGCCGCCGCAGGCTTGGTTGCCTGTAGCTTGGCCGGCTTTTTCGTGGGCTGCGCCGAGGCGGAAACGGCCATCAAGGCGACCGCACCGATCATCACGGCAGAAACGATCGTTTTCATGCCCTACCGTAGTTTGACTTGCCCTAGGGCGACAAGCGCCCGCCTCGCTATACTGTACCCAAACGGAGGAGCAAATGACCCTGCATCAGGAGCGCGCCGCAGCGGTACGGCGCTTGATCGACGAGGCCCGGCAGATCGAAAAGGGCGGCGTCACCTATGCCAATCTGGACAAGATCGGCGGGCTGCTGGCCTCACTGGCCAGCCGGGCCGACCTCTTCCCGCAGGAGGAGTTCCCGCTGGGCGCCGACGGCGGCATCTACCGCCTGAGCGAGGACCCCGACCACCGTTTCGCCCTCTACGCCTCGGCGGGCGGGGCCGGCAAGAAGGTGCCGCCGCACAACCACACGACCTGGGCGATCATCGCCGGCGTCCATGGCGCCGAGCGCAACGTGGTCTACGAGCGGCTCGACAATGGCGACCGCGAGGGCTTCGTGCAGCTCCGCGAGGCGCCAGCCAGGGAAAAGACCCTGCGCCGCGGCGACGTGATCGCCTACCTGCCGGACGACTTCCATCACATCGAGACGCCGGTCGGATCGGGCGATGCCCTGCATCTCCACTTCTACGGGTTGAGCCTGGAGCAGCTTCCCGATCGCGTGACGGTCGACCTGGCGGCCGGCACCTCCAAGCGCTTCATGGCCAAGGCCAAGATCCTGACGCCGGTTCTTACGGTGCAGCAGGTCAAGGCGATGCTGCAGTCGGGTGAAGTCTTCGCTTTCTTCGACGTGCGGGAAGAAGGCGAGTTCTCGACCCAGGGCCATCCGCTGTTCGCGACGCCGCTCCCCCTCTCCCGGCTGGAGCCGCGGGCGCTGGCACTGCTGCCCGATCCCGGCACCCGCATCGTCTTGATGGACAGCGGCGACGATGCCCAGGATCCGCAATGGGCCGGCCGTGCCAACCGCGCCGCCGCCAAGCTCTCCCAGCTCGGTTACACCAACCTCTCCGTCGTGAAAGGCGGGCTGAAAGCCTGGCGCGATGCGGGTTACGAGGTCTTCACCGGCGTCAACGTGCCGAGCAAGGCGTTCGGCGAGGTCGTCGAACACGAGAACGACACGCCGCGTATCGATGCCGCCGACTTGCAGAAGCTGGTCGACGCCAAGACCGATCTGGTGATCCTCGATTCGCGACCGATGCCGGAATTCAACAACATGTCGATCCCGGGCGGCGTCGACTGCCCCGGCGCCGAGCTGGTCTATCGCGTGAAGGACTTCGCGCCGAACCCCGAGACCCTGGTGGTAGTAAACTGTGCCGGCCGCACGCGCTCGATCATCGGGGCGCAATCGCTGATCAATGCCGGCCTGCCCAACAAGGTCATCGCGCTCAAGAACGGCACGATGGGCTGGCACCTCGCCGGCCTCAAGGTCGCCCGCGGCGAGACCAGGAGCTTCGGCCCGCAGGGGCCCGAAGCTGCCAAGTTCGCCCAGGCCGCAGCGGCAGACATTGCCAAGCGCATGGGCGTGAAGAAGATCGACAAGGCCGGCCTGGACAAGCTCATCGCAAAGGGTGGCCCGCTCTACCGTCTCGACGTGCGCGACCCTGCCGAGTACGCCCAAGGCCATCTCAAGGGCTTCCGCCATGCCGCCGGCGGCCAGGTGGTGCAGGCGACGGATCAGTATGTCGGCGCCCGCAATGCGACGATCGTGCTGCACGACAACGATGGCGTACGCGCCACCATGACCGCGCATTGGCTGATGCAGATGGGTTGGGCCGAGACGTACGTGCTCGACCACAAACCGGCGGCGGCCGAGCTCACGACCGAAGCCGAGCCGCGCTTCCCCATGGGTTTCGCCCTGCCGAAGGCCACGACTGCGTCAGCAGCCGATCTGCACAAACAGCTCGCCTCGACCCTGGTGATCGATCTCGACACGAGCCTCAAGTATCGCGACGGCCACGTCCCGGGCGCCTGGTTCGCCGTCCGCGCCGGTCTTGGCCGATCCATCCCGGAAATGCTGAAGAAGCAGGACGGGGTGACGCGCATCGTGCTGGTCTCGTCCGACGCCGAGATTGCCACCCTCGCCGCCCCCGAGGCGGCCGAAGCCGCAGGCGGCCTGCCGGTTGCGATTTTGGAGGGGGGCTTCAAGGCCTGGCGGGAGACCAAGCTGGCGGTCGAGACGGGTCACGTCCGCATGGCGGATCCGCCGACCGACGTCTGGTACCGCCCCTATGACTTCAAAGAGGATGTAGAAGCCGCCATGCGACAGTATCTCGACTGGGAGGTCGATCTGGTGCCGCAGGTGGTCCGGGACGGCGATGCGAGCTTCTCGGTTCTGAAGCCCTAGAGAGGGCTGAAAGTGCTTGGAATTCCGGGCCTTGGCACATCGTCGCGCATGCTTGACACCCAACGGGCCTGCCAATAGGTTCCGGCGCGTTTTTCACTGCTACGGAACCGTCGTGGAACTGGTGTGGTGGAGAGCCCGGAGCGGAACATCCGGTTATGGCCGAGGACGAGCGAAAAGCGACGCCTGACGACCTGGACAAGCGCCTTGAAAGCGTACGCCAGGCCTATCGGAAGGGTGTTGGTGGACGGTCGTCGAAGCCTGCAACAAGCGCCGGGGGCGAAAAGCTCGGCGTCGGTATGCGGGTGGCGGTCGAACTGGTAGCCGGCGTCGTGGCGGGGGCTTTCCTCGGCCTGATGGCGGACAGGTGGTTGGGGACAAAACCCTGGCTGCTGATCGTAGGTTTCGTGCTCGGGTGCGGGGCGGCATTCTTGAATGTCTACCGGGTCGCGCAGGCTGAAGAGCGGCGCGGCAAGAGCCCGCCAAGTGCAGAGTAGACGGATTTGGGGATAGTTTATCGTGGCCAGCCCGGTTGAGCAGTTCGCTATCCAGAACCTAAGCGCCCCGCTGTTCAGCATCGGCGGCCACGAAATCGCCATCACCAATTCGGCAGTGTTCATGTTCGCGGCAGTGGCCGTGTCCTCCGTCCTGCTGGTGGCCGGAGCGGGCAAAGCGGCGATGATCCCCGGCCGTTTCCAGGCGATGTCGGAGCTCTTCTACGAGTTCATTGCCAATATGGTTCGGGACAATGTCGGCACCGCCGGCAAGAAATTCTTCCCGTTCATCTTCACGCTTTTCATCTTCACGCTGTTCGGCAACGTGCTGGGGCTGATCCCTTACGGCTTCACCTTCACCAGCCACATCGCTGTCACGTTCTTCATGGCGTTCGTGGTGTTCATCGCCGTGACGCTGATCGGCATCTTCAAGCACGGCCTGCATTTCTTCTCGCTGTTCTTCCCGCATGGCGCGCCTCTTTTCACGGCGCCCATCCTGATCCCGATCGAGATCGTCTCTTATCTCAGCCGGCCGATCAGCCTGTCCGTCCGACTTTTCGCGAACATGACCGTGGGGCACGTGCTGCTGAAGGTGCTGGCCGGCTTCGTCGTGGCGCTCGGCATCTTTGGCGTCGTGCCGCTGGCCGTCCTCGTGGCGATCACCGCGCTTGAGCTGCTGATTGCGCTGCTGCAGGCCTACATCTTCACGATCCTCTGCTGCATTTACCTGAACGACGCGCTGCATCTGCACTGATCGCCGCGCCCGTAACCATCCACCCAGTCAACGTTTGCTAAACAGGAGACAGAAATGGACGCCTCAGCCGCCAAGTTTATCGGTGCTGGCCTCGCCGCCATCGGCATGATCGGCGCCGGTATCGGCGTGGGCAACGTGTGGGCCAGCTACATCACGGCTCTGTCGCGCAACCCGGCCTCGAAGGCCGAAATCGGCGCGAACATCTGGATCGGCTTCGCCGTCACCGAGGCCATCGCGCTGTTCGCGCTGATCGTCGCGCTGATCGCCCTCTTCGCCTGAGTTCGATCGTGCCCGTTTCGGCACTGCGAACTTCGGCATGGGCAGCAGCCCTGATCGGCCTGCCGGCAGCCGCGCAGGCGGCCGGCATGCCGCAGTTCGACATCACCACCTTCCCCAGCCAGATCTTCTGGCTGGTCGTGTGCTTCGCCGTGCTCTACGCGATCATGGCGACGCTCGTACTGCCGCGCATCGGTTCGACCGTCGAGGCCCGCGAGCGCAAGATCCAGGCTGACCTGGATGCAGCACAGCAGGCCAACGACGCGGCCCGCACGACGGCGGCGGCACAGGACAAGGCTCTCGCCGAAGCACGCGGACGCGCAGAAGCGGTCATCCGGGCCGCCTCCGATGCCGCTGCCGCCGAGACCTCGGCCCAAATGCACACTGTCGGCACCCGGTTGGCGGCCGATATCACGGCAGCCGAACGCCGCATCGGCGAACAGCAGAACCAGGCCATGGCCGGCTTGACCGGCATGGCGGCGGAGATCGCCTCGGCGATCCTCGGCAAGCTGGTCGGCGCGGCGGACGGCGCACAGGTCGCCCGTGCCGTCGACGAGGCGGCCAAGGCAGGTAAGCGATGATCAGCACCGCATGGGCTGCCGATGCACATGGCGGCGGCCTTCTTTCCGACCCGAGCCTGTGGGTTGCAGTCGCCTTCGTCATCTTCGTGGCCCTCGCCGGCAAGATGATGGTCAAGGGCATCACCAAGATGCTCGACGACCGTACGGCGCTCATCAGGCGCACGCTCAGCGAGGCCGAGAAGCTCCGCACCGAGGCTCAGAAGGCACGCGACGAGGCACAGAAGAACCTCGCCGAGTCCGCCGCTCTGGCCGAGGGCATCGTGGCGCAAGCCAAGGCGGAAGCCGAGCGCCTGACCCAGCATGCCGCCGAGGAGCGCGAGGCGCTGATCGCACGGCGCGAACAGCAGGCCCGCGATCGCATCGCGCAGGCCGAAGCCCAGGCCACCCGGGAAGTGCGTAACCTGGCGGTCGACGTTGCTCTCACGGCAACCCGTACGCTGCTCCGCGAGCAGGTCGGTTCGGCCAAGGGCACGGCGCTGATCGAAGAAGCGATCGCGGAACTGCCGCGCCGCCTGCATTAAGTTCCAGAAAACCAAGGATTTCCCGCAAACAATAATCGCGGGCTACCTGACGCCCCCCGCCGCAAGGCGGGGGGTTTTTCTTTGTCGAAACGGAATGACTCAGGCCGAGGCGACCCAACCGCGCCACGTGAAGGCCGCGTAGAACAGGCTCACGCCGGAAAAGCCAGCGTCTCGCAGGATGGCCTCGTCCTGTTCGGGCGTGAAGATATTCAGATGCGCCGCAACTGCCGCCCGCGCTTTCTGCGCCAGGGCAGGATCAGCCCCTGCCGCGATCGCGAAAGCAGCGTATCGCGACAACCACAGCGCCCGTTCAGCTTCGCCTTGGGGAAAGCTGGAATGGGCAACCACGAAGGGAGCACCGGGCTTGAGTCGCTTTCGGATCTCGCTGACGGTGCGCCGCCGTTCCTCCGGCGCCAGAAAGTGCAGGGTCAGCAGACAGGTCGCCGCATCGAAAGGACCTTCCGGCGCGTCGTCGATGTAGCCCTCGTGCAAACGCGCGCGCGGGGCGAGCGGGCCCAGGGTCCGTACGGCCTGCTTCAACATTTCGGCCGCCGGGTCGATGCCATCGAACGTCCAGCCCGGGTGAGCCTCGGCAAGCGCCTTCAGCTCCAGCCCGCCGCCCGCCCCGAGGACGAGCACCCGAGCCTCCCGCGGCGCGCGCTCGCCGAGCAAGACGGTAGTCATGCGATGCAGGTCGGAGAAGCCTGGCACGAATCGCGGCGGCCCTTCGGCGTAGCGCGCCACGGACTGCGGATCGGAGAACGGTGCCATCAGATCTCTCATGATGCGTGGACGCTGTGCAAATCGCGCCGTCCGCCCCGCGCCACGAGGCGAGCATGGAAGTCGGCGCTCAGCATGGCCAAGGTGACTTCGCCTAGCCGCGCGAGCAGCAGCGCTTCCGCGTCGTCGAAGGCCTGATCGAGGGCGGCATTCACCGCCTGTTCGACAAGGCAGCCGGGCGCTTCCGTCCGGTTTCCCATCGCGAGAAGCGATGGGCTGCCGAGCGCAGCGTAGATGTCGCGCAGCGTCACCTTCGATAGATCGCAGGCCAGCGTCCAGCCGCCGCCATGCCCCTTCTCCGAGCGCACATATCCTTGGTCCCGCAGGCCCGCCATGGTCCGTCGGATCACCACGGGATTGGTGTCCATCGCCTTTGCCAGCACTTCGGACGTTGCGGGACCCTCGTGCTCGGCCATGTGCAGCAGGACGTGGAGCACGCCCGACAATCGACTGTCTCGTTTCATATAACTTCATATGTTACGTGATTGCCCGATCGTCAAGCCCGGCTCGACTCTCCGCTTCTGGACTTTCTATCGCTCCGACAAAGCGAGCTTGGCGCCCAGCGCCGCAAAGGCACCGGCGAACACGCGGCGCATCCAGGTCATGACCTGCGGCCGCGAGATCACATGGTCGCGCACCGCTGCCGCAAACAGCCCGTAGGCCGCGAAGACCAGGAAGGTCAGCAGCATGAAGACCGCACTCAGCTCCGACATACGCAGCACGGGATTGGCTTCCGTCGCGTCGACGAACTGCGGCAGGAAGGCAAAGAAGAAGATCGAGAGCTTGGGATTGAGGATGTTGGCCAGGATGGCGGAGACGATGACCTGTAGCGACGAGCGCGGTGCTGCCTCCGGCTGGACGGTCAGCGCACCGTGGTCGCGCAACGTCACCCAGGCCATGTAGAGCAGGTAGGCGACGCCGAGATATTTCAGGATCTGGAAGGCGAGCGCGCTGGTGTGTAGCAGCGCTGCCAGTCCCAGGATCGCGGCCAGCATGTGCGGAACGATGCCGAGCGTGCAGCCGAAGGCTGCGACGACACTCGCCTTCGGACCGCGCGACAGGCCTGCCGCCACGGTGATCAGGACTCCGACTCCGGGCGAGGCGACCACGATCAACGACGTCAGCAGAAAGTCGAGACTCATGGCTGCCCTCGCCCGGATATCGAAATGAGAAGAAAGGAGGCGGCCTACTCGGCCGCCTGCTTCAGTGGACCGCCGTCCGGCGGATTGTTGGACGGCCGCCAGCGCAGGATCGGCTTGCGCGCCGCCAGGGTCTCGTCGAGGCGTCGACGCGGCGAGAAACGCGGCGCCGCCTTGAACTCTTCGGCCGCCGTGCCGGTCTTGGCCCGCTCGGTGAGCGAGCGCAGCGCACCGATGAACTGATCCAGGTCTTCCTTGGCCTGGCTCTCGGTCGGCTCGATCAGCATCGCGCCATGCACGACCAGCGGGAAGTACATGGTCATCGGGTGATAGCCCTCGTCGATCATCGCCTTGGCGAAGTCGAGCGTGCTCACGCCGGTGTCCTTCAGGAAGCTGTCGTCGAACAGCGCTTCGTGCATGCACGGTCCCTCGAACGCCGGGCTCATGACGTCCTTGAGTGCTGCCATCACATAGTTGGCCGACAGCACCGCATCCTCGGCCACCTGCTTCAGCCCGTCGGCGCCGTGGCTCATGATGTAGGCCAGAGCGCGCGTGAACATGCCCATCTGGCCGTGGAAGGCTTTCAGGCGCCCCAGCGGCGTGCCATCGACCTTGGCGCCGTCCTCGGCGACCCGCCACTTGTCGCCATCCTTCACGATCCAGGGATAGGGAGCATAGGGCGCCAATGCCGCTGACAGCACCACCGGCCCCGCGCCCGGCCCACCGCCGCCATGCGGCGTCGAGAAGGTCTTGTGCAGGTTGATGTGCATGCAATCGATGCCAAGATCGCCCGGCCGCACGCGGCCAACGATGGCGTTGAAGTTGGCGCCGTCGCAGTAGAAGTAGGCCCCCGCGTCGTGCACGGCCTTGGAGATCTCGACGATCTCGCTCTCGAACAGACCGCAGGTGTTAGGGTTCGTCAGCATGATCGCCGCTACGTCAGGGCCGAGGGCGGCCTTCAACGCGGCGAGATCGACGCGGCCGCGATCGTTGGCCGGGATCGGCTTCACGGTGAAGCCGAGCGCGGCCGCCGTCGCCGGGTTAGTGCCATGCGCCGATTCCGGCGCCAGCACGACCTTGCGCTTGGCGCGCTCGCCCTTGGCCTCGAGCGCCGCGGCGATCGCCATCATGCCGCACATCTCGCCGTGGGCGCCCGCTGCCGGCGACATCGCGACGGCCGGCATGCCGGTCAACGTCTTCAGCCAATGCGCCAGACGGTCGATCAGCTCCAGCGCGCCCTGCACGGTCGAAATCGGCTGCAGCGGATGGAGATCGCCGATGCCCGGCAGGCGCGCCACCTTCTCGTTGATCCTGGGATTGTGCTTCATGGTGCACGAGCCCAGCGGGTAGACGCCCATGTCGATGGCGTAGTTCTTCTGGCTGAGGCGCGTGTAGTGCTGCACCACCTGCGGCTCCGACAGGCCCGGCAGGCCGATCGTGCCGGCGCGGCGCAGGCCGTTCAGCCGATCCTTCACCTTCGGCGGTTCCGGCAGGTCGACGCCGCAGCGTCCCGGCTGGCCCATCTCGAAGATCAACGGCTCTTCGATCTGCAGCGCGCGGTTGCCCGTGAACGTGCCGTGATTGGAAGCGGCACTGGCGGCAACGCCACCGGCGCGGCCCTGGGAACGGTCGAGCGACTGGACCATCACAGCACCTCCTTCAGCACGGTAACCAGCGGGTCCATGCCCATGTCGGTCGCGGTCTCGGTGGCGGCCAGCAGGAGCAGGTTCTCGACCGAGGGATCGTTGGGGATGAGACGCGAGACCGGCAGGCCACCCAGGATGCCCTTCGCCGCCAATGCCTCGACGACGGGCGCAGCCGGCTTGGGCAGCTTAACCGTGAACTCGTTGAAGAAGCTGTCATTCAGCAGCTTCACGCCGGGAATGGTGCTCACCTTGTCGGCGAGCTGCGAGGCCTTGGCATGGTTCAGCTCGGCCAGCCGCGTGAAGCCCGCTTCGCCGAGCAAGGTGAGATGCACCGTGAAGGCCAGCGCGCAGAGGCCGGCATTGGTGCAGATGTTGGAGGTCGCCTTTTCGCGGCGGATATGCTGCTCGCGCGTCGACAACGTCAACACGAAGCCGCGTTTGCCGTCGGCATCGACCGTTTCGCCGACCAGGCGGCCCGGCATCTGGCGCATGTATTTGTCGCGGGTCGCGAACAGGCCGACATACGGGCCGCCGAAGCCCAGCCCATTGCCGATCGACTGACCCTCGCAGACCACGATGTCCGCGCCCATCTCGCCCGGCGGCTTCAGGAGGCCGAGCGACACGACTTCCGTCACGACGACGATCAGCAGCGCGCCGGCCGCATGGCAGGCCTCGGCGAGCTTGGTGAAGTCGCGCACGTGGCCGAAGAAGCTCGGGTTCTGGACGACGACGCAGGACGTGTCCTTGTCGACCGAGGCGATCAGGTCTTCGAGGCCTTCGGCATCGGCCTTGGAGAAGATTGCCTTGAAGCCTTCCCACTTGGCCGTGGTCTCGATGATGCTGCGATACTGCGGATGCAGGCCGCCCGAGATCAGCGCCTTGTGGCGGCGGGTGATGCGGTTGGCCATCAGGACGGCCTCGGTCGTGCCGGTCGAGCCGTCGTACATCGAGGCGTTGGCCACTTCCATGCCGGTGAGCAACGTCACCTGGGTCTGGAACTCGAAGAGATACTGCAAGGTGCCTTGCGTGATCTCCGGCTGATACGGCGTGTAGGAGGTCAGGAACTCGCCGCGCTGGATCATGTAATCCACGGTCGAGGGCACATGATGGCGATAGGCGCCGGCGCCGATGAAGAAGGGCGCGGTGCCCGGCGAGACGTTCTTCGCCGCGAAGGCCTGGAAGGCGCGCTCGACTTCGAGCTCGCCCTGGTGATCGGGCAGGCCGCCGATCTTGGCGCCGAGCCGGGCCGAGGCCGGCACGTCCTTGAAGAGGTCGTCGACCGACTTGGCGCCGATGACCGAGAGCATCTCCCGGCGATCGGCGTCAGTGAGGGGGAGATAGCGCATTAGGTGCTCCGTTTAGCCCAGGCTCTTCACGAAGGCGTCGTAGGCCGCCTCGTCCATCAAGCCATCGAGCTCGGCCTTGTCGGCGAGCTTCAGCTTGAAGAACCAGCCCTTGCCCGTCGGCTCGGCGTTGACGTCGCCCGGCGAGTCGGCGAGCGCCGCATTGCCTTCGACGATCTCGCCCGCCACGGGGGCGTAGATGTCGGACGCGGCCTTGACCGACTCGACCACGGCGCAGGCCTCGCCCTTGGCGACCTTGCGGCCGACGGCGGGCACTTCCACGAACACCACGTCGCCCAGCTGCTCCTGGGCGTATTGCGTGATGCCGACGGTGGCGACATCGCCTTCGACGCGGACCCACTCATGCTCTTCGGTGTACTTGGTGACGGCCATCTCTAGCTCCCTTATCCGCGGTAGTAGGCGTGTTTGACGAAAGGCATGGGCACAATCTCGGCAGGCACGGGCTTGCCGCGCACCATGAGATCGACCTTGGTCCCGTTGGCCGACTGGGCGCGTTCGACGTAGCCCATGGCGATGGCGCGGCCGAGGGTCGGCGCGAAGCCGCCCGATGTCACCGTACCGACGATCTTGCCGCCGATGGCGATCTCCGCGCCTTCGCGCGCGATGGCCTTGCCGTCGGGCAGAAGGCCCACGCGCTTGCGCGTCGAGCCTTCGGCGATCTGCTTCTGGATGACCGACGCGCCGGGAAAGCCGCCCTGCACGCGGCGCTCCTTGCCGACGCTCCACAGCAGCACGGCCTCGACCGGCGTGGTGGTCGTATCGATGTCGTGGCCGTAGAGGCAGAGGCCCGCTTCGAGGCGCAGCGAATCGCGCGCGCCCAGCCCGATCGGTTTCACTTCAGGATTCGACAGCAGCTTGCGAGCGATCGCATCGGTCTGGTCGGCCGGCGTCGAGATCTCGTAGCCGTCGCCGCCGGTGTAGCCCGAGCGCGTGACGTAGCAGCGCGCACCGTCGATCACGACATAGGCGCCGGTCATGAACTTCATGGTCGCGACCTGCGGCGCCAGCCGAGAGAGCACGGCCGATGCCTGCGGTCCCTGCAACGCGAGGAGGCCCCGCGAGAACATCGGCTCGACTTCGCACATGCCCGAGAGATGCTTCTGCATGTGCGCGAGGTCGGCGTCCTTGCAGGCGGCGTTGATGACCACGAGCAGGTGATCGCCCGTGCTGGTCACCATCAGATCGTCGAGGATGCCGCCCTGGTCGTTGGTGAACTGCGTGTAGCGCTGCTGGCCGGGCTGCAGGCCAGCGATGTCGCCCGGTACCAGCGTCTCCAGCGCCTTGGCCGCGCTGTGGCCCGCCTTGGCCGTCAGTCGCACCTGACCCATGTGCGAGACATCGAACAGGCCGCAGGAAGTGCGCGTCTGCGTGTGCTCGGCCAGGATGCCGGTCGGGTACTGCACCGGCATCTCGTAGCCGGCAAACGGTACGAGACGCGCGCCAAGCTCGCGGTGGAGGTCGTAAAGCGGTGTACGCTTCAGGGGGCCGGCAGCAGGATCGCTCAAGTAGGTCTCCTCAGAGTCGCGTTCGCCAACGCAAGGACTGCGCCGGTCGCGACCCCCTCTGTCCGGAGACCTGAAAGATTCGCCGGCGGCTAGGCCGGCTTACTTCGTCGGTGGGCGCACCTCCGCCAGGACGTGCGCCGCTTTCCAGAGACCCATCCTCCTGCGGTCCTTTTGCCTGAGAGTTTCCGGGGTCGGTTGCTCCTTCGGCGCCGCCCGAGCCGGGCGGTCTCTCCCACAGGGATCGTCTGGGTGAAAACGACCATACGGAGGGCCATTGCCGCCGTCCACCGGGAAAAGATGTGAGAAATCAGGGACTTTGCTGACCCTTGGGCTTGGGTGATTGCTCACTTATTTTATGAGCGATTACTCACTTCAGGGAGGGTAGCATGTTCATTCGCCGATCTTTCGATGAGTTCCTGAAGCTTCAGAGTGACGCTGCGCCCGCGGACCACAACGCAGCTTTTCCGAGTGAGCACTCCCTCATAGACTGCGCGGCATGGGCAAAGCCGGAGAAACCAAAGCACGCGTAGAGCGCGCGGCGCTCACGCTTTTCGTGGCGCGGGGCGTGACGGAGACCACGACCCGCGAGATCGCCATGGCGGCGTCGATCGCCGAGGGCACGATTTACCGGCACTTCCCGAGCAAGGAGCAGCTCGCCCTCGATCTATTCCTTCGCCACCACCGGGCGCTGGCCGAAGCACTGGCCGGCGTCGCACAGCAGGCGCAGGGCCTGCGCGCCCAGATCGACGCCATCGTCCGCTGCTATTGCAAATGGGCCGACGAAGACTGGACCCTGTTCGCCTATCACCTGCTGACCCAGCATATGTTCCTGGCGATGGTGCCCGAGGGCACGCCCAATCCGGTCGACGTCCTGCGCGAGGTGATCGTCCAGGCAATGGCCACGGGCGAGATCCCGTCGCGCGACGCCGATCTCGCCGCTGCCTCGGCGATCGGCACGGTGATGCAACCGGCAACCTACAAGCTCTATGGGCGCTTCGAAGGGCCACTCAGTGCCCACGCCAACTTCTTCGCTGAGGCAGCCTGGGCTGTATTGTCGGTGAAGGAAGCGTAGGCGTCCTGTCGATTTGGCCAGTCAAGCAGAAGGTCGCGAGCTGGACCTCCTCCTGCTGCAAGGCCCCCTAGGAAAAGAGCCAGACGCCCGCTTCGGAAGCGCTGCTCATTCTCCCCCGCCCCTCGCGACATCGGCACCGCAGGCCGCCAGCTTTTCGGCCATCCGCTCGTAGCCCCGGTCGAGATGGTCGAGGCCGGCAAGCACCGTCTCACCGCTCGCCGCCAATCCTGCGATGACCAGGGCCGCAGCCGCCCGCACGTCGGTGCAGGTCACTGCGGCGCCGTGCAGTCCGGCCGTGCCGCGCACCAGGGCCGTCCTGCCATGGACCGCAATGTCCGCACCCATCCGGCGCAGTTCACCGACATGAAGAAAGCGCTGCTCGAAAAGCGTTTCGGTGATGGCGCTGGCGCCTTTCGCCACCGATAGCAGCGCCATGGCAGGCGCCTGGAGATCGGTCGCAAAACCCGGATAGGGCTGGGTGGTGATGTCGATGCCGACAAGGCCATCCGGCGAGCGGCGCGCCAGCAATCCGCCCTCTACATCGCGCAGATCGACACCGGCCGACTGGAACGCCGGAAGCGCCGCGCCCAAATGATCCGTGCGTCCGTTGCGCAGCAGGATCTCGCCATCAGTGACGGCCGCCACGCAGGCCAGCGTGCCGAGTTCGATGCGGTCGGGCATCACGTCGTGAACGGCACCGGCAAGCCGCACGCCTCCCTCGATGGTGACGATGTGAGTGCCCTGGCCGGTAACGCGTGCCCCCATGGCGATCAGGCAGTGCGCCAGATCGACGATCTCGGGTTCGCGGGCAGCGTTGCGGATCACCGTCGTGCCCGGGGCCATCACGGCGGCAAGCATCAGGTTCTCCGTCGCGCCCACCGACGGCAGCGGCAGCAGGAGCTCCGCGCCCTTCAAACCATCCGGCGCCTTGGCCACGATCAGGCCGGCGGCCAGTTCGATCTCCGCGCCCATGGCCCTGAGACCGGCCAGATGAAAATCGACGCCGCGCAGGCCGATGGCATCGCCACCGGGCATCGGCAGGCTCGCTTCGCCGCAACGTCCCAGCATCGCCCCGAGCACGAGGACCGACGCGCGCATGCGGCTCACCAGGTCGCCGTCGATGCTGCCGGGATGGAGCCGGTCGGCGCAGATCGTGACCGAAAGGCCGGCTGCCGTCGTCGACCAGTGCATCTCCGCACCGAGGCGTCGCAACAGCGCCGACAGTACCGCCACATCGAGGCTCGCCGGTACGTTGCGCAGGGTGACAAGGTGAGGCGTCAGCAGCGCCGAGATCATCAACGGCAGGATGGCATTCTTCGCGCCGCTGATCGGATAGACGCCGGAAAGCGGCCGTCCACCGCGAATAACGAGCGAATGACCATGAGCCGGGCGCCACCAGGGCGCCGCCGCTTGCAGCGGCACCGGCGGCAAAGCGCCCATGTCGTTAACCCTCGCGCGCCAGTGCGGTGAAGGCGTCGGCAAAAGCCTCGCGTGGGCCGCCAAGGCCGGTTTCGTTGAAAATGTCCGCCGTCAGCGACTTCACGGCGTTCTCGTCGACCTTCACGCCGTTGCCCAACAGGAAGCCGCGCGCTGCCGCGACGGCTTCGTCCATGGCGCCGCCCTTCCTGTAGAGCTGGTAGTAATCGGGGTGGCCGCCGCGGCCCAGCGCTTCGGCCAGGATGTCGGTGAAGTTGACGACGCGCAGCGGGTAGATCGCCTCGGCACCGGACAGGGCGCGATGACAGGTGTGATACATGGTGACGATCGTGTCGGCGCCGGCCTCGACCGCGCCCATGACCAGCCCGCGATGGATCGCCTGCTCGCGCTCCTTGAACTTCGCGGCCTGGCCGCCGCAGGCGTAGGAGAAGCCCGAATCCTGCGGAAGCTCCACCAGCTCGAGATTAGGCACAGCGCACAGCAGGTCGCGAATGCTCTGGACCGTGGCACCGATGCCCAGATGCTCATGGATCACGACGCGGCGCCTGGGCTGGTCCGCCTTGAAGCGTGCCTTCAACGTATCGAGGTTGGCGGCAAGAAACTCGCTGACATGGTCGAGGCCGAACGACGGCGCCTCGACGTCCTTCTCGAGCTCGTCGAAATTCTTGGTGCAGGTCGGGCACCAGGTCAGGACCTTGGACGCGCCCGACTGGCCGAAGCGCTGGAAGGTGCGATGACCCATGCGCTCGTAGGTCGGAAGATCGGCTTCCTGGAACTGGTAGACGCCGCAGCAATGGGCGGTGCCGCCGACCACGTCGAAGTCGAGGTCGAGCGCGTCGAGGATGTCCATGACGTTCAGCACGATGTGCGGCGTCCGCAGCACGTTGCAGCCGGTATAGAAGAGGATGTCGGCCGTCCGCCGCTCGGCCGGCACCAGGATGCGCTTCAGCGTCTCCGACGGAAGCTGCATGCTGGCCAGCAGCCGCACCGCCTGCGCCATGTGCCGGAACCGGCTGGCCGCGTTAGTAGCCCCTTCCGTCATCGGCCGGCTGACCTGCAGCGACTTCAGCTTGGCGATCGTCACCCACTGGCGGACATTGATGTCCTCGGGGCAGGCCGCACTGCAGCGCGCACTGCCATCGCAGGCGTTGAGCCACGATTGCAGGACCGGTGCCGCGGCCCCGCCGTCCCGCGTCAGGGCAACGAGCTCGCCCACACGTTGAGCGCCTGCCGCCATGTCGAGCCCGCTTTCGCGGGCAGTCGGGCAGGCTTCGAAGCATTTGCCGCAGCCGGTGCAACGATCCGCCGACTCGGCGATCAATGCTTCCAGTCTGTCGGCATAGGCGGTCATGGGCGCCTGTCCGACCGCCTGTTGTAGTCGAGCTCTTCCGGCGTCGGCTTCAGGCCGACGGCGATGCGGTAGGCGGCGAGGTCGCTCACCTCGCTGTAGGGCAAGGTGAGCGCCAGCTCTTCCTGCGACTGACCGCGCGGATTGGTGGCCGACAGCTTGAAGCCGGCGATGAAGTCCTGGCCCTGGGCGACGGTGCCTGCTCCCGTCAGCACGCGCACGAAGTACGGCACCTGCGTCGGGGCGCCCGTCACCGACGGCCCGGCCTGGACGGCAATGCGCATCACCAGAGTGACGTTCATCTGCCCGCGCTTTATTTCGCACTGCGTCCTGGCGCCGACCAACGACGCCTCGTATTCGATGTCGCGCGGATCGCGGCCGCCACCTGGCTTGAAGTGGGTGATGCGGTCAGCATCCTGCACCGTGAAGGGCGCCGGACAGTAGACGTTGGCGGACGGGGCCGACGAACCGCCGCCGCAGCCGGTGAGGACAAGCGCCAGCGCGACCGGCGCGGCAAAAACGATCTTCTTCAAGGTCATGCCAATGTCTTGTGAGTGCCGTCGCAGAGGGGTTGCTTGTGGGTATGCTTGCAGGCGCAGAGCCAGTGGTCGCCGGTCTTTTGCGCGGTGTATTTGACGGGAGCAAGCCCGGTGCCTTTGTGGCTGCCGTCGCAGAAGGGCTGGTTCGCGGAACGTCCGCAGGCGCACCACCAATAGTCCTTGCCAGCGTCCAGCGTCACCTTCGCTGGCACTTTCGCCGCGACAACCGGCTCGGTCATGTTGCTTTCCCCGTTGCGGCGGCTTTGTTACGGTGCCGCGCCAATCCGTCGTGCACGGACTCTAGGCAATGGCCCGCAGGCCCGCAAGCGAACGGGCCGGCATCTCGCTGAACGTTTTTTTCATGACGACCCCAAAGAAGCCGCTCACGATCCTCCTCGCCAGCCCCCGCGGCTTCTGCGCCGGTGTCGATCGCGCCATCCAGATCGTGGAGCGCGCCATCGAACGCTATGGTCGCCCCGTCTATGTGCGCCACGAGATCGTGCACAATCGCTTCGTCGTCGAGAACCTCGAAACGAAGGGCGCGATCTTCGTCGACGAACTCGACGAAGTGCCCGACGACCGCCCCGTCGTCTTCTCTGCGCACGGCGTGCCGAAATCGGTCCCGGCCGAGGCCGGTCGCCGCAACCTGCTCTATGTCGATGCGACCTGCCCGCTCGTCTCCAAGGTCCATCGCGAGTCCGAACGCCATGCCGCGTCGGGCCGCACCGTCATCCTGATCGGCCATGCCGGCCATCCCGAGGTCATCGGCACGATGGGCCAGCTGCCGCCGGGCGTGGTCCTGCTGGTCGAGGATGTCGAACAGGCGGAGCAGATCGAAGTCGCCGATCCGCTGAACCTCGCCTACGCCACACAGACCACCTTGTCGGTCGACGACACGACCGAGATCGTAGCTGCGCTGCGCCGCCGCTTCCCCGCCATCCAGGGGCCGAAGCTCGAGGATATCTGCTACGCCACGACCAACCGTCAGGCGGCGGTGAAGGCCATCGCCGGGCGCTGCGACGCGCTGGTGGTGATCGGTGCGCCCAACTCGTCCAACTCGATGCGCCTCGTCGAAGTGGCTGCCAACTACGGCTGCGCGCGCTCGCGGCTGGTGCAGCGTGCGGCCGACATGGATTGGGCGTGGCTCGGCGACGCCCAGCGACTCGGCATTACGGCCGGCGCCTCCGCTCCGGAACTGCTGGTCGACGAGTTGATCGAAGCCTGCCGCGCGCGCTACGACGTCACCGTCGAAGAGGTGCGTACGACCGAGGAGAGCGTGGTGTTCAAACTGCCGCGAGCCCTGGTGGCGTAGTGGTGGTTTGATGGCGGTCTATACGGAAGTCGGCGATACCGAACTCGAAGCCTTTCTCGCCGAATACGACATCGGCGAAGCCGACGCCCTCAAGGGCGTGGCCGAAGGCGTCGAGAACTCGAACTACCTGCTGACCACGAGCAAAGGGCAGTATTTCCTGACGCTCTACGAGAAGCGCGTCGACCCGAAGGACCTGCCCTTCTTCCTCGGCCTCATGGATCATCTATCGGCGCGCGGCATCAATTGCCCCCAGCCGATCCACGGCCGCGACGGCAATGCCGTACGCACCCTGGCCGGCAAGCCCGCGGCCATCACGACCTTCCTGCACGGCCTCTCGCCACGCCGCATCACCGTCGCCCATTGCGGACCCGTGGGCGAAGCGCTGGCCGGGCTGCATCTTGCCGGCAAGGATTTCGCACTGAAGCGACCCAATGCACTGTCGGTGGCCGGCTGGCGGCCGCTGTTCGAGGGGTCGCGGCACCATATCGACGATGGTCTGGCGCATGAGCTGCAAGCCGAACTCGACTTCCTGGAAGCCAACTGGCCCAACGACCTGCCGTCGGGCGTGATCCATGCCGACCTGTTCAACGACAATGTCTTCTTCCTGCACGACAGGCTGTCGGGCCTGATCGACTTCTATTTCGCCTGCAACGACCTGCTGGCCTACGACGTCGCCATCTGCCTCAACGCCTGGTGCTTCGAGGTCGACAACGCCTTCAACGCCACCAAGGCGCGCAACCTGCTGCAGGGCTACGACAAGGTGCGTCGGCTCACCGACGAGGAACGGCGGGCGCTGCCGCTGCTGGCGCGCGGCTCGGCGCTACGCTTTCTGCTGACCCGGCTGTACGACTGGGTGCACACGCCGCCCAACGCGCTGGTCAAGCGCAAGGACCCGCAGGAATACCTCGCCAAGCTGCGCTTCCATCGCAATACGGCCTCGCTGTCGGACTACGGACTGTGAGCGAGGTCAAAGTCGAAATCTTCACCGACGGCGCCTGCAGCGGAAATCCGGGACCGGGCGGCTGGGGTGCCATCTTGCGGATGGGCGAGCGCGAACGTGAACTTTCCGGTGGCGATCCGGCAACGACCAACAATCGCATGGAACTGATGGCGGCGATCCAGGGACTCGAGGCGCTGAAGCGCCCCTGTCACGTCCGGCTGTTCACCGACAGCACCTATGTGAAAGACGGCGTCACCAAGTGGATCCACGGCTGGAAGAGAAACGGCTGGCGCACCGCAGACAAGAAGCCGGTGAAGAACGTCGAGCTATGGCAGCGCCTCGATGCGGCGCGAAGTTCCCATCAGGTCGAATGGCACTGGGTCAAAGGCCATAGCGGCCATCCCGAGAACGAGCGCGCCGACCGTCTGGCGCGCGACGAGATCGCGAAGCTCCGCTCCTAGCCGCGTTTCGGCTGCGCCGGGGCGGGTTTCTTCTCGGCGGGCTTTTCCATCACGAGGTCGAAGCCCTCGCGCTTGCCGTCGCAGGGATTGTCGCCTTCGGCCAGACGCCAGGCGTTCGACTTGCCGGAACGACGGAAATGGAGCGTGCCGGCCACCTTGCAGGGCGTGCCGTTCTCGACCTTGGCGATGCGGAAGGCAACTTCGCCCTTCATCTGCACGACCCCCGGCGAGATGCGCTCGACAACACCGTCTACCGACGCCCAATCGCCTTCGGTGCCGGGGGCAACGCTGTCGATGCGGCCCTTCACGACCCAGAGATTGCCTTGGCGCGTCACGGTGACTTCGCCGGCCTTTGCGCCCTTGATCTTGGCGTAGCGGCCCCAGACGATCTTGCGCGCGTCGGCGAAAAGCTGCGCCTCGGCTTCGGAGGCAATGTCGGTGCGCTCGACCTTGCTCTGCCCGGCCGGCAGCGGCGAGCCGAGGCTGGTGGGCGACATCCCTTGTTCGGTCGACGGCGCCTGCAAAGGTGGCGGCGCGGGATAGTAGGACGCCGGCGGCTGGGGCGGGTCTGCCGCAGGTGTCTGGGCAAAGGCCGGCGCCGCAGTGACCAACGTGCCGAGGAGGGCGAACGACGAGAAGAATTTCTTCATTTGTATCGCTCTTACATGAGGGAGGGGGATGACACTATCGCTTCCCGCCGGCCGGCGGTGAAGCACCCGGCGTTGCCGGCGGTGGAGCTGCCGGAAGACTGCCGCTGAGGCCCGCTTCGGCGCGCCGCGCGGCCGGCGTATTCGGCGGGACGAGCTTCAGGACCCGCTCGAAGTCCCTGTTGGCGGCATCGCGCGTGCCGCGCGCCAGATAGGCAAAGCCACGCTCCAGCAAGGCCTCGGTATGGTCGGGTGCAATCGAAAGCGCCCGGCTGGCGTCGGTCAGGGCACGGCCCGGATCGCGCGCATTGCGCCACGCAGCAGCCCGCAGCACCAGTACCTCGACATCGTCCTGGCGCAGGCGGATGGCGCGATCGAAATCGGCGATGGCCCGCTGCCAGGACTGCATGGCAGCGTAGGAGAGGCCCCGATCGACCCAGAGATCGGGATCGTCGGTCTTGAGTTCCAACGCCCGGCTCTGCGCCTGCGCGGCCTTGTCGGCGGCACCGCCCTCCATCCAGGCCTGTCCTGCCTGCGCCCACAGTTCGGCGCGCAGCCCCGGTCGCTCGTGGCCCATGTCGCGCGCGATCGCCTCGAACTGCGCCGCGGCCTGGGCGTACCTGCCCGACTGAAACATGGCGAGGGCCACGCAGTGGCGCGCGCCCATGCCACCGCCCTCGCCCATCCATTTCTCGGCGAGAGGGAGCGCCTTCAGCGGCTCGCCGCGCGCGAGCTTCATGCAGTCGACGTAGCGACGCTGATGGTCCGGTGGCATGTCGAGGACGCCGGGACCGGGGATCGTTGCCTGCGGCGTGGCTGGAACCACGGGAATGGGCTGCGCCCCCGCGGCGGGAGAGAGAAAAAGAGCGGCCGAGAGCCAAAGCGCCTTGCGACGAAACAACATGGTTGAAAAGAACCGCGCCGCGACGATCCTGACAAGATGACAAGGCGTCTTTTCATCTTCGGTCTGGGCTATAGCGGCCTTGAAATTGCCAACCTTGCCCGTGCGCAAGGCTGGGATCTCGCGGGAACCTGCACGACAGCCGAAAAAGCCGAGCGGCTTCGAGCAGCCGGCATCGAAGCGCATCCGTTCGACGGCACTGCCGCGCTGCCGGCCTCGGCGCTGGCCGACACCTCACACGTCCTGTGCACCATCGCACCGAAGGAGACCGGCGATCCCGCGCTCGGCAGTTGCCGTGCGCTGCTAGGACGCGCCACCTGGCTGGGTTATCTCTCGACCACAGGCGTCTATGGCGATCACGGCGGTGGCTGGGTCGACGAAGCGACTCCGACCAAGCCGGGACAGGCGCGCAGCGTCGGGCGGCTGGCGGCCGAGCAGGCCTGGCGCGATCTCGCACAGGAGACCGGCGCCGCCCTCGACATATTGCGCCTGCCGGGAATCTACGGCCCCGGCCGCAGCGCCATCGACCAGGTGAAGGCGGGCACGGCACGGCGCATCGACAAGCCCGGACAGTTCTTCTCGCGCATCCATGTCGAGGACATCGCCAATGCGGCGCTTGCCGCCATGGCGCGCACGGACGGTGAAGCACTGTGGAATGTCGCCGACGACCTGCCGGCCCCCAACAGCGAGGTGATCGCCCATGCCTTCGAGCTGTTGGGCAAACCCGTTCCGCCCGCGATTCCGTGGGAGCAAGCCGCGCCGGCGATGAGCCCGATGGCACGCTCGTTCTACATGGAGAGCCGGCGCGTGCGGAACGACCGGCTGAAGCGCGATCTTGGCGTCGTGCTGCGCTATCCGACTTATCGCGAAGGGCTGAAGGCAATCGTCGACGCTGCGGGCTAACGCGCCAGCTCTTCGACGGTGGCAATCAAGCGGGCGATGTCGGCAGGCGTGCTGAGACGGTGATCGCCGCCCTTCACGAAGGTGCTGATCACCTCCGGCGCGTCGAGATGCTTGGCGATCTGCAGCGAATATTCCCAGGGCACGTCGGGATCGCTCTGGCCATGCAGCAGACGCACCGGACAGGGCAGCGCCAGCGGCTTGTCGAGAAGCAGGTGATTGCGTCCCTCCTCGATCAGCTTCCAGGTGAAGACCGACGGTTCGGGCGAATACTGCGACGGACGTTCGAGGCGGCCGTCGCGCTGAAGGATCGCGCGATCCTCGGGCGAAAGACCACCGAGCAGCATGCGTTCGGTGAAGTCGGGTGCAGCGGCGATGAGGACTAGTCCTGCAAGTCGCTCCGGCCGTGCCTGCGCTGCCAGCAGCGACAACCATCCGCCCATGCTCGAGCCCACCAGCACCAGCTTGCCGTCGGTCAGCGAATCGATGGCGGCCAGGGCGTCTTCCTTCCAGCGGCCGATCGTCCCGTCTTCGAAGCGCCCCGAAGACTGACCGTGCCCGAGATAGTCGAAACGCAGAAAGGCGTGACCCGATTTCTCGGCCCAGGCTTCGAGCGCGACGGCCTTGGTGCCGGTCATGTCCGATCGAAAGCCGCCGAGAAACACCACCGTCGGCGACTTCCCTTGCGTTCTTGCATAGGCAACGTAGTTGCCGTCGCCGCGCTGCAACTGCTCGACTCTACCCACGCTCCGGCTCCCGTGTTACCTGCTCGTTCCTCTGATCGCTTTACGCTTACGCAAACACAGTGTCCGCGCCAACCCTCCTGCAGATCGTTCCCACGCTGGCCGGCGGCGGCCTGGCCCGTGCGACGCTGGATGCGGCGCAGGCGGTGATCGCGGCCGGCGGCTCGGCGATCGTCGCCTCGCCAGGCGGCGCCATGGTCCCCGACCTGTTGCGCCTGCGCGGCAGCCACCTCGAACTGCCGGACAGTACACATGCCGTCTGGGGCCGGCTGACCTTGCCCGGCAAGCTGGCCTCGAGCCTGCGCGATGCCAAGGTCGACGTCGTTCAAGCACGCTCGCCTGCGACGGGATGGGTTGCACGCGCCCTGGCACGACGGCTCGGCATCAAGTGGATCGCGACCTTGCATCGCCCGTTCCTTGCGCATGATCTTGCCGGCCGCTTCATCGAGCGACGGCAAGCGCGCGCCGATGCGGTGATCGCCGTGTCCGACCATGTCGCGCGCGATGCGCTGGAGCGCTTCCCCACCCTCGAGGATCGCCTCGAAACGATCCCGCCGGGCATCAACATCGACCGCTTCAATCCGGCCATCGTGCGTGCCGACCGACTGATCCGACTGGCCGGCGAGCTGCGCATTCCCGACGGCAGTCATCTCGTGCTCTGCCCTGCGCGCTTCACCGAAGATAACGGCCAGAAGATCCTGATCGAGGCGATCAAGCGGCTGGGCCGCGACGATGTCTTCTGTCTCCTGCTGGGCTCGACCGGCGTTCCGACACCCTTCGAGAAAGAACTGGAGAATGCCGTCGTGGCTGCCGAGATGCAGGGCCGCGTCCAGATCGGCCCCTATGTCGACGACATGCCGGCGGCCTACATGCTGGCCGACGTCGTCGTCTCGACGGGCGGTGCGCGGCAGGGCTTCAGCCGCACCTTGATCGAAGCGCAGGCGATGGGGCGGCCGGTCGTGGCCGAGGATGGCGGCGGCGCGGCCGAGGCCGTGCGCGTCGGCGTCACCGGCTGGCTGGCGCCTCCCGGCGATCCGGCGGCGCTGGCGGACGCCCTGCAGGCCGCCCTTTCCCTGTCCATCGAGCGGCGCGCCGAACTGGCGCGTGCCGCGCAGGAGCATGTACGCGGCCAGTTCAATCTGGCCCAGTCGAATGCACGCCTTCTTGCCCTCTACGAGCGCCTGCGGACTCCTTGAACGCCGAGGACCTTTGCTTGACTCGGGTCGGACCCCCGCCTATCTCCAAGCGCATGGAACGCAGGTTTTCAACCGCTCCAGCCAACACCACCACCGTACGAACTTGATTCGGCCGGGCGCAGGCACTCGTGCCGCTTCCCGGCCTGCCGTCGCCGGCGCTTTCGCGTCGGCGGGTGTGCCTCGTTCGCAATTTCGTTAGCTGGTGGATACCATGATCAACATTTCCTTGCCGGACAGTTCGGTCCGATCGTTCGATAGGCCGGTCAGCGGCGCCGAAATCGCCGCCTCGATCGGCCCGGGCCTGGCCAAGGCGGCCCTCGCCCTGCGCGTCGACGGGCAGATGAAGGACCTCGCCTACGTGGTCGATCGCGACGCCAAGATCGGCATCGTGACGGCGCGCGACCCCGATGCACTGGAACTGCTGCGGCACGACGCGGCGCACGTTCTGGCCCAGGCGGTGCAGGAGCTCTACCCCGGCACGCAGATCACGTTCGGCCCCTCCACGGAGGACGGCTTCTATTACGACTTCGTTCGGGCGGAGCCCTTCTCGCCCGAGGACTTCGCCAAGATCGAGCAGCGCATGGCCGAGATCGTCGACCGTGACCTGCCGATCACGCGCGAAGTGTGGGACCGTGCGAAGATCAAGGACTACTTCGTCCAGCACGGCGAGAAGTTCAAAGCCGAGTGGGCCGACGAGCTGCCGAAGGACGAGGAGATCTCCGTCTACAAGCAGGGCGACTGGCTCGACATGTGCCTCGGCCCGCACCTGCCCTCGACGGGCAAGCTCGGCAAGGCCTTCAAGCTGACGAAGGTGTCGGGCGCCTACTGGCGCGGCGACGCCAAGAACGCCCAGCTCCAGCGCGTCTACGGCACGGTCTTCTTCTCCGACAAGGACCTCAAGGCGTACCTGACGCGCATCGAGGAAGCCGAGAAGCGCGACCATCGCCGGCTCGGCCGCGAGATGAACCTCTTCCATCAGCAGGAAGAAGCGGCCGGCATGGTGTTCTGGCACCCCAAGGGCTGGACGTTCTGGCGCACGCTCGAAGGCTATCTGCGTCGCAAGCTCGAGGCCGGCGGCTATGTCGAGGTGAAGACGCCGCAGCTCGTCGACCGCAAGCTGTGGGAGGAATCGGGCCACTGGGAGAAGTTCCGCCAGAACATGTATCTGAGCGAGAACGAGGAAGGCCTGCGCGAGTTCTTGGCCGACGACAGCAAGCGCATCTTCGCGCTGAAGCCGATGAACTGCCCCTGCCACGTCGAGATCTTCAACCAGGGTCTGCGCAGCTACCGCGAGTTGCCATTGCGCATGGCCGAGATGGGTTCGTGCCATCGCTTCGAACCGTCGGGCGCGTTGCACGGCATTCTGCGCGTGCGCAACTTCACGCAGGACGATGCGCACATCTTCTGCAGCGAGGAGCAGATCGAGAGCGAGACGATCCGCTTCTGCAAGC